>JAEEGG010020702.1_pt1 | contig 13122 bp, 8 predicted proteins | sample 9134161 | NCBI WGS metagenome assembly JAEEGG01 (sample SAMN16246543, study PRJNA631951) | gut metagenome | biome: gut microbiome; feature: rumen; material: CR-attached | host: Bos | place: Iran: Karaj | collected 2018-10
GGGCGAGGAAGTTCTTGATCGTTTGCGCGGGAGCGGCGTAAACTTTTCCGCCGACGTTGTAGGCGTCTGTTTCGATTTTTCGTTGCAAGTCGAGACCGCCAAAAAGCGAACCGCTTGAAGGAATGTCAAAGCCTTCGGCGCCTGCAGTAATTGGGACGGCGATGGCTCCGTTAGCAAATGCGCCATTGCGGCGGCTGTAGCTCATGCCGTTTGTCGCAAGCGTTCCCGGTTCCGAGGCACATGGCACAAGGACTCCGCCGGGGCACATGCAAAAACTGTATGCGCTTGAAGTCTTGTTGATTGTCGGTGTGGCAAGGAAATATTCGGCGGCTCCAGTGAGTCTTGTATCGACATTCAGCCCGAGCTGTCGCATATTGATGAGCGACTGCGGGTGTTCAACGCGGACGCCCATGGCGAACGCCTTGCTTTCGAGAGTCACGCCGCGAGCGTGGAGCATCTCGTAAACGCTACGAGCGGAATGCCCAACTGCAAGGACCAGCGCTTCGCACGGCTGCCAATGCGAAATCGCGGCGCTTGTATTGGATTGCTTCGCGGAGTTTATCCCGGACATTGTTCCGGGGCTCGCAATGACGTTCTTTAGCTTGATCGCGCAAATTCGCCCATCCTTAATTTCAATATCTTCAAGGCTTGTGTTGAAATGGATATGCCCGCCGAGGCGGACAATCTCGGCGCGGACTTGACGTAACATGAGTACGAGTTTGTCTGTGCCGATGTGCGGCTTTGCAAACGTGACGACGCTTTCGTCAACGCCAAAGTCCACCATGTCCTTGAGCACGGTTTCGCTGAACAAGTTACGGCTGCGGGTGTTGAGCTTGCCATCACTGAATGCTCCTGCGCCACCTTCGCCAAATAGCACGTTACTGTAGGCGTTGAACTTGCGGTCTATAAAGAATTTGCGGATATCGCGAAAACGTTCTTCGACTTGCTTACCTTGTTCGTAGATATCGACGGAGAACCCTTTGCGCAAAAGGTGTAGTGCTGCCCAGAGACCGCTAGGACCTGCTCCAATCACGTCCACGTGGCTTGCCATCGCTACAGTGTCTTTTAACGGTTCTGCATCGAGGCTGCGGATCTCGCGCTTGGATTCGATGAGCCCGCGGGCGTTGTTCCCCGTAGCACGGACTTTGCGCTTGAGGTCGAAAACGACATTGTAAGACCAGTGCAAGTCGCCTTTGCGTCTGGAGTCTAGCGAAAAGCGTTCGACTTCGAGATTGAAGATTTCTTCGGGATTCACTCGGAGCGTCTTGGCGAGCGCAAGACGGACTTCGCCTTTTTTTTCAAGGGCGACAGCGAGTTCTCTGTAGCGATATGTAAACATGTATGCCACAAATTTAGAAATATGGCAAAAAAATAGTTTTTTGGACTTGAGATAGTGGTTTACATTTTTTTATAATTGTGAAAACCCTAAAAATGGTAGTGATATATGTTTAAAGTTGGTTTTGATAACGATGCTTATCTAAAAACTCAATCTGAAAAAATTCAAGAACGTATCTCTAAATTTGGTGGAAAACTTTATCTTGAATTTGGTGGAAAACTTTTTGATGACCATCATGCAAGCCGCGTTTTGCCGGGCTTTGCTCCTGACTCCAAAATTCGCATGCTTGAAAAGCTCAAGGATAAGGCCGAAGTCATTATCGCCATCAATGCTGGCGACATCGAAAAGAACAAGGTTCGTGGCGACCTCGGGATTACTTACGATCAAGACGTTCTTCGCCTGATTGACGCTTTCCGCGGTTATGGCCTTTATGTGAGCAGTGTGGTGCTGACCCGCTGGCAAGAACAGCCGAGCGCAGTTGCTTATCAGAAAAAGCTAGAAGGCCTCGGACTCAAGGTCTATCGCCATTATCCGATTGCCGGTTATCCGAGCAACATCCCGCTCGTGGTGAGCGATGATGGTTATGGCAAGAATGAATTTGTTGAAACTTCTCGCGAACTCGTGGTGGTGACCGCTCCGGGTCCGGGTAGTGGAAAGATGGCTGTCTGCCTCTCGCAAATTTATCATGAAAACAAGCGTGGCGTGAAGGCCGGTTATGCCAAGTTCGAAACGTTCCCGATTTGGAACATCCCGCTCAAGCACCCGGTCAACCTTGCATACGAAGCTGCAACGGCCGACTTGAATGACGTGAACATGATTGACCCGTTCCACTTGGAAGCTTACGGCAAGACGACGATTAACTACAACCGCGACGTCGAAATTTTCCCGGTGTTGAACGCTCTCTTTACGCGCATCCTCGGTGAATCTCCGTACAAGAGCCCGACGGACATGGGCGTGAACATGGCTGGCAACTGCATTGTTGACGATGCCGCTGTTTGCGAAGCTGCGAATGCTGAAATCATCCGCCGTTACTACAATACTTTGTGCCAAGTTCGCAAGGGCAATGCCGAAAAGGATCAAGTCTACAAGCTTGAACTCGTGATGGAACAGGCTCACATCAGCGCTAAGGACCGCAAGGTTGCTGTCGCTGCTGTAGCTAAGGCTGAAGAAACGAACGGTCCGGCTGTTGCTATTGAACTGAACGATGGCACGATCATCACGGGCAAGACTTCTTCGCTTCTCGGTGCATCTTCTGCTATGCTGCTCGATTCTCTCAAGCACTTGGCTGGCATCCCGGACGAAGTCCGCTTGCTCTCTCCGATGGTGATTGAACCGATTCAGAACCTCAAGACGATGCAGCTTGGTCACAAGAACCCGCGCTTGCACATGGATGAAGTCCTCGTGGCTCTCTCCGTTTGCGCTCTGACGGATTACAATGCAAAGATTGCGCTCGAAAAACTCCCGGAACTCCGCCATTGCGAAGTCCACTCCAGCGTGATTCTTTCGCAGGTTGACGTTGGTGTGTTCCGCCGCCTCGGTGTGAATTTGACATCTGAACCGAATTATCAAACCAGTAAGTTGTATCACGGGTAACTTATCCGATTTTTTTTGCAGTCATTCCGGATTTATTCCGGGATAGGCATACACGGTTCAAATAGCAGATACTTTTAGAAAAAGATTATCGAGAAATCGGTAGTCTTTTTCTTTTTGTTTGTATATTTAAAAAGTAATTTGATTAAAAGGATGGGTTTGAATGGCTAATGGTAAAGTTTACGATGATGTTGAAGTTCACGATATGAACGATATGCATCGTGAAAGGAAAACTGTGAAAACGGGGGATGAACAGAATGGCGCTCCCGTTGTCTGGAAAGCGCTTTCTGTGATTATCGCTATGCTTGCGGTGGTTTACGATTTGTCTCCGATTGATGCGGTCCCGGATACGATTCCGCTGTTTGGCTGGCTTGATGATGTGGGCTTTACGGTGATGGCCGCTCTCAACGCTTATCAGCAATTTGCCAAAGACCAAAATTCCATGGTTGTTCGCCTGGCGAAGTACGTTAAGTGGATGATGGTGGCTTTTATTGTGCTGGCGGGTGTCGCGGTGGGAGGCCTTATAACTGCGATTGTAGCCCTTGTAATGCACTAAATCTTTCTGCATCTGCGCTAAAAAATCTCCAAAAAATTATCCTCGTTGCTGACGGGGATGATTTTTTTTTCGCCTTTTTAAGTTTTTTGGGGCGAAAATAACCCCTAAAATAACCCTAGGATTAGCCCATTTGGGCTATTTTTTTTTGTTTGATTTTTTTTTACCTTGCTCCGCCGAACATTAAAAATGGAGACAAAAATGAAAAAACTAGTGCTTCTAGCAATCGTTTTGACAGCCTTCGCCTTGGCTGAAAAAACGCATCTTATCAAAGTCACTAAGGCCGACGGTACCACCGAGCGATTCTGGGTGGAAACAGTGTCGAAAATAACGTTTGTGGCCGACAAGAACGATTCGGCTAAGACCGTTTCGATACCTCTGTCGATTCAGAAGCTTGATGCGTCGGTTTCATGGAATCGTCAAACCTCAAGCTTGTCCGTGGTCGTTCCTGAAGCTCGTTCGTCAGTTCAGATTTTTGATGTCTTGGGTAATTGCGTTTACCGTAACGCAAGTCTCGTGAAGGGCGCAAACGAAGTTCGTCCCGGTCTTAAGGCTGGCTTCTATGCCGTGCGCGTTCAATCGGGTGTCCGTCAGACAATTCTCAACATCAACGTGAAGGAGTAAGGGAAAATTATGAAAACGATTCAAACAGTTTCCGCCCTTCTTGCAGCATCGGCAACGCTTAGCATGGCTGGTGTCCTCAATGTTTATACAGAAGATGCCAAGAAAGCCTCGACAAGTCTTAACCTCACGACTATTGACAGCTTGACTTTCTCTGGAAAAGCAGAAAAGAAAGAGATGGAATTCTCGGGAAAGGCAAAGCAGAGCGCTATCAAGCTTTCGGATATGGACCACATCGATTTTACGCTCAAGGACAAGAGCAAGGAAACGATGACTGTCGTGGTGGGTGATGGTATCTTTGCGGGTAAGCATACATTCAAGCTTTCCGAAATCAAGAACATCGAAATTGTCGAAGTGGATTCCGATGAGGACAAGGATGGCGACGGCCTTACCGACCTTAGCGAGATTTACAAATACGACACGAACCCGAATTCTGCCGATACGGATGGTGACGGCTGGAGCGATGGCGAAGAACTTGCTGACGGCATGTATTCGCCCACGAACCCGACCAAGTTCAACCCGCGCATTGCTGATGTGCCGGGACTTAGGGTGACGCTCAAAAAATCGCCCCGCATTAACCTCAATGTTTCGGTTTCGGAAGGTGTAACAGAAAGCGTTTCTGTCACGGAAGGCAAGGAAATTACCAAGACGAATTCTGTGAGCTATGAACAGACCCGCAGTGCAGACCTCATGAATTCTTGGGAACTTTCAACGACTCAAGGTTGGGAACTCGGCGGGAGTGTGAAAGATGGCTTTGAAGGTAAATATACGGGGAGTGTGACCGTTGGTTATAACGGCAGCTACACAACTTCCACAGGTATGAGCTGGAGTAGCACCGATGAAAAAAGCGTTGCTGAAAACTACGAAAAAGCCGTTTCCAATGAAAAGTCTAAAGGCCGTGAAGTGAACGGAGCGACTCTCTGCATGCAGGTGGAACTCAAAAACACATCGGACATTGCGTTTACCATTGAGGCATTAAAGCTTTCTGCTTCTACTTACGACATTAAAGATACGAGTTCCTTGAAAATCTTGGCCGAATTGACCCGAGAAGGCGAATGGAGCGATGTCACTCTCAAGCCGGCGGAATCGGTTGATGCGAATTTCTGCAACGACAATGTGAAGGTTGAACTCATTGAAAATATGATTTACAATACGAGTTCCATCGTTCTCGGAGCTTCATCGCAAAAGGTAACTTTTGATGGTGGCTCCTCCGATTTTACTGTCGCTTACACGAAGGTTGCCGCCAAGACTGCCGATATCACCATTGATTACGGTCCCGGTTCTGCAGGTAACCCGTCGGCACGTTATCAGGTTGCAACAAATTACCGCTACAATGTCGACCACAAGGGTTCCGACGATATGTATGCGCAGACGACTCTTGCAGAACTTTTGCGCAATGCCCATGTAGATTTCGAACAGGATTCTGTTGTAGGCCCTTCAAAGAAGAAGCTTTATGGGCTGGCTTCTATTGAAGGATTCAAGTTTAGCTTGGCCGATAGCGCCATGTGGTATGTCACCATCCAGCGTGCAGCAAACCTCAAAAAAGGTATCAACACGATGGATTTGTACTCGTTCGCCTGTGCCTCCTACGATATGGAAAAGATTTTCATAGGTGCGGGTGATGCCGTGCATATCTTCTACAGCAAGGACCAAGACCACGATGGTGTGCCTCTCCCGACGGAACACCTGTTTGGAACGGATGACACCAAGGTGGATACGGATGGCGATGGTATTTCGGATTACGATGAAATCTCTGGTTGGACCAAGGGGGAATCGACTGTCAAGATTTATACAAGTCCAGTCGAAGCTGATACGGATGGCGATGGTATGAATGACAAGGAAGACCCGGAACCGACCAAGCGCCCGTTGTTTACGGATGCAAGCCTTTCCTTGCTCCAGGTATTCCCTTCGCTAGAAGTGATCTCCTCGTCGCCGGCGAAAGATTCCGTTAAGTTGGATTTGGATTCCGCGGCTCTCGCTAAAGACAGCAATTTCTCTGTTTCTATTCAAGCGCCGATTGCCTTTATCAAGGTTGTACCTAACGTGAAAAAGGTAACTTATGTGAAGTTTATAACGGATAGTGACGAGCAATGTGTACAAGGGAATGAAGTAAACGGCAAGAATGTTTACACATTCAACTCCCCGACACTTACGGTATTGAAGCCGACAAGTGTCAAGATTGAAGTGAAATCCGAAGATGAAAAAACGGTCAAAACATACAAGCTGTCGATTTCTTCGTCTTTGAAACCTCCGACCAATTTGAAACTCAAAAAAAGCGAAAATCGAGATAATATTATAGTGACCTTTGATCGTTCTAAGGATTCTCGTGTAAATGGATATGTCGTTTTGCGAGCCCTCAAAGGAACCAATATACCGGATAGTATTTTGAATAAAACAAAAATCTTACATAAAGGTACTTATCAAGATATCAACACCTATGTAGATGATGACGGCGATGGAAGCTATACCGATGATGTTGGCGGTGGTTCTCCTTATTATTCTTATCGAGTTTTCGCCTATGCCAAGGAAGGAAACGACATGGTGTTCTCTAAAGGTACAGATCTGCATTCACGTAGTGTAGGCCGAATTCAGGTAACCTATAAGATGACTGACTTTGGTGGTAAGTTCTTGAGGTATGGGGTTCAAGGACGTGCGAATATAGTAGCGGATGTTTTTCTCCGTGAAGGTAAATCCGGAAATACGCTTACTCACTGGCATGCGTACGATTATATGTCTGGAGATAACGATGATAAAGATGCTGTATTTTTCTTGACTGATGTCTTTGACACATCAAAGAAAGGGGCTAAATTAGACACAATGCCTACTACCAAAGAGTATACGAAAAATATTGGCTCTAGTGGACTGTATTTGCTCTTCAGTTTTTTATCTAAGTCTTGCGATGATTATTATACTGAGTGTAATTCTTATGATGAAGTAGAAAAGGATATTACTTGGTCGTATAATGAAATGGCAGATGTTCTGAAAAATGGTGATACAGGAACAGGCGTGAACGCGCCCTACAAGGGTGAGTATAAATACCTTGTAGGACCGAGTGGCATCGCTTTTAATCCTAAAACAAATGCATGTGGTGATAAATGCGGTAAAGATCCTCATACGGGTTATAAGTTCAAATTCGACTACGAATGGGTGGACGACAAGGACACTTATTAATCCATCCTAATAAATTCACAAAGCTCTCCTTATGCTCTGGGGGAGCTTTTTTTGAGGTCATAATGAACCATTTTCGTTTAATTTTGGGATTGTCTTTGGGGCTGCTTAACGGCTTTGCATTAGCGTCTGACTTGCCCTCGTCAGTTGACAATTCGCAAACTCCATATTTTTTCCGCGGTTACGACCAAGGTGAATCGGGTACGTGTGCCTCTGTTTCACGCATTACGATGTCGCTTGGCTATGAACGTAACGCCTATTACAGGGTTCCTGCGGATTCTTCGAACCTTTTGCCTGCGTTTTTCACATGGCAGGTCGTGGCATCCGGACATGCGTCCGAAGCTTTGCTTGCTCAAAAGGTGGGCATTCCCGATGCCGCCACTTACGGAGGAATTCTCTATTCTAACACTTACGGAAAGCTCTCCGGCAATGTGGAAGAAGACTACGGCTGGATGCAGGGCTACTCGCGTTGGCATGGTGCTATGCACAACAGAATAGACAGCGTGACTTTTGTTTCGCTTGCAACTCCCGAAGGTAGGGATTCGCTCAAAGGTTGGCTCTACAATCATTGGGGCGATACGACTTTTGCCGCAGGTGGAGTAGCCGCCGCCAGTTTTGATATTGATTCCTGGACGCTGGATACCATTAAAGTCAAGGATGAATCCTGGGTTGTTGCAACATCGCTCCCGGGGGCGACAAATCATTCGATAACGATTGCGGGTTACAACGATAGCATTTGCATCGGTGAAGATTGCGGCGTGTGGATTGTGCAGAACAGCTGGGGACTTTCCTTCGGAAACGAAGGCCGATTCCTTGTGCCCTACAGCGTCTATGCGGAGAGCCGTTCTCCTGTCGTTGAAGTCTTCCATTTGCGCAAGGATTATGCCCCCAAGCGCACCGTGAAAGTCCGCATGTCGTATGGAAACCGCTCAAAGATTCGGTTATCTGTAGGTGTTTCGCAGGATACGTCTTCGGAGGTTCCATCGAAAACGGAATATCTTTACCATTTCCGCAATGACGGCTTCAAGGGCCCAATGCTTGGCAGGTGGCGAGATGGCGTGCACACGGAAGAGATGGAATTCGGTTACGACCTTACGGATATTTCGTCGGGATTCGATTTGAGAAAGCCGTTGAAGTATTTCTTTACCATTCAGCGAGATGATTACGAGGATGAAGGAACGCTCTCGTTTCTGAGCATCAAGGACTATGTCCGCGATAGCTTGGTGCAAGAGCTTGTCGTCAACGACGATTCCGTAAAACTTTCGGATCAGGGGCGTTATGAATGGGCTTTTGTCATGCCTGGTAATCCGAATGCCGTTGTAGATTACGTCTTGAGTGGTAAATACACTTTCGAAAATATTCCAACTACAGATTCCAAGAGTTCTGTGCAAAACCTTCGAGACTGGAATCCTTCTACGGTTTGGAAATCTGCAAACTTGAACAAATTCCCTGTTGAATTTGCGATATCGACCGAAAAGGAAACTTTGGGGCTCATGTACCAAGGTGACGAAATGTCGGAAGGTTACTTGCGTAGCTTTACCATTTCGGGAACTACCGATGGTGAAGAATATCAAGTGCTTGCCACTGGAACGTTCAAGGAAGATGAAAACCCTCAGTATGTATTTTGGAAAAAGGGAAAATACACCCAAATCAAAATGGAAATCGATGACTTGTGGCCTTCTGAAGACAATTCAGCACATATTGCAGAACTGATGTTGGTCGTGCCGCCGGATTCCGCAACATTTGAAACGCTTGAAGTGGAAGGGCTTGTTGCAGGCGGCCTCCCGGATGCGGATTATCCGCTGTTACCTTTTGGAAGCGACAGCTCCGATTCAACGGAAGAGAATAGTTTGCCCATTGCTGATTTTGGGAATCATCGTCATGGTCAAAGAGCAAAACTTGCCCCTGCAAAAGTGTTTGTTCGTAACCATGAAGTACTGATTTTCAAGAATGGCGAGGTTTTCCGCATCAACGGTGCGCGGTAAGTAAAAGCGAAAATGCAAAAAGACCACGAGTGGATCGTGGTCTTTCTGTTTATGCACTGATAGAATACTGTGCTCTTGCTTGAACGATTGATTCTATAAAGTACCTGTGGATTCTCAGGTCGTTGTTCAGTTCCGGATGGAACGAAATGGCGAGTTGATTCTTGTACCGCACGGCGACGATTTGGTTTTGGACGGTCGCGAGAACTTGTACGTCTTTGCTTGCGCGCTGTATGAGCGGGGCTCGGATGAACGTCATCGGGATTTTCCCGATTCCCTCGAAATATTCTTCGGTGTAGAAACTCCCAAGCTGCCTGCCGTAAGCGTTGCGTTCTATAGTAACGGGCGTTGTCGCAAAGTACGTGTGACCGTCGTTGCTCAATTTTTCGGCAAGCAATATAAGTCCTGCGCAAGTTCCAAAAGTCGGGAGTCCGCTTTCGATGCGTTCGCGTAAAGGCACAAAAAGTCCGAGGTCGTGCAGGAGTTTCCCTTGTACGGTGCTTTCGCCGCCGGGGAGAACGAGTCCGTCAAAATCTTGTTCCAAGTCGCGCAATTGGCGGATTTCAAACGTCTCGACCCCAAGCTTTTCAAGTGACTTTCGGTGCTCTGCAAACGCTCCTTGTACGGCGAGTACGCCGATTCTTAGCTTTTTAAAGGTTTCTATTTCGCTCATTTACTTGCCTCGTTCAGCCATTAAAAGTGCAATTTCGTTTTCGTTGATGCCGACCATGGCTTCGCCCAAATCTTCGGAGAGCTTGGCAATGAGCTTTGCGTCCGTGTAGTTTGTGACGGCTTGTACGATGGCGGCGGCACGCTTGGCTGGATTGCCGGATTTGAAAATGCCAGAACCGACGAACACGCCTTCGGCGCCGAGCTGCATCATGAGGGCGGCGTCAGCAGGGGTGGCGACGCCACCTGCGGCAAAGTTCACGACGGGGAGTCGCTTGTGGTCATGAACGTACTTTACGAGTTCGTACGAAACTTGCAATTCCTTGGCGCGGTTGAAAAGCTCATCTTCGCGCATGGAGGTGATGCGGGCGATTTCCTGGTTCATCAGGCGGATGTGGCGGACGGCTTGTACGATGTCGCCGGTTCCCGGTTCGCCTTTGGTGCGGATCATGGAGGCCCCTTCTTCAATGCGGCGGAGGGCTTCGCCGAGGTCACGGGCTCCGCAGACGAACGGCACTTTGAATTCGTGCTTGTTGATGTGGAATACGTCATCGGCGGGGGAGAGTACTTCGCTTTCGTCGATATAGTCAATTTCGATGGCTTCGAGGAGTTGGGCTTCGACGAAGTGCCCGATGCGGCATTTTGCCATCACGGGGATGGAGACGGCATCTTGAATTCCCTTGATCATCTTGGGATCGCTCATGCGTGAGACTCCGCCTGCGGCGCGAATGTCGGCAGGGATGCGTTCAAGGGCCATGACGGCGGCGGCACCGGCTGCTTCTGCTATTTTTGCCTGTTCCGGGGTGGTCACATCCATGATGACTCCACCTTTAAGCATTTGGGCGAGATTCTTGTTGAGTTCGTAGCGGTTTTCTGTAGGCATTGGGTTCTCCTTGTTTTGAGTGTCATCCTGAGCGTGGTTCGACAGGCTCACCAACCTTAAAAGATCCCTGAGCTTGCCGAAGGGCTGCGTTAATGACTCTAGTGCTGTTTTTTCTTGTTTTCGAGGCTTAATTTAGGCTTTTTGTTGACTTTATCAAATATTCAAATTTCTATTATTTTAATAGGTTCAGTTTAATGCCAGTTTGTGGTCAGTTCGGAGGTTTCCTAAATGCTTTCATATGATATCTCAAAGGCGGGGGATGATACTCTTTATCATTTCTTGTATCGTTCTATCAAGGATGATATTCTGTCGGGGCGTCTTGAAGCGGATGCGAAGCTTCCGTCGAAGCGTCCGTTTGCAAATGCGCTGGGCGTGAGCGTCGTGACAGTTGAAAATGCGTACGAGCAGCTTTTAGCCGAAGGCTTTATTTACTCGCTTCCGCGCAAGGGCTTTTTCGTTGCGGTGATTCAATCAAAAAATCCGCAGATTCTTCCCAAGCTTGTTCCGACCAAGCAATCCCGTGAGTCGCAACGCGTTGAAATGCCTAAGGCTCTACATTACATTGCCGATTTTGTTAATAATCAAGTAGATGCTTCGACGTTTCCGTTCTCAACGTGGGCGAAAATTACGCGAAAAGTCCTTTGCGAACAGCAAAATGAACTGCTCACGCGTTCGCCGAATTCTGGCGTTATCGCGCTCCGAAAAGCTATCGCCAAGATGCTTCTAGAGTTTCGCGGAATGCGTGTGGATCCGGAACAGATTGTCGTAGGCGCTGGGACGGATTGCCTTTACACTTGGCTTGTGCAACTATTGGGCTTTGATAAAAAGTACGGCGTAGAAGATCCCGGCTACAGCAAGATTTCTAAGATCTACCAAAAGCTAAATGTTGTTTGCAATTTTATCCCGCTTGATGAGCATGGCGTTCGCATAGACCAGCTTGAAGAAACTTGCACGGACGTTGTCCATCTTTCGCCATCGCACCATTTCCCGACAGGGAAGGTAATGCCCGTGAGCCGTCGCTATGAACTCTTGAGCTGGGCTGCAAAATCGAGCAACCGTTACATCGTCGAAGACGAGTACGATAGCGAGTTCCGCATGGTGGGGCGCCCGATACCTGCGTTGCAGAACATTGACGTGCAAGACAAGACGATTTATATAAATTCATTTTCTAAAACGCTTGCCTCTACAGTGCGTGTGGGTTATATGATTCTCCCGAAACCGCTTGCGCAAAAATTTCACAAAGAATTTTTGTTTTATACTTGCACTGTATCGAACCTTGAACAGTACGTACTCGCAAAATTCATCAGCGGCGGTCATTACGAAAAGCACATCAACCGCATGCGTAATTTCTATCGCCATCGCCGTGATGCATTGCTTGAAACGATTCATCACAGCAAACTTCGTGATCGCGTTGAAATCGCCGAACAAGACGCGGGCCTCCATTTCATTCTGAAAATAAACACGACGCTTTCCGACGAAGAATTTTGCAATCGGGCTCTCGAAAAAGGCGTACGCATCGGAGCACTTTCGGATTATTACACGATGGACGAACCTTCGCAACACGAATTTGTCATCAACTATTCATCTGTACCCGAAAAACAGATGAAAAAGGCTATTTCGCTGCTTGAAAAAATTGTGGAGTGAGATTTTCTTGCTTTGTCATCCCGGATTTATTCTCTTTGACCACTTAGAACTTTGACGCTTTGCGTCAGCATCTTCGGCTCAATCATGACAGTCTGCAAGCAGCCTGTCGCGACACTCGCCTTGAATGCAACTAGTTCTTATGTGGTCATGATCCGCGAATGGGGACGGGATCGCCTTTTTCAATCCCCAAATTTCTTATATTTCCTTCAAATGTATGGGGAGGAGATGTTTATGAAAATGTTTGCAAAGTTTGTACCGTTTATGCTTGTGACAGCTATGTCTGTCTTTACCGCCTGTGGTGGCGATTCTGGCAGCAATGCTGATTCCGAAGAACCGGTGTCCAGCAGCGCTGTGAAAAAATCCAGCAGTAGCAAGGCAAATTCCTCGTCAAGCAAAAAGGTTTCGTCAAGTTCTGCAAAATCTTCTTCGTCTTCGAAAACGCCCTCAAGTGCGAACAGCGCTAAGGCTATATACGACGAGAAAAACAACACCATGAAGGACCCTCGCGACAACAAGACCTATAAGACCGTGAAAATCGGCGACCAGGTCTGGATGGCGGAAAACTTGAATTATAATTCGTGCTTTAGCTATTGCTATGGTGAAGAACCTTCATACATGCAAAATAGTAACCCTGGCTTATGCAATAAGTACGGTCGTCTTTACAAGTGGGAAGCTG
>JAEEGG010020704.1_pt1 | contig 13122 bp, 14 predicted proteins | sample 9134161 | NCBI WGS metagenome assembly JAEEGG01 (sample SAMN16246543, study PRJNA631951) | gut metagenome | biome: gut microbiome; feature: rumen; material: CR-attached | host: Bos | place: Iran: Karaj | collected 2018-10
AAGGGATTGTCCTCCACGGCGTTGCAGAAGGCCACCAGCTTGGCGCAGCCCAGGCTGCCCCGGTCCGCCGTAAGGCGGGCGGTCTCCTTGATGATCCGGCCCATGAGGGCGACGGCGTCCATATTGATGCCGCTCTTGGTGCTGGCCACGTTCACGCTGGAGCAGACCCGCTCCGTTTCCGCCAGGGCCCGGGGGATGGACGCCACCAGCTTCCGGTCCGCCGCGGTGAAGCCTTTGTGCACCAGGGCGGAGAAGCCGCCGATGAAGTTCACCCCGGTCTCCGCCGCCGCCCGGTCCAGGGTCCGGGCGAAGAGGACGTAGTCCTCCGTTTCGCTGGCGGCGGCCGCCAGGGAAATGGGGGTGACGGAGATGCGCTTGTTCACGATGGGGATGCCGAACTCCCGCTCGATGTCCTCCCCGGTGCGCACCAGGTCCTTCGCCAGGCGGGTGATCTTATCGTAGATCTTCCGGCAGCAGGCCTCCGGATCCGGGTCCGCGCAGTCAAGCAGGGAGATGCCCATGGTAACGGTGCGGATATCCAGATGCTGCTGGTCGATCATATCCAGCGTTTCAAAAATCTCTCTTCTGCTGATCATACCCGATGCATCGCCTCAAAAATATCTTCCCGCTGCATCCGGATGCTCAGCTTCATCTCCTCGCCCCGGAGCCGCAGCTGCTCTGAGACTTCCCGGAAGGGCAGCTCGCACTTCTCCAGATCCACCAGCATGGTCATGGCGAAATTCCCCTGCATGACGGTCTGGTTGATATCCAGAACGTTCACGTTCCAGCCCGACAGGCGGGTGCAGACGTCCGCGATGATGCCCACCCGGTCCTTGCCGACGACGGTCACAATGGCTCTCATTCCTTTTCCTCCCCGGTAAGCTCGTCCAAGGTCAATCCGAAGGACGGCAGAAAACGTTCGGTAAAATAGCGGACCTCCCGCAGGGGGCAATCCTGCAGCCAGGCCCGGAGCTGCCGCTCCGCGGAGCGGAACTCCGTATTCCCCATCTGCAGCTCCTCCTGGCATTTCAGGTAGGCGGAAAGCTTGTCCGCCGCCTTCACCAGCGGGCCCAGGTCCTCCCCCTCTCCCCCGCCCAGGAGGGGGGCGTAGCCGGAGCGCAGTTCCGGCGGGAGCATATCCAGCAGCCTTGCCTCCGCCTGGCGCTCCACCGCCTTGTAGGCGCCGGTGATGTCCCGGTTCAGGTACTTCACCGGCGTGGGCAGATCCCCGGTGATGATCTCGGAGGCGTCGTGGAACAGGGCCAGCACCGCCGCCCGGTCCGGGTCCGCGGGCTCCCCGAAGACCTCCCGCCGGATCATAGCCAGAGCGTGGGCCAGCACCGCCGTCATATGGCTGTGCTCCTGGAGGTTCTCATCAAAGCTGTTGCGCATCAGCCCCCAGCGGCGGATGTTCCGCATCCGCGCCAGCAGGGCGAAAAAGCCGTTGTTCATCTGTTTCTCCTCATTCCCGAAGCTGGGAGAAAAAGTTCTGCATCAGGTCCCGGCACTCCGCCTCCCGCACCCCGCCGTACATCCGGGGCCGGAAGCCGAAATCCTCCGCGAACAGATCCAGCACGCTGCCGCAGGCTCCGGTCTTCCCCTCCCGCAGGCCGTAGACCACCGTAGGGATCCGGGCGTTCAGGATGGCCCCGGCGCACATGGCGCAGGGCTCCAGGGTGACGAAGAGGGCGCAGCCCTCCAGCCGCCAGTCCCCCAGCCGGGCGCAGGCCTCCCGGATAGCCTCGATCTCCGCGTGGCCCAGGGCGCTCCGCTCCTCCTCCCGCCGGTTGCGGCCCCGGCCCAGGATCTCCCCGTCCCGGACGACGACGCAGCCCACGGGCACCTCCCCCGCCTCGCCCGCTTCCCGGGCAAGGCGCAGGGCTTCGTCCATCCAACGCTCCAGGTCCAAGGTTTATCCGCTCCTTTTCCGGGCAGAATGAAGGCATACGATCTCAGGAGGTAATGTGAATGCTGGTATCCGAACTGATGGAACGCAGCCCCGTGACCGCCGCCCCGGAGGACAGCTGCCGGGACGCCGCCCGGCTTCTGAGCCGGTACCGGGTGGGGGCGCTGCCGGTGGTGAACGCGGACGGGACGCTGAAGGGGATCCTCACGGACCGGGACATCATCCTCCGCTGCCTTGCCCTGGGGAAAGACCCGGATAAAACGGCGGTGCGGGACTGCATGACCCGGAACCCGGTCACCGTCTCCCCCCGGGACCGGGTGGAAACGGCGGCGGAGCGCATGAGCGGCAGCCAGGTGCGGCGGCTCCCCGCCGCGGAGGGGGGAAAGCTGGCCGGGATGGTCTCCCTGGGGGATCTGAGCAAGGTGGAGGCCTTCCGCATGGAGGCGGCCAAAGCCCTGGCGGAGATCAGCAAGGGGGTACAGCACCTCTCCCCGCCCTGAGCTCAGCCGAACTTGAAGGGCTCCGGCTTATGGTCTGGCATGGCGTCCAAGCCGAAATGCTCCTTCAGCACCCGGGGCAGCTCCTCCCAGCTCACCTCCCGGCGCTCCGTCTTCTCCCCCTCCTGATGGGTGAGGAAGAGATTCATCATGGAGTACCGGCCGTTTTCCGTGAACCGGTTGAGCATGAGCATCTTCCGGAAGCCGGACCAGGGGCTGAAGTTGACATAATAATTGCAGATCTGGAAGTCCTCGTCCAGGGCGGGACGGTCGATGAAGCCCATAAGGTTCTGGAATTCCTCCCCCCGCTTGATCTGCACGGTGTACTCCACCTCGGGCTGGACGCCGGGGATCACACGATACACGGTGCCGTGGGTGAGCTGGGGCACATCGTACTCCAGACGCAGGGGGTCCACGAAGCAGTCCCCGCCGTAGCCCACGTCGCAGATGTACCGGACCCCGTCCGCTTCCGTGATGTTCATCCGGTGGAGGTAGCCGTTGACGGTCTCCCCGTCCCGGCTCAGGCGGGTGAGGACGCCGTAGGCCGGGAAGCCCATCTCCCGCAGGATGGCACAGAAGAAGCCGTTCATCTCGAAGCAGTAGCCGCCCCGGCGGCGGGTGACCATCTTGTCAAACAGGTCCTCGGTCTTCAGGGAGATGGGTTTATCGTTGTACACATCCAGGTTCTCAAAGGGGATATGGGTGATATAGGCCCGGTGGAGGCGATAAAGCCGCTCCGTATCCGTGCCGCCCTCGGTATAGCCGATCCTCTCGAACAGCGCCTGCAGATCCATGTTTTCCACTCCTTCTCTTTCTTTGTCTTATTTTTTAGAATATCATTTCCCGATCTCTTCGTCAATCCGCAGGGTCGTCCGCATTCCGGTATATTTTCCCGATTTTGGGGCATAACACAGGGGAAGAAAGGATGATGGACATGTCCAAGACTTACTCGGCCCTGTGCCTGCTGCTGATCCTGGCCCTGCTCACGGGCTGCGGGACAAGGATCGTTCCCGCAGTGCCGACCATTACACCCTCCGCCCCGCCGGAGGAGGCAGTCCCTCCTCCTCCCACGCCCACGCCCCTTCTGAGTCCGCCGCCCGAGGCGGTGAACCCCTCGCCCCAGGTCACGCCCTCCCCCGCGCCCCGGACTACCGCCCAGCTGCCCGTTCAGCGGCACTTCCCGCCGCAGCTGCTTGATGCTCCTGCGGAGGAGCCCCCTGCGGCGGAGACCGTCGCCCTGCCGGAGAGCTATACCGTGAACAAGGGAGACTGCCTCTGGACCATTGCGGAAGAGCTGTACGGCTCCGGGGCGGACTGGCGCCGCCTCTGGGCGGCGAATCGGGAGACGGTGGAGGATCCCGGCCTGGTGTGGATCGGCCAGGTGCTGAAATTGCCGGAGGAGACCGGATAACGAAAAAGGAGCTGTCCCATCGGGATAGCTCCTTTTATCATTCGTTTTTTATTCCGCCAGGCCTTCCGCCAAGCCAAGAAGGATGATTCCCGCGAAGGTGATGAAGACGGCGGCATACTGCTTTCTGGGCAGCTTCTCCTTCAGGAACAGCCGGGAGAGGATCACGGAGACCACGCAGTAGGACCCCACCAGGGGGGCGGTGATCGTCGCTGCGCCGCCGATCACATGGGCATAGGCATACTGGCCTGCGGTCTCGAATACCGCCGCCACCAGCCGGGCTCCCCGGTATTTCAGGGGCGGCTTATGGGCCGGGACCTTCTTCCGGGTGGCCAGGAGATACACGATGAGCACGATCGCCACCAGGAGGAACGTGAGCTCATAGGCGGTGTTCCCCACGTCCTCAATGGTGTCCTCCGTGACGTTCAGGAGCCAGGTGCTCTCCATATCCAGGCAGGGATCATCCAGGAAGGTGCCCAGGGTATCGATGACGCAGTAGGCCAGAGGCAGCAGGAAGGCCCCCAGGCCGGTGCGGAACTTCCGCCCGTCCTGATGGGCGATCTCCCCCGCGTCCCGGTTCCGCTCGAAGAGACCCAGGAGGAACACGCCCAGGCAGCAGCAGGCGATGCCGATCCAGGTGAAAACGCTCTCCGGCATCTCCCGCAGAATGAGGATGCCCAGGAGGGCGGCCAGAGCTCCGGAGCAGTTCTCCACCGGGGAGACGATGCTCAGCTCCAGATACCGGAGGCCCAGGTAGCCGATGGCCATGGAGAGGATGTACATGACGGACACCGGGGCATAGCGGATGAGGTTCCGCCAATCGAAGCCGATGTCTCCGAAGAGCAGGGTATAGGCCGCGTGAAGGCCGAAAAAGATCCCCACGGCTATGGTGGTCTTCAGATGACTGCGCCGGTCCTCCGGATCGGCGCCGCTTTTATAGAACAGGTCCGCGAAGCCCCAGCAGAGGGTCGCGATGAGAGCAGTCCAGAACCAGGTCATATCTTTCCTATTCCTTCCTTATGCATTGCTTTCCGGGAGCTTGCATACATCCACCCAGCCCCGGGCGCAGGACAGCGCCTCCAGCTCCGGCAGGGTCAGCTCAATGGCGCTGTTGGAGCTTCCCGCCGCAGGGAAAACGGTCTCAAAGCGCCGGAGGGATTCATCCAACCAGACCTCCACACCGGGATTGACCCCGAAGGGGCAGACGCCGCCCACGGCATGGCCGACCTCCTCAGCCGCCTCCTCATGGCCCAGCATCTTCGGCTTGCAGCCGAAGCGGGCTTTGTACTTGGCGTTGTCCAGCCGGGCGTCCCCGGCGGCCACCACCAGCAGGACCCCGTCCCCCGCCGCGCCCAGCAGGCGCAGGGCAAGGCTTTTTGCGATCCGCTCCGGGGCGCAGTTCAGGGCTTTTGCCGCCAGCTCCACCGTGGCGCTGGATACGGGAAACTCCAGGATCCGGGCCGGATCCACCCCCCGGGCGGCGAGCCAGGCTCTTGCGCGTTCAATGGACATGATCTTTCTCCTGTCTGCAAAAAATCCGCCTCATTGTAACAGAGAAGGGGGAAAAAAGCAATGTTCGATTCAGTCCCAGGGGATATCCGCCTTCTGCACCGCGATCCCCTTTTCCGTGACCTCCAGCAGGGCGAAAGTGATGGGCTGGCCGAAGCGCCGGGGACCGCAGCTGCCGGGATTCAGGAGCAAGGTTTTCCCCTGCCTGCTCTCCGCATACTTATGGGTGTGTCCCGTGATCACCAGATCATAGGAAGTCAGGTCCCCGGGCAGGTCCCGTTTCATATGGGCCATGCAGATCCGCAGGCCCCCCAGCTCCAGCTCCCGGGTCAGGGGGATGCTCTCTCCCCAGGGGCCCCAGTCGTTGTTCCCACGCACCGGGTATACCGGGGCAAGCTCCCCCAGGGCGTCCAGGATATCCTGCCCGCCGATGTCTCCCCCATGGAGGATGACTGCGCACCCATCCAGCACCGCCTCCACCTCCGGCCGCAGGAGCCCGTGGGTATCCGATACCACGCCGATCTTCATATCCATCCCTCCCGGGCAACTATACCACCCCCCATGTCGGTTTGCAATGAGGCCTGCGCTGTGGTATAATTCAAGCTGAAAGATTATGGGCTTTTGCCCCTTCGGAGAGTGATCTTATGCAGCTGGAAGACTTCAGCCAATACACCCGGAGCTGTTTCAACGGAGAAGCCGCCTCCTGCTCCTGCGCCTGTCCCTTCGGGCTGGACGTTCGAGGCTTTGCGGAAAAATGCGCGAACGGGCGTTGGAACGCCGCCTGGAAGGCCTACCGCACCGCCGCGGTCTTTCCCGCAGTGGTGTCCGCCCTTTGCCCCGCCCCCTGCAAGGCCCATTGCCAGCGGGCAGACCTGGGAGGCGCCATCGACCTGCCGGGGCTGGAGGCCGCCTCCATCCGCTTCGCCAAAAACAAGAAGGCGGACAGCTTCAATATCCCCCCAAAGGACAAGAAGGTGGCGGTGGTGGGCGCAGGTCCCGCCGGTCTGTCCGCCGCCCTGCAGCTGGCCCTGAAAAAGTATATCGTCACCGTGTTCGAGCGGGAGGAAAGCTGGGGCGGCAGCCTCCGTGCCCATCCCCGCTTCCCGGAGTTCGACGAGGAATTCCGCTTCCAGTTCACCGCCGTGAAGCCCGGTTTCCTGGAATTCGTCTACGGGCGGGAGATCCTGGGGCCGGAGGAACTGGCGGACTATGAAGCCGTATACCTGGCAACGGGCAAGGGCGGCGCCGTCTGGGAGGACGGGCGCTTCTTCGCGGGCGGCGAGGCCGCGGGCCGGAGCCTCATCGAAGCCATCGCCATGGGGCCGGAGGCCGCCAAAGCCATGGAGGCCTTCCTCATGACCGGCCGCCGGGAGGAGATCGGAGATCCCCGGCACGAGAACCCCTGCGAACGCTATCTCCCCCACCCCGGCGTGGAGGCGGAAGCCCCCGGGGAGACGGAGACGGAGGAAGGGGCGAAGGCGGAGGCTGCCCGGTGCCTGCAGTGCGACTGCAGCGCCTGTATGGACGGCTGCGAGATGCTGAAGAAATACCGGAAGAAGCCCCACGGCATCGCCCGGGAGGCCTTTGCGGATTCCTCCGCCGCGCCGCCCATCGCCACCCAGAGCATCGTCCGCCAGACCTATTCCTGCACCAACTGCGGCCTCTGCCGGGAGGTCTGTCCGGAGCACGCGGATCTGGGGGCGGTGTTCATGCTCTCCCGCACGGACCGGTTCAGCCGGAACACGGGACCCAAGGCTTTCCACGACTACTGGCTCCGGGAGCTGGACCTGGCTGCCGGGGAGGCCTCCGTGTGCCTGCCCCCGCCGGGAAAGGAGACCTGCGCCTACGCCTTTTTCCCGGGCTGCCGCCTGGGGATGGACGCCCCGGAGCAGGTGAAGGCGGCCTGCCGCTTCCTCATGGAGATGAAGCCCGGAGAGGTGGGCCTCATGCTGGGCTGCTGCGGCGTGCCCGCCCTGTGGGCCGGGGATCTGGACCGGCTGGAGGCGGTGAAAACGAAGATCCGGCAGGAATGGGAGTCCCTGGGGAAGCCCACCCTGGTATTCGCCTGCGCCACCTGCCAGCGCACCTTTGCCGAGCAGATGCCGGAGATCCCCCAGGTCTCCCTCTACGCCCTCATGGCGGAGGCGGGTCTGAAGCCCGCGAAAACCGCCTTTCCCCGGGCCGCGGTATTCGATCCCTGCGCCGCCCGGGCCTTCGGGGAGATGAAGCGCGCCGTGCGGGAACTGGCCGGGCGGGCCGGTGCGGAGCTGGAGGAGCTCTCCGGCCCCAGCCGCTGCTGCGGCTTCGGCGGACACATCCAGATCCCCAACCGGGCGGTGTTTGAGGAGATCGGGGAAAACAGCGCCGCCCTTTCGGACAAGCCCTATATCGTATATTGTGCCAACTGCCTGGAGGTGTTCCGGGAGCGGGGCAAGGAAGCGGCTCATATCCTGGACCTGTACTTCCCCGGCGGGACGGAAAAGACCCCCGCCATTCTGGAAAAGCATGAAAACGCTCTGCGGCTCAAGCAGAGTTTGATGAAGGAGATCTGGAACATGGATTTCGCGCCGGAGCGCAAGCCCTGGGACGGGCTGAACCTCACCCTGGCGGAGGGCCTCGGGGAGAAGCTGGAAAACTGCTTCATCAGCCTGGAGGAAGTGAAGGAGACCATCTGGACCGCCGAGACCACGGGAGACAAGCTGGTTTCCGAGGACGGCTGGAGCCTGGCCAGCCTGGTAAAGCCGGTGGTGACCTACTGGGCCCAGTACCGGCCCTGCGGCAGCGGCGCGGAGGACTACGAGGTGGCCACCGCATACAGCCACCGGATCAAGTGGGAGAGGACCATCTGACATGGATAACGCGACGAACTGGAAATGCAACAAGTGTGGGGAAGCCCTGGTGATGAAGAAGGTGGTCTTCGGCTATATGAACCGCTCCTTCTCCCACGAGGTGCCCGTCTGCCCCAAATGCAGCAAGGTGTTCATCTCCCAGGCCCTGGCGGAGGGCCGCATGGTGGAGGTGGAGGAGGCCCTGGAGGATAAGTGAAGGGCTTCACCACCCCGGAGGATCTCATCGCCCGCCCGGCGGACTTCGTGAAGGTCAGCCAGGGGGAGATCAGACGGATCGTGAGCCTCCGCTCCTCCGGCAGCACCGGGCCGGCCAAGCGGCTGTACTTCACCGCCGGGGATCTGGAGCGGACCATTGAGTTCTTTCGCTCCGGCATGGCCCATATCGCCCGCCCGGGGGACCGGGCGGCGGCCTGCATCGGCAGTCTCAGTCCGGACGGGCTTGGGCGGCTGCTGGAGGAGGGTCTGCGCCGACTGGGTACGGAGCCGCTCCTTCTGGGGGCGGTCCGGGATTACGGGGAAACAGTTTCCGCCCTGCGGGCGTTCCGGCCCCATACCATCGTGGGCTTGCCGGTGCAGGTGCGGCGGCTCTGCCTTCTGGCGCCGGAGCTGCGGCCCCGGACCGTGCTCCTCAGCGGAGACTATCCGGCGGAGAGCCTGCGGGAGACCCTGGAACGCATCTGGGGCTGTACCGTTTTCGACCACTATGGCATGACGGAGAGCGGCCTGGGCTTCGCGGTGCAGTGCCCCGCCCTGGAGGGGCGGCACGTCCGGGGGGACGAGCTGGAGGTGGAGATCCTGGAGCCCGGCACGGACCGGGTGCTGCCCGTGGGGGAATGGGGGGAGATCGTCTTCACCACCCTTCGGCGGGAGGCCATGCCCCTCCGGCGCTACCGCACCGGGGACTACGGGCGGCTGCTGCCCGGGGTCTGTCCCTGCGGCTATGCCGGACCCCGGCTGGACAAGGTCCTGGGACGGCTGACGGAACGGGCGAAGCCCATCTCGATCTATACTCTGGACGAGGCCCTGCTGGGCTGGGATGAACTGTATGATTATGCCGCCTCCCTGGAGGGGGGGCGGCTGACCATTGTCGCGGACCTGGCTCCCGGAGGGGAGCTGGAAGAGGTGGCCCGGCGGCTGGAGGGCCTGTGGCCCGGTGACAGGCTGGAGGTGCGGACGGGTACCGTGCCCCCGGGAACCGCCAAGCGTGCAGTGGCATGTACGAACGGAGTTCATCGCCCCTCATCCGCCACGGCGCTTCTGTGAGACGCGCCGCGCCACCTTCCCCCACGGCGGAGGATTAATGAGGGATTCTCTTGACTGCAAAAGGAGGCTGGCGGTGAATCAACGCGCCATCAAAGACATCACCGATTTCATTTTCATGAATGATACGCCCCAAAAGAGCGACGTCATCTTCATCCCCGGTACCTCGAAATCGGCCATCTCGGAAAAGGCCGCTGAGCTGTACCGCGCGGGCTTTGCGGATTACGTCATGCCCGCTGGTCTGTGGTCCGGCAAAAGGGGGAGATTTGCCGGCGAAAAGATCGACAATCCCCGGTATGTGGGGGAATATGCCTCGGATTATGCCTACTGCAGGCATATCCTGCTGGAAAACGGTGTCCCGGAAAGCGCCGTTCTCCGGGAAGAGCGATCCACCAACACCGGGGAAAATGCGGAGTTTTCTGCTTTGGTTTTGAGAGACCTGGGCATAAGCGTGAAAAAGGCCATACTCTGCTGCCAGTCCTTCCATGCCCGCAGAGCGTTCATGACCTACGGGAAGTATTTCCCCGATACGGAGATCCTGGTGGTCCCGACGGATACCCAGGGCATACGGAGAGAGGACTGGTATCTCCGCGAAGACAGTTACCGCAGGGTCATGAGCGAGGTATACAAATGCGGACAGTATTTTCTGGAATATGCTGAAGCTTGAGATCGGCGATCTTTCCCCCATTCTTCGGGACTTCGGCATCCTCTCCCCCGCTGCGGCCTTCACGGAGCTGCAGCGGTACGACTATGAGAGCCAGGGGCCGGATACCCGGGAGGTCCGGCTGATCCTCCGGGTGGAGACCGGGGACGGCCGCAGCCTGGTGCTGCGGCTGAAAAACGAGCCGGACGCCCCGCAGGCGCTCATGGAGGCCCAGAGCCGCTTTGCCGCGCTCCTGCGGGAAAAGGGCGTCGAGACGCCCCGGGCTTACCGGGCGGGGGAAAACTATACCCGGCGGTATGATCTGAAGGGGTATCCGGTGGTGGCGGCGCTGGAGGACTTCGCCTCCGGAGAGCTGACCGTCGTGGATCTCCCCACGGCGGAGGAAACCGGAGCGCTGCTGGCCCGGATGCACCATATCGCAGAGGCGGAGAACGCCCATGTGGACGGGCCGGTGCTCTTCGATCCCCTGGGGCGGAACGACCTGTTCCGCTTTTCCCTGTTCACCGACCTGGGGGACTTCCTCCGGGAAACGGACGCGGCGCTCTATGGGGAGATCCTACGGCGGCACGGCCTTCTCCGGGAGCGGATCCGGGTCCTGGAACAGGCGCCCCGGTACGCGGTGCAGGGGGACATCAGCGACTGCAACCTCTACCGCACCCCGGACGGAAGGCTGGGGATCTTCGACTACAACAACTGCGGGGACAACGGGCTCTTTGCGGACGCCGTGATGCAGGCCGTATTCGAAGCCCGGCTCATGGACTATCCCGACGGAATGGAGGACCGGGAAGCCCGGATCCTGGCGGCCTTTCTCCGGGGCTACGACCGGGAGCGGCCCTTCACCCGGAAGGAGCGGGCGCTGTACCCCAGCCTGTGCGGCCTCATCAACGCCTTCTGGCTCAGCGACCTCAAGTGGGACGAGGACAGTCTGGAGGAGCTGGTGAAAGCCGGGGACCGGGAAACGGCGCGGGCCCGGATGGAGGGCATCCTGGGGAAGCTGACGGAGCTGCCGGAGATGCCGGTATAGCGCAAGAGGATCGTAAGGGCTGAGCGGTTTTGTCCGCTCAGCCCTTTTCCTGTCGTTGGTCTATTTCAGGATCTCCAGACGGAAAATACAGTTGTAGCCATACGACTCGCAGCGGTCCGCTTCGGGAATATACGTTCCCTTCCGGCTGACCACCAGGGAGCACCAATAGGTCCCCGGCGGCAGATCCTCCAGAACCGCCAGGTCCTCATCGGGCTCCGAGATCAGCATTGTCAGCTCCTGATCGTAGACCCGGAGCAAGGGTCTGCTCCGGCTGACTCCTTCCGCGAGACGCAGCTTCAGCTCTCCCCGGAACAACAGGATGGGGATCTCATCCCTGTGTTCCGCGATCATCGCCTCCACGGGCTCTCCGTCGGCAGCCAGGAAACCGTCCCCGGTCCAGGTCTCCGACCAGCGGGAATAAAAGTAGGGAAAGATGCTGTCCTCCCCGCTGCAGCTGACGGACAGGAGGGGGACCGGCTCCTCTTTGCCGAAAAACATCTCCCGTACAGCCGCCCGGTAGTCCTCATCGATGACGTACATATAGCTGGAATAGGGCACATAGATGGGGATGACCGCGATCTCCTCCGCCGGGAGCTTGTAGGAGGCCAGGATCTCCTGCATTTCCCGCACCGAGGCCGCTCTCAGGTTCCAGAGCTCCTCATTCGTTTTTTCCCGATTCGTCCCGGCCATGAGGCCGCAGGACCAAGCCCCTTCCGCCAGCTGCCAGACATAGAGCTCCAGGCCCTTGTCCGTGGGGAGATCATAGTATTCCGGATATTTTTCCCGCAGGGCCATCGGGGTCACCACGGCGCTGATCTTTCCTTCGAGCACGGCGTTCAGGCAAACCAGCCAGTACACCGTGGAATCATCAGAGTACGGGTCTCCTGCCTCACTTTCATCATAATACCCATAGGCCAGGTACAGCTGGCCGGTCTCCAGTTCCAGCAGATCGTAGAACACACTGCCGGACATATCCCGCCCCGGCACACGCCAGGCGTTCCGGGCGCGCTTCCGCAGATCGGGGAGCTTGTCCTGCACGCTCCGGTAATACCGGTCGAAGTTGTCCGCGGTGGGGTCGAATCGGTGCAGCCGACCGGCGTCGATCCAGGTATCCCCCTCCGTTCCCTTCCGGATCAGCAGGGTTTTTTCCGGGGTAACACAGAACTTTGGCCAAGTCTCCGCCGGAGCCGTCGGATCGTAGACCTCAGGGAGGATGGGCAGATCCGTTCCGGCGCTGCCGGTCTCCGTCATCCATTCCCGAAACCCCTCGGATACATAGACCACCCTCGATATTCCGTAGAACAGGCCGGTGGTTTTCCGCTCCTCCGGGCTGGGGATCCAGCGGTTTTTCCAATCCAGAAAGGCGCCGTCGAAATCAAATTCCATTCTCCATTGCCCGTCATGGTCGTAGACCACGGAGTGATAATCGTCCTCCACGCCCTTCCAGAAGCTGTAGCTGTTGGCATAGCGGTACTCCACCGTGACCATTTGATGATCCTCGTCCCCCAGGGTCACGCTCATGCCCAGGGTGCCGGACCAGGCGGTATTCCGGATCCGGCGCTTGCCGTATTGACGGATCAGCCCCGCCAGTTCCCTTCCCGCCTCCGGATCCAGCTCAAAGCCGCCGTAATCATCGAAATAATGCGCGTAAATGATGGCGTCCTCCCGCAGCTTCAGGGGTACCGGGTCCGTCAGGAAGAACACCGCCGACAGGAGGCCCAGCACAACGGCCCCCAGGATGATCCAGAAGGCGGGCTTCCGGTAATTCAGCACGTTCTTCACCCGCTGCTTCACTCCCGCCTCCCCGAAGGCCAGGGGACAGGCGGCCACCGCTCTTCCCGGACGGCTCAGGTCCAGCAGAGCCTGGGCATAATCCGCCCGGGCCGCCGGGTCCAGGTCCCGCACCGCCCGCTCGTCGCAGGCCAGCTCCATATCCCGGCAGAACAGGATGTAAGCCAGCCAGAGGGCGGGATTGAACCAGTGCACGGCCAGGAGCAGGAAGCCC
>JAEEGG010020707.1_pt1 | contig 13121 bp, 7 predicted proteins | sample 9134161 | NCBI WGS metagenome assembly JAEEGG01 (sample SAMN16246543, study PRJNA631951) | gut metagenome | biome: gut microbiome; feature: rumen; material: CR-attached | host: Bos | place: Iran: Karaj | collected 2018-10
TCGGCGAGGAACTGAAGATTACCAATCAGTGGCTGAAGTTCCTCCAGGATAAAGTGAAAGACATCAACAGTCCTGAGGCCAGAGAGGGCTATAACGCCTACTATCTGGCGCGGGCATCGGCCTATATCGGACTGAATCGGCTGGACGAAGCCCGACGGGCCCTTAACGAAGCCAGTCGTCATGCCCATCAGGTAAAGACCGCCCTCAGTCTGCACCATTACTATAAGATGGCAGCCTGCTACCATCTGGCAAGCGGTGAGGCAGCAGAAGCACTACTCTACACCGACAGTGTCAGAATGACGACACAGGAGAAAGACGATCATACAGCCGAGGTAAGGGCTCAGGCACTGATGATGTTAGGCCAAGACGCAGAGGCAGCCCGTATCTATCAGCGGTTGTATCACGAGAAAGACTCCGTCTTCGGACTTGATGCCCGTCAGCATCTTGACGAACTGAACACGCTGTTCCAGATCGACGAACTCAAGACCGAACAGCAGCAAGCTAAGTTTAAATATATCCTGATTGCCGCTTCGTCTATCGTGGTGGCTCTCCTGCTACTGCTCTACTTCGGTTGGCGCAGTGCCATCAAGCAGAAGAGAGTCAACGAAGAGTTGCGCATTGCCAACGAACGGGCGAAGGTGTCGTCGAAGATGAAGGCAGAATTCATCAGGAACATCACCCACGAGATACGAACCCCGCTGAACATCGTCTCAGGACTCACACAGATACTGAATGAGCCAGATATGGATCTGGGGCAGAGCGAGAAGAATGACCTGCTGGAGCGAGTCAGGGAGAACACCGATCGGATTACCAATCTGGTTGACAGGATGCTCGAACTCAGTGATGTCAGCAGCGAAATCCTCATTGAGCGGCATGACGAGGCAACGGTGCAAGACATCGTGTCGCAGGCTATCGAGTTCTCCGGCATCGTCGGACAGACCAATCCCGGCAATGCGGAATCGGCTGTCAAGTTTGATTTCATCGATAATCAGGAGGTTGCCTCCATCACGCTGCACACCAATAAAGTCTATGCCATTCGTGCCCTCTCGCAACTGCTGGAGAATGCGGCTAAGTTTACGCACGAAGGCGGCATCACGCTCCGGATGGAGAATACCGATAAGAGTGTTCGCCTGATTGTAGAAGATACGGGCATAGGTATTCCCTCTGTCGAGTCGGAGCATATCTTCGAAGAGTTCGTGCAACTCGATGAGTTTGCCGATGGTACAGGTATCGGACTGACTGTGGCACACTCCATTGCCCAACGTATGGGAGGCGACTTATGGCTTGATACCGATTATTCACAGGGCGCACGCTTCGTACTTGAACTGCTGAAGGCTTAACTGCGTTAATAAGAAGAACAACATGAATAGATCAAACAGATACTTGCTATTGGGCATAGCCCTGCTGATGGCTCTCCCACTGTTCGCCCAATATGAACGACTGGGAGGCGTCTATTTTGCCTATCCCGTGACAGCAACAAAGATGGCTGCAGCCCCCGAGGGATATGAGCCATTCTATATCTCGCACTATGGGCGACACGGCTCGCGCTGGCTGCCCGATGACAGGAGGTATATCTGGGTGAACCAGCAGTTTGAGAATTCGAAACAGTTGACTAAGTTGGGTAAGGATGTCCGCAAGCGACTGGCGAAGATCTGGAAGAATGCCGAGGGGAACGGGGGCTTGTTGACGCCCCTTGGAGGCAGGCAGCATCGGGCCATCGCGCAAAGGATGTACCAGAACTTCCCACAGCTTTTCACCGCAGAGTCGCATCTGACGGCCTATTCGAGCGTAGTGCCTCGTTGTAAGAGCAGCATGCTGAATTTCACCTCAGAGTTGGCATCGCTGAATCCCGCTCTTCAGATCGACCCCATCACCCGTGAGGAGGATATGGCCTGGATAGCGTATAAATCGCCAGAGCAACAGGCCTTTGAGCGCACCATCAACATCCCCTTGAAGCTCTCTACCGACCGGTTTATCAATGCCCTGTTTACGGATGCCAGTCATCTTTCTGCCAGAGACAGACAGAAGCTGCTCTCCGAACTGCATACGATAGCATCGGATATGCAGGATGTGGAACTGGACGTATCGCTCTATGATATCTTCACGGAAGAGGAACTGAAGGCTGTCTATGACGTGAACAATCAGCGGATGACGCTCCAGCATGGCAATGAGATCATGAATCACGGCATCGCTGCGCGCTCAGCCATCTCACTCTGGCAGCGGATAGAACAAGAGGCCGATGCTGCCATTGCCTCAGGAAAGAAAGGGGCCGATCTCCGTTTCGGTCACGACTCTCATCTTTACCGTCTGCTGTCGCTGATGGATGTGGACACCAAAGGCAAGCCTATGGACGAACTTCTGCCAATGGCTGCCAACCTGCAGATGATTTTCTATAGGAATGCACAAGGGAAGGTGCTTGTGCAAATACTGCACAATGAGCACCCTGCCCGTCTGAATATCGGCTTCAAGGTTGAGGGCTTCTATTACTGGGAGGACATGAAGCAGCATGTGGCAGACCGTATGCACTATCTAGAACACTTGCGCCAACTCTGTGACTTGAACACGATGGTAGGAACGGCGCCAGCCAACACCAAGACAGCAGGACTCTTCGGCAAAGGTTCTGAGGAGCACGGACAGACGTTACCCGCTGTGTTGGCGCCTAACGGTCAGAACTTCTGGACACCCCAGACACGGGATACGGAAAAGAAGTGCGTTGCACCTTATTATTATACAGACTCGCTGTTTCAAGGTATTCGTAACAGTCACTGGATCGTTGGCGGCTGTACGCAGGACTATGGTTCGTTTACCTTGGCTGCCCTGGGCGGGAAACTGCGCCTGAGACCAGAGGAACGGGCTACACCGTTCTCCCATTCAGAAGAGACCTCTCATCCGCATTATTATGCTGTCCGTCTGCCTCAAGAGCATCTGAAAGTGGAGATGACGGGTCAGAGTCATACTGCTATCTTCCGTATCACGCCAGAGCAGGATGGTCCTGTGCACATCGTCTTGAATCACAACAGCGACGAGGGTGAGGGCTATCTGGAGATTAACAATCAGGACAAGACCATCTGTGGCTATAACCCTGTGCATCGTATCTATCAAGGCTGGGGCGAACCAGCAGGCTTCTGTGGGTATTTCCTGTTGCAGGCCTACGATGAAATCGCAGATTTCGGCATTGACAGTCTCTACGCTTGGTTTACTTTCAAGGGTAAGGCCCATGAGCCGATTATCCTGAAGGCTGCTTCTTCGTTTACCTCGAAAGAGGGAGCCGTCGATAATTTTGCGGCTGAGGCTGAAGGACATGATTTTGAGAGTATGATGGAACATGTGGCATCGCTGTGGACGACTCGCCTGCATACCATCGATGTGGAAGATCAGGATACGGCTCGTGTGAACCAGTTCTATGGTGCCCTTTACCGGGCATCCTTCCTCCCTCGTGAGATGAGCGATGTCGGTGGCAGCTATCCGAAGTTTGCTGATGGTCTTACGGTGGAGCCGTCTTCTGCTACCGAGCCGCGGATTTACTATGGTGACTTCTCGATGTGGGATACCTATCGGGCTGTGCATCCGCTCTATAACATCATCGCTCCCCAGCAGTCGGCCGACATGATGCAGTCGCTGGTGACGATGTATGAGCAAGGCGGCTGGTTGCCTATCTTCCCCTGCTGGAACTCCTATACGGCAGCCATGATTGGTGATCACTGTTCTGTTGTCCTGGCTGATGCCTACGTGAAGGGCATTCGTAATTTCGATTACCAGAAGGCCTATGAGGGGATGCGGAAGAACGCTTTCGAGACACCCTTATCCATTGAGGACTATAAGAATGGTATGGGTCGAAGGGCTCTGCCTTCTTATCTGAAGTATGGCTATATCCCTCTGGAAGACGGTGTGAAGGAGGCCTTCCATCAGGACGAACAGACATCGCGCACACTTGAGTATGCCTTCGATGACTTTGCTGTGGCGCAGCTGGCGAAAGCCTTGGGTAAGAATCAGGATTATGAGACATTGATGCGTCGCTCAGAGAACTGGCGGCATGTCATCAATCCCAAGACAGGCTATTGCGACGGGCGTCATGCCCCTAAGCAGTTGTCAAGAAAGAAGGATGACGGCGGACGGTTTGAGGATAATCTCGACTTCATTCATCGTAAGCCGTATATCACAGAGGGTGCCACTTGCCACTATACCTGGTATGTACCGCAAAACGTGGACGGACTTGTGGAACTGCTGGGTGGCAAGGAGAAGTTTGAGGCTAAACTCGACTCGATGTTTACTGAAGGCAGATACTGGCACGGCAACGAACCTTGTCATCAGATAGCTTATCTATACGATTTCATCGGTAAGCCAGAGAAGACGGCCCAGCGCGTAGCCCATATTCTTGATACGGAATACAACGACAGTCCCGGTGGTCTTTCTGGCAATGATGATGCAGGCCAGATGTCTGCCTGGTATGTCTTCTCGTCGATGGGATTCTATCCTGTCTGTCCCGCTACCGATCGCTATATGCTCTCAAAGCCACGTTTCCAGAAGGTGACACTCAACCTGCAGGATGGCAAAAGATTCACCATCACGCCAGACTCACTGCCGAAAGACAGGAACTATATCACGCACGACGAGATGATGCGAGGAAATTAGGTCTTCACTCGAAAATCAGGGTGGTCAAGTGATCAGTGGCAAACAGTTCGTTTGCCACTTTTTGCAAGTCCTCAGTGGTGATGCTGTCGATACGGCGGCAAAGTGAATCGAGGTCGCGCTCATGCCCATGATGGAGATAACTTCTGCCAAAGTCGAGTGCGAACTGCTCACGATTGTCGCAGGCAATGGCTAACTGTCCTTTCAGCTGGCGCTTGGCAGCGGTAAGTTGGTTGGCACTCAGCGGCTTCTGCATCACTCGATCCAGTTCGTGGCGCACCAGACGGAGACAGCTCTTGATATCATGGTGGTCGCAGCCGAAATAGATGCACCAAACGCCAGTGTCGCCATAGCTGGCCATCGAACTCTCAACGGTATAGACCAGGCCGTGGCGCTCTCTGAGTGAGAGGTTCAGGCGGGCATTCATGCCAGGTCCTCCGAGAATGTTGTTGAGCAGATAGAGCGTCATGCGACGAGGGTCTTCGTATGCATACGTCTTAGTACCAAGCATCACATGAGCCTGATGAGAGCCGATAGAACGGGTGATGGTATTCGCAGACAGTCTCGTGTATGGCAGAGTCTGTGGTATCGGGGTATGACCTGTTCTTGCAGGGATATCCTTATTGGCCAACAACTTCACTAATCGTTTGAAGTCGATATCTCCGTAAACAAAGAAGACCGCATTGTCAGGGCGATAGTTCCTCTGTACGAAGCGCAGGGCATCGTCGGTCGTATAGGTACGCAACTGTTCTGCATGTCCCAGGATATTATGACCAAGCGGATGTCCTTCGAAAAGAATGTTCTCGAACTCGTCATAGATCAATTCGGCTGGCGAATCGTTATAACTCTCGATTTCATCGCATATAACCTCCACCTCTTTGTCTATCTCAGTCTGGGGATAGCGACTGTGGAACACGATGTCTGTCAACACATCGACAGCTTGCGCAAAGTGTTCCTTCGAGATGGCTGCATAGTAACAGGTATCTTCTTTGTTAGTGAAAGCATTCAGTTCGCCGCCCACACCCTCCAGAGCGTTGATAATCTGCAGGGCATGGCGTCGGGCTGTTCCTTTGAAGGTCATGTGTTCACAGAAATGGGCCAGTCCTTCTTCGCCAGGCATCTCATCGCGAGTGCCAGCAGCGATGTCATAGCCACAATAGACCACCTGCGAGACTGATGGCAGATGGATGACACGGAGTCCGTTATCGAACGTATATGTGTAATATTTTGTCATTTCAGCTGCAAAGTTACAATTTTTTTGGTGTTTCAACGATAAATTAAATGATTTTGAGTATCTTTGCACCCATAAGTATAAAGAGTATGCGTAAAGTAATAGGAATAGGCGAGACAATTCTCGATATCATTTTCAAGAACGACCAGCCCATTGGTGCTGTGCCAGGAGGCTCGATGTTTAACGGCTTGATTTCTTTAGGTCGTGCAGGCATCAATGCTACTTTTATCAGTGAAACAGGTCATGACCGTGTGGGCAAGCGTATCATCCAGTTTCTGGAAGAGAATCATGTGGATGCCAGCCATATCAATGTTTATCCAGAGTCAAAGTCGCCAGTGTCTTTGGCATTCCTGAATGAAAACAACGATGCGGAGTATATCTTCTACAAGGATCATCCTCATGACAAACTTGACTTCATCTTCCCGGAAATCCAGCAAGACGACATCGTGATGTTTGGTTCCTTCTATGCTGTCAACCCAGTCATCCGTCCTCAGATGTTTGCTTTCTTGGAATATGCCCGCAGTAAGGGAGCCATCCTGTATTATGACGTGAATTTCCGCTCTTCCCATCGTAACGAGGTGATGAAGGTGACACCGAATATCCTTGAAAATCTGGAGTTTGCCGATATCGTACGTGGCAGTCATGAAGACTTTGAGGTGATGTTCAATAAGAAAGATGCTGATACCGTGTATCGTTCGCAAATCTCTTTCTATTGCAAGAACTTTATCTATACGCAAGGTGGCAGTGCTGTAGAGATGCGCTCTGCTGGTGGACTGAGTAAGCAGTATCCTGTTATGAAGACGGAGACCGTCAGCACCATTGGAGCAGGTGATAACTTTAATGCTGGTTTCATCTACGGACTGATCAAGTATGGCATCACGCGCGACCAGATCGTTGCTGGTATGGCAGAGCAACAATGGGATCAGGTCATTGCTGAGGCCCAGCAGTTCTCTGCCAATGTGTGCCAGAGCATTCATAATAGTATCGATCCAGCCTTTGCCAATCAGAAGAAACACGAGTGGGAGGCAAGTCTGGTGGAAAAGGAAAAGAATAAGTAAGAACAATGAATATGATTAGTGAAACCATTAAGTACATCGGTGTTGATGATCTTGACATCGACCTGTTTGAAAGTCAGTATGTGGTGCCTGAGGGCATGAGTTATAATTCCTATCTCATCGACGATGAGAAGATTGCGGTGTTGGATACTGCCGACCGTCGCAAGGGCGAGGAGTGGAAGGCAAACTTGAAGGCAGCCCTCAACGGTCGCCAGCCCGACTATCTGGTAGCTCACCACATGGAGCCCGACCACGCTGCGCTCATTGCAGAGATGCTGGAGACCTATCCTGGACTGCAGCTCGTATGTAGCGCCCAGGCTGTGAAGATGTTGCCAAACTTCTTTGAAGGCCTCAACTTCGAGGGTCGTGTCATGACCGTTAAGGAGGGTGATACACTCCAGCTTGGTCAGCATACGTTACAGTTTATCTCAGCGGCGATGGTGCATTGGCCAGAGGTCATTATGAGCTACGACACCAAGGATAAGGTGCTCTTCTCGGCTGATGGTTTTGGAAAGTTCGGTGCTTTAGTCAACGAGACAGACGACTGGGCTTGCGAGGCTCGCAGGTACTATTTCAATATCTGCGGAAAGTATGGTACCCAGGTGCAGAGCGTGGTGAAGAAGATGGCTGCTATCGACGTTCAGACCATCTGTCCGTTGCATGGTCCTATGCTGAAAGGCGAGGCGCTGGCTGAGGCTGTGAAGCTCTATGATATTTGGAGCAAGTATGAGCCTGAGAGCGAGGGCATACTCATCGCCTATGCCAGCATTCACGGTGGGACGGCTGCTGCTGCCGAGCGTCTAGGCGAGATACTTCGCCAAAAAGGTGCTGCTAAGGTTGTTGTCAGCGATTTGAGCCGCGACGATATGGCTGAGGTCATCGAGGATGCTTTCCGTTATCCTACTGTCGTAGTGGCTGCATCGAGCTATGACGCAGGTGTGTTCCCTGTGATGCACGACTTCCTTTACCATCTGCAGATTAAGAACTACCAGCGTCGTCGCTTCGGCATCGTTGAGAACGGCAGTTGGATGCCAACGGCGGGTAAAGTGATGCGTTCGATGATTGAGGGTCTGAAAGACTGTGAGATTGTAGAGCCGATGGTCACCATCCGCTCTCGCATGAAGGCTGCCGATGAGGCACAATTGGAGCAGTTGGCTGAGAGCCTGATGGCAAAATAACACAAATATAATTAAATAGCAACAACTATGAAGAAAATTTTGATGACAGTCCTCATGGCTGGAATAGCCTTGACGACTAACGCCCAGTGGAACACCTGGCACACCACACAGGCCATTAGTGGCGGTGTAGGTATTTTGGGATCAATTATCGCTTCGGCGGAGCACAAAAAGGCGATGGAGATTTTTGAGCGCGAGAAAGCACAGTATCAGCCTACTTTTGAGAAAGTGTATAGTGAAGCCAAGACTCTGGAGTCGGAAGAGCAGTGGGCCAACGCGCTCGATAAATTCGAAGAGGCTGCTAAACTGAACTGCGACTATGGCTATACCGATCAGAAGAGTCTCACGTTGAAAATCAACAGCCTTTACGAGAAAGCGGGACGTACAGAAGAAGGGCCGAGTGTGATTAACAACAAGACAACGATTCTGCCCGATTATTCGCACTATCGCTTCACGATGCAAAACCCCATCAGCAAGGGTAAGAAGGATAATACGCAGACCAAAATCGTACGTGTGAGCTGTTCGGACACAGAAACCCGTGTTGAACTGGAATGCGAGGCCGATATGCCCGACGATCAACTTTACATCAAGTCGGATACTTACATCAGGAGTAAGGGTAGCAATAAGTTGAAATTGATAAGCGTCGAGAATGTAACGGTGGCTCCTGTAGTAACAAAAATTCCCTGGCCATATCAGAAATTGCGCTTTGCTCTCATCTTCCCTGCTCTGCCTGATACGGCTGAAGAATTCGAACTCGTCGAACCTTCAAGCAGTTGGAAGTTCAGAAACATCAGATGCAGATAAAGATAAAAGGTCACGCCCAATAAGCGTGACCTTTCTTCTCTATTTCTTCTTTTTACGAGGCTTGCGCATGGCCCAGCCTTCCTCGCTGAAATCGGGCTCTTCGCCTTTTAGATCGCGAGGCACTTTGCCCATCAGCTCGCGCCAGTTGTCTTTCTTCTGGCGCTTAGGCTTTGGGGCAGACTTGCCTTCTGAAGGCTTTCCGCCCTCGTCGGCATCATTACAGCGCACAGTCCTGCCTTTATGTCTGATACCAGTAAGTTGTATCATCACTTTCTTGGCATCCTTCTCAGGAACTTCAAAATAGGAGATGGTATCGAGCAGGTCGATATGTCCGACCTCCTGACGTCCACCAACAAAACGATTCAGCGTCTGCATCAGTTCGCCAGGATAGAAACCGTCGCGTTTACCCAAGTTGATAAACAGTCGGCGATAACCTTTCTGAGCCTTATTCTGTAGTTTCTGCTTGTCGCTTTGGGGTTTCTTTTCCTTCCTGTCAGGCACAACGGCTTCAATCTCTGGTGCTTCTGCATAATAAGCCAGGAACTTGCCAAACTCCAGAGAAACGATTTTCTTGATGAGTTCCTCCTTATCGATATATTCGAAATAGCGGTTGATGTCTTGCATGAAGGGAGCAATCTCTTCATCATCGACATCAGTCTTCACAATCTGGTCCATTACCTTGTAGAGCTGTTTCTTGCAGATCTCCTCTGCTGATGGAATCTCTGCCTTCACAAACTCCTTGCCAATCACCTTCTCGATATTGCGAATCTTGAATTTCTCGCGACTATGCACGATGGAGATAGACGTACCCTTCTTACCAGCACGGCCTGTACGTCCTGAGCGATGGGTATAGTTCTCGATATCATCGGGCAGTCCGAAGTTGATGACGTGTGTCAGATCGTCCACATCCAATCCGCGTGCTGCTACATCTGTTGCCACGAGCAACTGCGTCAGGTGATTACGGAACTTCTGCATGGTCTGGTCGCGCTGCTGTTGGTTCAGATCACCATGTAATGACTCTGCATTATAGCCGTCCTTAATCAGTTTGTCTGCTATTTCCTGTGTCTCAACTTTGGTGCGACAGAAGATGATGGCAAAGATACGCGGATAGTAATCAACAATGCGTTTCAGCGCCAGATACTTATCCTTGGCATTTACCATATAATAGATATGGTTCACATTCTCTGCACCCTCGTTACGGCTGCCCACCACGATTTCCTGATAGTCGTGCAGATATTTCTTAGCCACACGTTCCACCTCCTTGCTCATGGTGGCAGAGAACATCAACGTGTGATGCTCTTCAGAAAGCGATTCAAAGATTTCGTTGATGCTATCCGAGAAACCCATATTCAGCATCTCATCGGCCTCATCGAGCACGATGTTTGTTACCTGTTCTAAGTGTGCGAAGCCGCGATGCATGAGGTCAACCAGTCGTCCTGGCGTAGCTACAATGATCTCGACGCCCTTCTTCAAGGCTCTCATCTGTGGTTCGATGGCTGCACCGCCATATACAGCTTCTACATGTATGCCATCCATATATTTGGCAAAGTCGCGCAGGTCATCGGCTATCTGCAGACAGAGTTCTCTAGTGGGTGACAATACCAGTGCCTGAGTTTCTCTGCGTGAGGTGTCTATACGTTCCAAAAGGGGGATACCGAATGCAGCCGTCTTACCTGTACCCGTCTGGGCCAGGGCTATGACGTCATTCTGGTTCTCAAGCAGAAATGGTATGACAGCCTCTTGCACAGGCATTGGCTGTACAAAACCTAACTCTTCAATTGCCTTGCGTATCGGCTTGCAAACTCCTAATTCTTCAAATGTCTTCATTGGATTTTTTGTTATTTGGCTACAAAGATACAAAAAATAATCGTATCTTTGCAAGCAATATGAAAATATGTGTGTTTTGTTCTGCTAATGAGCAGATAGATTCTGAGTTCTTCACGTTGACGGAAGAATTGGGTAAGTGGGCTGCGGAGAACGGTCATAGTATAGTGTATGGTGGTGTGAACCAAGGATTGATGGAGTGTGTGGCAAAGGCTTCAAAGCAGGCCGGAGGTCGTCAGATTGGGGTTGTGCCGATGATTGTTGAGAAGTCTGGGCGCATCAGCGATTATGTGGATGTGGAGATTCCTTGTGATAATCTCTCAGACCGTAAGCAGTTGATGATGGACCAGAGCGATGTGTTTATTGCCTTGCCTGGTGGTATCGGTACTTTGGACGAGGTGTTTACTGTGGCGGCATCGGCTACTATCGGCTATCACCAGAAGCTCGTCATCCTTTATAATATGAAAGGTTTTTGGGACTCACTCATCGCCCTGCTCGATGACCTGCAGGCCAAAGGGATGATTCGAGGGGATTGGCGACAGTATATAAAAACGGCTGACTCTATCGAAGAAATCAGTCGTCTGCTATAATTAAAGAAGCCTCGTCATTGCGAGGCTTTCTTTATATTAATAAGGTGAAATGTTGTTCAGTTCTCCAATCTTGCCCTCAACGACGGGTGTGCTCATCAGCTTTTGGAAATCATCCACCGTAATTTTGGTCTTGGGTGCGAAATCGGTAGAAGTCATGTATTGCAGCACACTACGATAGAAGGCGCGGCCCTCAGGATAAGCTGAGGCTTTCTGCAAATCGGCCATACAGACAAGGAGTTTCCCCTTTCCTATGGCAAACTCAAAGACAAGCCCGAGCTTATGATTTCGTTCGATGTTATCAATGACCTGAACGATGGGACGATAGTCTTTTCCTGTGTTGTCGAGCATCATCGGGTGACTGGCTTTGATAACAGGGAACCATTGCCAGTTGGTATGCATCTCTGTAGGGAACTCCTTGAAGATGGGATGCTGTGGGTCTGTCAGGATACCAAGTGTACCAGGCGAAATACTCTTCTTGTTGTTTTCAGAAATAGTCTTAAACATGCGGTAGTTCCAGTAGTCTGTCTGGAAGAGTCCACCTACACAGAGGTCAGTGCTATCGGGCATCAGCAATACGTTCTTGCCTTTCTCCAGTTGCTTGATGATCTTTTCTGTCAACGTGCTGGTCACGATGACTTTCTTCTCCAACTTGCTGAGATCGCTCCTGGCAGGATATACCCAGAGGTCATAGGTGTTATGATATGGTACCCCGAACTCATCTTCTTGATCCATGCTTAAAGCCAGTTGAAGCTGTGTGGGATTCTGATATGCACTGAGGTCGATGTCAAGTGCCCCTACATCTATCAGTCCTTCACCATCAGGTAGGATGATTTCTCCAGACTGCTTGGCTAATGCCCATGTCAATTTATGGCCTTTCAGACTCTCGCCGCTGTAGTTGGCAATCTGGATTTTAGCATGAATGCCTTCTTCATTGGTGAAACAGAATCTATCGGCAATGAGCAGAGGAACGATAGGGGCGCACCATTCGCGCCACTCCCTTTCCGTGCAAAGTCCCTTCGGATCCATAAATGCATCGAGGATGCCGATATAGGCAGAGCCTTGTCCTGGATAGTCCTGCAAGTCGAGGAGTTGGAAGCCTGCCATGTTTTTGGTTCGTAGGTCCATTTCGATGTCTTGTTTGTAAAGTTGCAGAGACCAAAGACCGCTGGCCATGTGGAAATCCTTGGCCTGATCCAGCATACCGGCTTTCTCCAGACGAGAGCGGAATACCTCCATATTGTAGGGATAGAGTGTGCCTGTATATTTCTTGATCTCATCAAAATCGGGATAGGTTTGGAATTGGGCTGTCTCGTGTGAGATGACAGGTACTGCCTTGGCTGGGGAAGTCCCTTCCGGGAATGCCAGTGCACATCCCTCATCGAAATTCATCGTTGTGTTGGGATAGAAGTGGTTAATCATACCACCGTCTGCAGCATCAGCAAACGAGAAGGATCCACGAGTGTGAGTGCCGTAATTGCCCCAACCTTCACCGCCTACGCGACAGGTGGTGAAATAGTCCATCCCTTGTTTGACGCCCTGATAGCCGAGGTAATAATTCGAGCCGAAAGTAAATACTTTATCTGGTGCAATCTTTCGGAAATCCTCGATGAATTCAGCCATTTTACCGATACTTCCCCATAGTTCGTTTCCAAGGGCGAACATCCGGAAAGAGGGGTGATGTCCATAAGTGCGGAGGATATTCTCACCTTCTTTGTGGAGGAACTGCATCAACAGGGTGTCCTTATCATTGAAGTCGCCCCAGAAAGGAAGTTCTGGCTGCAGGATGATGCCAAGTTCGTCTGCTGCGACGAAG
>JAEEGG010020710.1_pt1 | contig 13119 bp, 5 predicted proteins | sample 9134161 | NCBI WGS metagenome assembly JAEEGG01 (sample SAMN16246543, study PRJNA631951) | gut metagenome | biome: gut microbiome; feature: rumen; material: CR-attached | host: Bos | place: Iran: Karaj | collected 2018-10
AAGGAATGCTCGCTCTCTGACAATCCTGATATTTCCAGTTTGAGAACGCCGCCATTATCGCCGTCCTTTATCTTTGCCCCGTCCATTGTCAGTCGCGGATAAATGCCGCTCTGAAGCTGTAACTTTTTATTGTTAGCGCCCGTTACATTACCGCCGGCAGAACCACCGTTAGAGAGCTTAAATGTCACATTTCCAACCTTGTATGTTGGTGCAGTACCTTCCTCAAGTATCCAGTTGTTGGCGTTCTTGGAATACGATGCCTTTCTGCCGTCATTCTTGTTGATGTCCACACGGATGCGTGAGCCGGTGTCGGCTGCCTGCGCGGCTATAGCATACGGTGTCTGCTGTGATGAAGGGATTTGAACACCTCCAGCCAGTACCGCAAGTGCCGCTGCAAAAGCTGCTGCTTTTCTTCTTGTAACCCCCATGAGATACCCTCCTTGTAAAAATGCAAATATATCTGATATGTTTTATACACAGTTTACTCATATTTTTATTGTAACATAACAACTAAAAATGTCAATTCACAAATCGGATATAAAATTGCACTTTTTGGATATTGTATCTGAAATGGGTAATATTTCTTGACGAAGTAAACTGCCTTGTTGTATAATGAAAGAAAGCATACTAAAAGGAGCGTATCAAGATGAAGTTTGGAACGATCGGTGTCGTGGCAGGAAGCATTTTCGGCACAATGGCAAAGGAATATCTGCGCGGCATTTCTCAGGCTGCAAAGGAGAAAAATCTGAAAGTCTTAGTCTTTGCATCACTTGAATCCTTTGAGATAGAGGAGGATTATGAAAAAGGCGAACTCGCTCTCCTGGAAAGTGTAAACTACGGTGTATTAGACGGTATTATCTTTATTCCAAACAGCTTCACGCTTCGTTCATTCGGCGACAAGGTGTATGAAATCTTGCAGAAACGCTGTACAGCTCCCATAGTCATTATGGACGACGTGCTTACCTATCAGCCTGATGTTATCGCCGATCATGAGAAGGCGTTTGCTGCTTTGACATCTCATATGATTGAAGCACACAACTGCACTGACATTGTACTTATTGCAGGTCCGGAGGGTGAAGTCCTCTCGGAGCAGCGCATTTCCGGTTTCAGGAACAGTCTTGCAGAACACGGTCTGAGCTGTGCAGAGGATACTATCATCTATGGTGATTACTGGCTTAATGCGCCCACTTCGTATGCTGAAAAGCTGGTTTCAGGTGAGATTCGTAAGCCACAGGCAGTTCTCTGTGCCAATGACATTATGGCGATAACGCTCGAAATGGCGTTAGCCGAAAAAGGCTGGGAAGTACCACAAGACCTGGCAATCGCAGGCTATGACGGAACTGACTATGCCTTCAACAGTCACCCCCGTATCACAAGCTGTCTGCCAGCCTATGCAGAAGCCGGACATGAAGCAGTCCAAACGCTGATAGCCAAGATCAACGGTATCAAAACTGAACCCAAAAGAATAAATGCCGGAAAGCTCATTATTGGCGAAAGCTGCGGCTGTCTGCACTGTAACTTAGGAGAAAATGCAGAGCGGAATCATGAACTTTATTATGATTCGCTATTCGATGAGTTCTATGATAACCGTAATTTGCTCATGCGTGTTGCAACGGCGCAGTCTCTGAGCGAATTCATGCGAAAGCTGTATCAGAATATGATACCGTCTGTAATGATACATAAACTCTGCCTGCGGAAGAACTGGCTGAATGAAACCATATCCTCACCGCTTCAAGATAATGAGATACTTATGGAAATGCAGCCCGACGGCTCGTACATAGAATTCCCTGCTTCATCGCTGCTGCCGCCGGATTATCCGATACTTAACGAGAACCGCCTGATATTCTTTACATCTCTGCATTTTGGAATGGATTTCTACGGATATTCCGTAGCGCAGAGCGGTGAGGGAAAGATCACGTTTGAATCGGTATATCGAAGATTCTGCCATGAGGTCAATGTGGCTCTTGAAGAAATACGAATGCGTAATCGACTGAAAACATCTGTGTATAAAATGCACCTTGCTTCGATACGCGATCCGCTTTCCGGTTCTATCGACTGGGGAGCTCTGCTGAACTTCATGATGTGGCTATCCGAGAACTCACAGCTCAGCACAGAGCGCTTTGCAATTATGCTTGTATTTGTCAAATCCCGCGACAGCAATAGCAATATCCAGCTAAAAGTCAAAAAGAGCATACAGAATTCGATCTCCAAGGAACTGAGCTATATCCGGATAAATGATTCCACATACTGTATCTTCGGTATGACCGAAAATGATAAGATACTGACCATGATCGAGGACAGCATTTCTCAGGAGCAGCAAAATGAAAACTGTTCGCTCGGCTTCTATCACGAATACTTCAAAAGCGGCATCAGCCGCGAGGAGTTCCTCAGCAATATGAACCGCCTGAGGCAGATGTTTGAACCAAAGACGACCAATGAAGAGCTTGCTCCCGTTCACAGCCGCTATGTCAAAATGCTCAAATTTATACGCAAGGAGATATATGAGCACCCGCAGGCTGAATACAGCAAGGAGAGCTTTGCCGAATCCATGTATGTCAGCACAATGTATTTCCAGAAGCTGTATAAGCAGATGTTCGGCATTCCGTTTACCCGTGATCTGATAGAAGCGCGTATCGCTATGGCAAAGGAACTGCTTTCCGAGACCAATCTTCCGGTCGCTGAGGTGGCTGAGGCGTGCGGCTACAAGAATCTCCCCTACTTTATCCGTCAGTTCAGTCATGAGACTGGTGACACGCCGAATCATTTCAAAAAGCATAAACGCTCTGAGAACACTGACTGAATGTTGTATATTATCCAAAAAGTGTAATTTTCTATCCGATTTGTGGATTGACAAGTATCCAGCACCGCTTTATAATGAAAATATGATTTAGCCGTGAATAACGAAACATATTTTAAAATTCGCAAGTAAATTGGTGCCTATGGATAATGCTCCACTGAACGGAGATTATCATATAAATTGTTCTGTAAGGGGGACAATTCGGGTAAGGCTGGCTTGTTAGCCAGCCTTTATCAAAATAAGGAGGATCACTTGTCATGAAGAAAAAAAGATTACTTTCTGCATTTTGTGCTGTCTGCATTGGCGTATCTGCCTTGAATGTGCCGACAGCCTGTTTGTCCGTCAATGCCGCAACCGCAAACAACACTGCCTTCAACAATACGGCTGGTATGACCGTGGAGTACCTTGACCGTGGTATCTGTGCAGTCAACACCGGCAGCGGAATGCTTGTTAACTGGCGTTTCCTTGCGACTGACCCTGACAATGCCATATTCAAGCTGTATCGGGACAATACGCTCATCTACACCTCGACAGAAAAGGCGAATGGTGCGACTTGTTTCCTCGACAAGTCCGGCAATGCAAACTCTGCTTACAAAGTTGAGACATACAACGGAACACAGCTCATAGCAAGTGATAATTGCACAATTAAATCATCTAACGCCTATTTTGACATCAAGCTCGACCAGCCGGGCAAGGGCTCTGACGGTGGCACCTACTCGCCGAACGACATGAGTGTCGGTGATGTGGACGGTGACGGTGTGTATGAACTGTTCGTGAAGTGGGATCCCTCCACATCGAAGGACAACTCCCAGAAGGGAAAGACAGATAAGGTCTATATCGACTGCTACACGCTCACGGGCAAGAAGCTCTGGCGCATTGATCTTGGCGTGAATATCCGTGCAGGAGCGCACTATACGCAGTTCTATGTGGCAGACTTCGACCTTGACGGCAAGTGCGAAATGACCTGCAAGACCTCAGACGGCACGGTTGACGGCACAGGCAAGGTCATCGGAGATAAGTCTAAAGTATATCGTGACGGCAATGGTCTGATCTACTCAGGCAATGAATTCTACACGCTGTTTGACGGCGCGACCGGTGCGGCACTGGATACGGTTAATTACGAGCCGGGGCGCGGTGATCCGACCAAATGGGGCAAGTCCTCCGATAAGTTCAACCGTGTGGAGCGCTACTGGGGCAGTGTTGCCTATCTGGACGGTGTGCATCCGAGTGTTATCACAGGTCGTGGCTATTACGGCAGATTGACTGCAACGGCATATTCCGTGGAGAACAAGAAACTCAAGAAGCTCTGGACATTTGACACCGGCACAAGCTCCTCTACCGCAGGCTACGGTGACGGCAACCACAATTCTATGGTCGCCGATGTAGATAATGACGGCAAGCACGAAATTATTACCGGTTCAACGTGTATCGACCATGACGGTAAATTGAAATGGAACACCAACACCGGTCACGGAGATGCGCTCCATGTGGGTGACCTTGACCCGAGCAATCCGGGTATTGAAGTCTGGACTTGTCATGAGGACAGTCCTTATGGTGTGTCACTCATTGATGCAGATACGGGAAAAACGCTCTTTAGAAACAACGGCTCCGGCGATACGGGACGCTGCTGTGCGGATAATGTCTGGGCAGGCAATCCCGGTGCAGAACTATGGGGTAACGGCAACGAAGTCAAAGATGTGAACGGATCAACACTCAACTGCCGTCGCCCGGCTATAAACTTTCTCAGCTACTGGGACGGAGACTTGGAGCGTGAGATCTTAGACGGTTACACCGATTCTCCTGCGACTATCTCCAAACTGACCGGCGATGCAGGCAAGACCACTATAACAAATCTGCTTTCTACAGACGGCTGTTACACCTGCAACACGACAAAGGGCACTCCTTGTTTGAGCGCTGATATTTTCGGCGACTGGCGCGAGGAACTCATTGTCCGCAAGGCTGACGACAGCGGCATCCGCATCTATACGACTACCTACGACACGGACTACCGTGTACAGTGCCTGATGCACGACCCGCAGTACCGTGTACAGGTCTCCTCGCAGAACACTGCCTACAACCAGCCGCCGCATACCAGCTTCTTCCTCGGTACGGGCTACGATATGCCTGCTCGTCCTGCCTGCACAGTTCTCGGCGGCGGAAGCCGTCCTGACGATATTATCGAGGTAGAGCCGATAAAAGGTGCTCTCGTCAGTGAACTCAATATCAAGGATACAACATATTACAAAAGCTGGGGCATTGACAGCTCCCTTGCAGTTGGTGATACAGTTTTCGGAGACAGAGAGGCTGAACGATGTGCGGTTTTTGAACTGCCGTCTTATCTGGAAGGAGCAGAGCTGATACTTACTCCCTGCGATGCGAAGAATTCTGATAAAGAACAGGCAGAGCTTACTTTTGCAAAGGACTGTACGCTCTATGTTGGACTGGACAGCCGTGTGGAAAATGTCCCCTCATGGCTTTCGGGCTTCGCAAAGACAGATGATACTGTCAATACATCCAACGGCGTAACATTTGTGTTGTACACGAAGTCTGTCAGTGCTGATGAAAAGCTTATACTCGGTGCAAACGGACAGTCCACAAGCTGCATGAATTATATTGCAGCGGTATCAGAAAAGGCTGCTGATAAGACTGTTATCGGCGATGTCAATGCAGACGGTGAATTCAATGTTGCTGATTTAGTCGTATTGCAGAACTGGCTTCTTGTAAGACCTGACGCTAAACTTGCTGACTGGAAAGCAGGAGATTTGTGTGAAGATGACAGGCTCGATGCATTTGATTTGGTTTTAATGCGACGGAAGCTGATTAATGGATGATATTTCTCTCCTACAAAACAATGTAGTATAATTATTGGTTATTTAGAATAATTAGGGAGGATCAGAAAGGCTGACATATTAAGATGTCAGCCTTTTTCGGAAAATGCATATTTAACGGAGGAATGATAAAAAAGCGACCAAGATCTCTCTTAGTCGCTTTGCATAAGTTTTCTTTTAAAAGTTTGTCTATCTTTTTGGGGTCAGTTCAACAAGTTGAGACATCTGTCTTTTGATTAATAGGTGAAAAACGGAGCGTTAACAGCGCATCTATCGATTGTTTTCAAGATAGTGACTTCTCAAGCTTTAGGAGAAATAAGTGTACCATTTTCAGCAGACTGCTCGATAATCTTGTTGGAATCGATCAGCTCTCGCTTCATAAGAACAAGGTCAAATACATCAAGCCTGTCGTCCTTGCATAAATCAGCAGCTTTCCAGTTATTCAGCTTGGTATTGGGAACCGCTAAGAGCCACTTCTGGAACAGAACCACATCAGAAATGTTAAACTCACCGTCTGCATTGACATCGCCCTGCACTGAGGTTACTGGTTCTGTAGTGCCTTCAAAGCCGTCAACGATCGAATAGAAGCAGGGCTTCGCAGTATAATCTTCATTGAACAGCAGCGGATATTTGCTTGCACGCCAGCTCATGTCGTCCGTTGTACCCCAGAATACGACCGCAGAAACGCTGTCCTGATACTTCATAATTACGTCCATAATGTCGGAGTAATACTTCGCCTGTTCCTCAAATTTGTCCGTCGAGGAAATCATCTGGTCAAGCTCTGTGATCTGGATATCCAGCCCTGTTGCGGCAAACATACTGAGCGCCTTTTCATAGACATTGGCGGTCGGGAATACGTCCGTTCCCAGATGCGATTGCATTCCGATGCCGTCGATAAAGTGACCATCTGCATTGATCTCCTCGGTCAGTGCCACGATCGCTTCACGCTTGCCGGGCATATACTCATTATAATCGTTATAATAGAGCTTGCAGCCCTCCGGTGCATATCTCTTTGCAAATTCAAATGCAGGCTTAATAAAAGAATTATCGCCGAATACCTTCACCCACGGAGATTTGGAGCTGCCCTCTTCCTGCGAACCCGGCTGACGTGCAGAGCCGTCATCGAGCAGGCACTCGTTCACAACGTCCCATGCGTAGAATTCCACATCAGGATATTCTTTCTCCACAGCAGCAAAGACGTTCTTGATATAATTCTCCATACGCACGAGCATTTTCTCCTTGGATACCCATTCGCCCTCTGCATCATAGTTCTCCTTGAAGAACCATGTCGGGGTCTGCTGATGCCAGATAAGAACGTGTCCGCGCACAGGTATATTGTTGTCCCGTGCGAAATTCAGGATAGAGCTGGCGCTGGCAAGGCTCACCTGCGGGTTTTCATCATCTCCCGCTTCGGCAAGAGCAAGACACGCTTTCTGGTCGAGGAGGGCATCAGGCTTCATCTCATTGCCGGGGGTGATGGAGTTGAAATGCTTTAAGATCAGCTCCTTGGTGGACGCCGGAGCAAGCTCCTTGCTGGTGCAGGCTGTTCCGATTTTGAAAGAATCTGCATACACATCTTTCAGCGAAGGAATATCACTCTGCGGATGATAAACAGGAGCCGTTTTCAGCGTAAAATCGTCAATATAGATATTATCCGAGCCGCCCTCAAAATAGACAAATACGTCCGTCCATTCCTCGGTATAGCTGACTTTCAAGTCAGAAACTGACTGCCAGCCGTTTCCATTGAGATTTGCAAGATTTTCATAATGCTGCTCACCGGCGGCATCGGTGTACTGAAAGCTGACAGTCACGCTGGTGTACCATTGTCCCATCGCAGAGCAGCTTACAAGATAGGCAACTCCCGGCTCACACTTGTCATCAAGACGGAATGCAGGTCCGTTCCACGATTTGGAACGCCCGGAAGCGCAGAGACAATGCGTGCCGGATACGGAGTTCTCCTCGCTGGCGGTCAATATAGTGGTGTCTCGGTCGCCTCGGTTTGTCCATGCGGAAACGTCACCGTCCTCGAAATCTGAGGAATAGATGACTGTCGTTGCGGCAGCCTCCTCTGCTGTTGCGTCTATTGTCGGCATCGCTCCGGAAATGCAGTTCAAAGCCATAAGATACGCAGTCATACGGATTAGTCTTTTCTTCATCATAAGATTACCCCTTCTGTATGGATTGTGATTTATATACTTATTCACTATTTTAGCATTGCACTGAAATCAATTCAATGCACTAATGGAGATTTTTTATTACATTTTGCGTACTTATCCGACTAAGCGAATCCTTTATTATTCTGATATTCATGTTATATTCAATGCGCTTATATACGTCGATCAACTATCGGTAGTAAATCCCCTTACCGTATCTGCATTTAACATCGTTTCATATTTTCGTGAAGCAGTTTTGTGAAAATACAAAAAAGGAAGCGTACCAGCATTGCTGATACGCTTCCTTTCTCTGATTTGTCCCTTACAAATACTTTCGGATAAAAGGAATCTGTTTCGGCTGCTATCCGATGTTCAGCCGTTTATTACTTAGGTAACCGAGCTATTGTGCAGATGTTCGGATACTTTGTAATCAATTGCTATTTTACTGCGCTTACTTCCTATATCACGGCAGCTCATCGAGAGTTTCGTGCGGAGTGTCGGGAGACTGCAGCTCTTTCCTGGAGACGATAAACTTTCTCATTGCTACGATATCGAAGGCATCTATCCTGCCGTCCTCGCAGAGGTCGCCTGCCTGCCAGTTTTTCAGTTCCGCATTTCTGTAGCCGAGCACGAACTTCTGCAAGGTGACAAGGTCCGCCGCAGAGAACTCTCCGTCACCGTTGACGTCGCCCTTGACGAGCTCGGGTAACTGCGGCTGAGAGCCTATCTTAGTGTATACGTTCTCGTACATCGTCTCCGCCCAGAGCTTCTTCATCGCCTCGTAGCCCTCGGAGTTCGGGTGAACGCCGTCTGCGCTGAGCCCCCAAGTGTTCTTCTTGAAGAAGTCATCAAAATCGGGACCGTGAACAAGCCTATCGCCGTATTCGTCATAGAGCTTGTCCACCATTGCATTGTAATATCCGACGTTATTGCCGACGTCATTGTTCGTCGAGGACGGTATCTTCGGCAGTACAGGCACCTTGCCGGCTTCGAGGACAGCGTCTATCATATACTTGGTATTACTGTAGTAACTCTGCACGTTGTTTGGGTTGCCCCAGCAGTCATTCGTGCCGTAGGCTATGCTCACAAAGTGGACAGGACTGCCGCTGAGCCACTCGTCGATGTGCTCCTTGCCGTCCTTGCTGGTGATGCCACCGATGCCGCCGTTTTCCTGTGCAGGAAAGAAGCGGCTGTCTATCTGGTTGACATAGCTTGCGTAGCTCGTACCGTAGGCGTTGACCATTCCGCCTGCCGTTATGGAATCGCCGAAGAATATCCAGCTGTCGAACACTCCCTGTGAGGCATCGTGGATATCAAGATTGAGCGTCACCTTGTCGCCGTAAGCCTTTGTGACGTTCATGCGTATCCAGTTGTATCCGTCCATGTCGATGTAATGCTGGCGAGAGCTCAGACCGTTGCCCTTAATGGTTACGGCTGTCTCCCAGCCCGATGAGGGATAGTTGCCTCCCTGAGCCTTGTTGACCTCTATCGTGTAGTCTATAGGTTCGGCGTTCCTGCTCGCATAGGCGCCGAGGTTGTCGTAGCTGCTGAGGTTGTACCACGCTGCGAGCACCTTTTTGCGCTGAGCCTGCGGTACTCCCGACAGGTCATACGCAAGGTAATCGCCCGAAGATGAGCTCCACGATGTGAAGTAGTGCTCGTCATTGCCCGAGGAGGCGCTGTCAGACTTGCCCGAGTATGCTGGAACCCCTCTGCTTATCACAGGATTAGCTCCCCCGAAGTATGTATCGGCTGCATAAGCCATGTTAAATGAGCTGCCTGAACTGTAAATATCGGAACTGACTGTAGCAATGCTGCTGCAAGTTATCGCTGCCGCGAGAATTGATGAAACCAGTTTTTTCATATATCCCGACCTCCTGTAAAAAATCGTTCTGTTCTGATTATACCACACCGTGACATGAATTAAAATGACATTTCGTGTATTATTTCTGACATTTTGAATCATGATATCACATTTTCGCGCCTGAACTGTGCTGCCTTCCAGCCACTCTTCTCCTTGAACTGCCGCAGGAAGTGGTTCTCGTTGTTACAGCCGCACTGTTCCGCTATCATCGACAGTCGCACACAGCGCAGCTGTGAGCTGCTGACCAATACATACACTAAGATAGAGGAGATAGCCGAAGCATGTGGATATAGCAGGGTGTCTCATTTTGTAAAGCTGTTCCGTGAAAAACAGGCGTTATGCCTGCCGTATTCAGAAAGAACAACGGCAAGCAGGAATGAGCGAAGTTCCCCCCATGCTCTGTGGGAGTTTTTGTAAATGTATACATTATTGATAGGTGGACTTGCTTTGGCAAATCTTTTATTGTTATCATTTATTAAACTAACCCAATTGGTATATAGGCAACCTGTTCCTTTATGAATTCTTTGGAAGAACTATTTAAATTGTATGAACTCATTGTCTTTATCTTTTTCTTCTCCTGACAAATACTCATCAATTCCTAAGAGCAGCGCACATCAGCCTCTGCTTTTTAATAGAGAAGTATTTCTAATGAAATTATTATGATTCGGGAAGCGAGGTAATAATACCCGCATCAAGCTTCTGTATCGCAAGCGCGTCATTTGCTGTTATTCCGTCGCCGCGTTCAAATACATCTGCATTGTTCATACCCTCGGGAGTAAGCTTGAATTTATCCTTGTTGGCAATATACTGAAGTATAGCTACCGCATCAGAGATAGTTACTTTTCCGTCACAGTTTGCATCACCGTAGAGAGCAGCTGTCATTTGAGCAGCAGTTGTGATCTCGCCATAGGGCACTTCATCAAACTGCGAAGCAAACAGCTCTGCAAGCTTTTCTGCGCCCGAGCGGTTGGGGTGAACATTGTCTATGTACATCGCATCAGCCTTTGTTCCGCCAATGGAAACACAATGATCCTGCCACAGCTTGAACAGGTTGATGACCTGACAATTCTGCTCGCCTGCTATCTGGTCAAGCTCATTTGTAAAGTATCTGCCTGTCAGCAGCGGATTAAGATTGTAATCTCCCTTTCTGCCCTGCTGCTTGACGAGAATGACCTTCATTCCCTTTGCCTTGGCTCTACTGACCATATCGCTGACGACTTTTTTGTATTCGTCTCCCTTGTAGTATTTCCCGTCGTTGATACCTATGGAAATAACGAAAACATCGCCATTCTTTCCGTATTTTTCGATACAGTTGAAGTTGCCGTGCTCAACAAAGCCCTTTGCATATTCACCGCTTGCCGCCATGTTTCTTACGTACCAGCTGCTGTCTATATACTTGCTCAGCATTTGTCCCCAGCCTGCCTGATTATTTGAATCAAGCGGGTAATAGTTGCAGACAGTAGAGTCTCCGCAAAGCCATACTGTCGGAGGCATAGCTGTACTGTCAGATATCTTGCTTATTTCGAGAGCGCTTATGCTGTATGAATAGCCTTCCTTACCTGCAGCCGCACGGATATTGAGCTGTCCGTCGGTAACGGGGAGAATCACCTCATCGACCGCATTGTTGCCGGTCATATTTACTATCTGGAGCATTCCTTCAGCATATACACTTGTTCTTGCTGTATCTCCAAGCGTTACCTTGACCTTATACAGTCCATTCGGAACGTCAGCATTAAAGGTGTCATTGCCCGTGAACTGAACAGCATCGCTGAGCTCGTTCCTGCCGCTTGCTGTAACATTCTTAACATTACCGCCCGAGAAACCGTAGCCCTTGTTATTATCATATCTGTCATTAGCGCTTACACTGATAAATCCGTTCTGAGGATTTGCTCCGAGGTCGAATTTCCGGCTGTAAGCATCGGTCGACTGAACCGGTGCTGTAGTTGTATCAGCGGCAACAGTCGTCTCGATCTTAACTGTTGTAGTTACAGTGGGCTCGGTCGTTATCGGCTCATCGGTAATGACCGTATTATTCGGCGTGTTATTGAGAAGCACCTTTGGTCTTTCGGGAAGCGGAGCGTCGCTTCCTAAATAATAGCTCACGTGCGGAGGCTGGTTGTAGCAGCTCTGCTCGCAGGCGTTCTGAGCGCGGTACTGCATATCGTGCATAAGAGTTGTGAGGCGTACCTTTGTCGTATCTGTCGTACACCATATACGCAGCTTGGAGTTGTCGCTCGTGCGGAGAATGAGCTCCTCGCGCCAGTCACCGAAGAGGTCGGCGCTGAGGCAGGGTACGTTCTTCGAGCCGTTGTTTGCGGAGCAGTCCGCCGCCGTGAAGATGTTCTTGTAAGTGCCTGCGCCCGTCATCTTGCTTATCTTCGTTCCGTCAAGTATCTCGCGTTCGAGGTCGCCGTCCCAATAGATGAGGAAGTTCTGCGCGGGCTTGGAGCCTGCAATTTTCTTTCCGCCTTTGTCATATACGTTGTTGTCGGCAGCGCCCCAGAACTCCGCGCCCTTATTGCCTGACCATACATTGTCGGCACAGCATCGTCCCGTATCCTTAGTGCCATTGATATGGAACAGCTTATTGCCTGTTTTGGCGTCGTAGCAGGTCTCGCCGTAGGGCTTGTCCTCGTGGCACTCCCAAACCTCGAGCCCCTCGTGGTCGGGAATGAGGTCGCCGACGTGCATGGCGTCGCCGTGTTTGTCGCCTGAGCACCAGAGCAGCTTTCCGTCATCGTCGATACAGGAAGCACCTGTCAATACCTCCTGCTTACCGTCGTTGTCAACATCAGCAGCCATGACGTTGTGGTTGCCGTTGCCGAAAGCTCCGCCTTTGTTGCCGCTGTCGTATACCCAGCGCTTGACGAGCTTGCCGTCTCTTACGTCAACAGCAGACCATGTGAGTCTCGTATAGTAGCCGCGCCCGTATATCGCAGACGGGTGAATGCCGTCAAGGTATGCGATACCGCTGTTCATACGGTCGACGCGGTTGCCGTAGTTGTCGCCCCAGTCGCTGACCTTTCCGCGCGGAACGGGATAATCTATCGTATCGAGACATCTGCCTGTCTGTCCGTCGAAAAGCGAGAGGTACTCAGGTCCGTCGAGGATATATCCCTTGCCGTTGGCATAGCTCTTGCTGCCGTCGCCAATGACCTTGCCTGTACCATCCTTGGTTCCGTCTGCTGTCTTGGTTATTAGCTCAGCTTTCCCGTCGCAGTCGAAATCAGCGACGCTCATCTGAGTGTAATGCTGACCTGCGCGTATATTCTGCCCCATATCTATGCGCCAGAGTTGCTTGCCTTCAAGAGTATAGCAGTCGATGTAGACCTTGTCGGTCTTTCCCTCCTGAGAGTTGTCCTTTGCATTGGACGGGTCCCATTTGAGGAATATCTCATACTGTCCGTCGCCGTCGACATCTCCGACAGTGCAGTCGTTTGGTGAATATTGTGAGCCGGGGCTATTGAGCTTAATATC
>JAEEGG010020713.1_pt1 | contig 13116 bp, 12 predicted proteins | sample 9134161 | NCBI WGS metagenome assembly JAEEGG01 (sample SAMN16246543, study PRJNA631951) | gut metagenome | biome: gut microbiome; feature: rumen; material: CR-attached | host: Bos | place: Iran: Karaj | collected 2018-10
TGTAAAGTCACTGTTGTGATTTACGTGACTAGGTTCACATTAATTCTAGTCACGGTTTGATAATGTGAATCAAATCTTGATTTTCTTTAGAGGGGATAAGAATTCCGAAAAAATACTGACCAATGTCGGGTATAAAGCCTTATATGGGGGTTATTTTAAGAGTGAAATCCTTTAGTTGAATTCATCAAACCTCGTTTCATAAACCTTTAAGCTTGTGCAAGATGAGAGTGGTTACTTCTGTGTTTTGGATTTGGTATCATTTTTACATCGTTAAATTATATTTGGTATATGTACATAACGATATTATAGTACCTGCAATTGTCTAAATTTTATCGTTTATGGCTAAAATGTGATGTGATAAGAATATTAGTTAAGTTCTATGATTATAAACTATATCTTTTTTGAAAACAATGTTTATACTTTGAAAGTAGTTTTTAACGTTCATTACTAGAGGTATATAACATGAAAAAGCTCATATTACTGCTATCAGCACTTGTTGTAGCAAGCGGATGTGCACTGACACCTTTTACTACGCTCGAAAGCCACTCTAAAAAAATTACAGTCAAAGACCCTAAAACAGCATATATCAAGGCTGTAAACTGTGTTGGTAGTTCATATCAAAGTGTTGGGAATGCACCGTTGTTTTCCTATCAATCCGACACCTTGTATGGTTTCAGATCAACTTTTTATTTTTATCATACAGGATTTGGTGGATTGGCATGGCAATATAGGGCTACGATAAATTATATGACCATTGACAATGAAGTAACTTTGGAACTTGGTAATGTTGAGGAATGCATTAATGGTCCTTCAAAGGCATGCCAGGATCAATCAAGAGATGGTTTGGAGGTTAATCAAAGAACTAAGCAAATGCTTGATGATTTAGAAAAGTGTATGCAGTAGATGTTTCGCACAAGTTCTAAACTCAAAAAGCCCGACACCTTTGAATGATGATCGGGCTTTTTTCAGTCCGTTTGTTTTCCCCTTAGGGTTCTTGATTAAAAGATACATGGCTTGAAAATTACACCCCACTAGGTGACCACCTCCGCCGAAATTTCGTGACACCCTCTTCCACACAATCTTGACAGTTTGTTCTGGAAATTCTTGATCCTAAACTGGTTTCCCGGCTCCACACCCAAAATATGAAAAATGCGCCGCAAACGGTCGGATTATCAGCGCGCCTCCGGAAGCAAAGACACCATTCATCTGACCCTGATTGCTCCTTGCGGCGTGCTGCAAAACTCCTATGCCTGTAATCTGGCTTCCGTGGTAACCGGTGAGGATCTATTCCTGTAAGAGAGGACAAACCCGCCAAAAGTCAGCAAAGAACTGCCTTTTGGCGGGTTTGTCTGCCGTGATGTTCCTGAGCAGGCCGGCATATGTATAGTTGTTAACAGGGGGAAGGCGCTGCCGGAACGCAGACAAAAAAAGCAGCCATCACCGATAGCTGCCTTTAAGCTAATCCCGTATTCTTATTAAAGCTCTGCCCAATAGGGCTTCAGAACCCTTTTAACGCCATCTCGGCCCGTGTCCGCCATGGTGGTGCGGCCCGCCATGATGAGGCCCGTGATGATGGTGATGATGGTGATGATGGGGCGGGGGAGGCGGATGGTGCCAGCCGCGGTGGTAGTGGTAGTAGTACGGCGGCGGCGGGGGCGGCGGACGATGCCAGTAAACCACCGGAGCAGGCGGAATCGGGGCAGGCGCTACGGCGCAGAAGGGGCCGGTGCACAGATAAACATTGGCAAATGCCGAGGGAGCGGCCATAAGTCCGCACAGCAGGGCTGCCATATATAAAAACTTACGCATTTTTCATTCCTCCAGTTGTTGCGGGGAGTGATGTTCGGAAAGCCTTCGTTTCCCGGGACAGGCCCGGATTGCGAGGCTCAGAATTTCTTACTGCTGATAATTATGACATGAATTCCCGGGATAAGTTTCCCTGAGACACAATCTGTAACAATTTGCAAGATTGTGTGAAGAGCCACCGTTTTTACGATGATGACTTGAGACGGGATTCGCGCTGCGGACAGAATCCGGTTCTGTATCAGGGAGCGGCCCAGGCAGTGCTTTTCAGGCCGCGAACACAAGGCGGCATAAGGTTTTTTCCGAGGCTGCGGGGAGAGACGGCCCATTTTATGATTTACTTTGTGACCTTGCTACTAATCTGAATCTCGGGGATGCGGTCTTTATTTATGAGCTGACAAAAGACGGATAAAATGAGAGGCGATGATTCTGTGGTGTCTGTTTCGTTATGCCTGGGGAGGTGCTTGTGAGATACGGTTCTGGTGCCTTGTGTTCAGCCTTGCTTTTTACGCTGTTTTCCGGCGGGGTTCAGGCAGTCTCTGACAGCGGGTGGAGCTTTTACCGAGACGACGGCACGGTTTTTATGAAGCATGATGAGTACGGCACCATCATGATTGAACAAAGGGAATATCTTGATGCCTATCGTTTTCTGCACCGGATGGAGGAGACTGAGAAATGCCAGGTGGTGGAAAAGGAATCCTTTATCAGAGCTGAGAATTGCCGGGGCTTCAGCGTTATCGAGGCGGTGCAGAGCTCCAGAATCTTCGGAGAGGATGACCAGACGGGAGTTTTCTATCTGGGGCCGAAGGATAAAACCTCTCTCGACAAGCTGAATTTTGTGGTTGCCAGTCTTTCCGGAGTGCGGGAAGGCAGCTTTGCGGGCTTTCGGGATCTTCTCACCGGCTGGACAGAGGAACCCGCCCCCTGGGAGAGCATTATCAGGGAGGAGCAGGCCCGGATGGAAAAGCTGGGGGAGGATTACGACGAGATCAACTACTGGGAATACCATGTCATAAGACCGGGCTACTGTTCCTATACCTTCAGTCATGACAAGACCGGCATGAGGATTATCTTTGAGAATGCCGGATACATTATCGCAGGCGATACGGTTCACAATGTTTCCATGAGACTGGGAAAGCGCTACGGCTGCGGCAAAGCAGAACCGGTGCCGGAAACCTTTTATAAAACGGACAGCGAGGAAGCTAACGGGAAAAGGCATGACATCAAAAATCCCTATGCCGGACTCTATTCCATGGAATGTCTGAACAACACCAGAATTTACGTGGCTGATAACGGGGGCGGCATCTTTTATGACTACGTGGTAAAGCTGCCTTCTCAGACGGAGATTTCCCTTGCCGAAGAAAAAGCTCCGGATGACAAGGGAAGCCCGGGAGAGCAGGCTCAGGATGCCGTAAAGGAAGCTCCGGCAAATGATCCGGCATTGCCCGAAGAAGTGGCCAAAGCGGAGGCGGTTCAGAAGCCTTCCGGAGAAAAACCGGCAGAAGGTGTTAAGGACAGTAAAAACGGTGATGCCGCAGACAATACGGAAAAGCAGGCGGTGCTGCACGATCTTCTGATACGGGAATTTATCAGGAATACGGAAATACTTAATCCGGCTTTCTGACAACAATGCAGCTTAAGGAGTGTTACCTTAAAAATCATGCGAGGCAGTTTTATGAGGATTTTGGGGACAGGGCTGGCATTAGCGGCTTTATTTCTTCCGCGGGTTCTTTTGGCTCAGAATCCGAGCTTTAACAATGACGGCTGGACGCTGGTCTGGGACGGCGCCGAGGCTTTTATGTCCCGGGAGTCTCTGGGAGAGATCCGCATGGAGTCGATATTCGCCCTGAACTCCGCCAGAGTTCCGGAATATATGAAGGAGGTGAGCCTGATGCACGGGTGCGCCAGCGGCATTGCCGAAGGCGGATCCGAACTCAGCGGCTGCGGGGAATGGGAGGTTGTGGAGGTGCTGAAGGATGCCCATTATCAGGGCACCGGTGCCTGGTACCGGGTTTTCTTCTATCATCCCACCAAATCCGGTGCCCTGCCGTTAATGCGGTTCACCGCCCGGAGCATCGCCGGGAGGGATCCCATGACTCCGGAGATCATGGAGACGCATTTCACGGAATGGACAGTGCTGTCCCATGATACCGACAATATGACCTACACCTATGCCCATAAAGAAACCGGAGCTGTGGTGACCTTTGAGAAAACGGGGCTGTATCTTAACGGCGATACCATTGAATCTGTCACCGACAGGCTGCAGAATCTCTACCACTGCGGCAGCGTTGTGCCGGCGGGACGCCTGCCAGCGCCGAAGGGAGCAAAAAAGCCAGAGTATCCCTACGCTGGCGGAGTAAAAATGCACTGTCCGGATCATACGGCTGTTTATGTGTTTAAAAACAACGGCACGGTTATCTATGACTTTGTCATCAGGGCGGACAGTCATGAAGCTGAAAAGGCCGGGATTTCCTTTATTCTGAAAACCGAAGAGCTTAACCCCTTAATGTAGCCTCCTTCGGAGGCAGCCCCGGGAGAGCCCCTGAGCGGCGCCGCTGTTTTCAGAAAACGGCGGAAATGCCCGGGGCGTCCCGGGGACTTCTTTACGAGCGGGGCTCTTCCAGTTCCGGAACGCTTTCCGCACTCTTTGCATCCATCGCCGCAGGGTTTTCCGTAAAAATATCCTTTGCAGACTGGCAGATGGCGGCGGTGAAGATAAATCCCGCGCCGCAGAACAGAGCCAGCATTGTCAGCAGGGCCGCCAGGGAAGCAGTGCCGGAGCCGGCTGCCCCGGCAATCAGGGCAACTATCTGCACCAGAATTAAGATAACTACGGAAACCGCAGCCATCCCCGTGTACATGCCCAGTATCGGCAGGAGATTTTTGGCAATTCCGACACCGGCTTCGGTCAGAGTGGCGATCACCTTCGGTTTATCCCGCTGAATAAAGAGAATCATGGCATAGGCGGTGTAAATAGCCAGGGCAACGGTAATCATGAGGGCAATGAATTCTGCAAGATATCCCAGAAAAGCGTCGCCGGCCCGGACGGAGGCGATGGCAAACCAGCCCGCAACGCCGGCGGAAACGGTGTAAATGAGCCCCAGAATGATGGCAAAGGGCACCAGCTTTATTAAAAAGCCCAGGTCTGTCACCCCAAAGAAAAAGCTGCCGAAGGACACGCTGTTACGGTCAAGCATTTCCTGAACAGCCTTGATAAAGCCGCAGGAAAATCCCAGAGACAGAACAAAGATCAGGATCGCAAGAGCGAGATCCATAAACCAACCCAGAATGGGGATCACTGCCAGCAGCATGGCGATGAAGCCGATAACAGCGATGCCGATGTTAAAAAGCAGCGTGGCCAGAAAAGCCAGCGCCACGAAGCTCAGAGCATTGGGGAGACACCGTTTGGCGGCGGTAAGCACCCACCCGAAGCCGTCTTTGAAGGTTAAATTTGCAATATCCATAGCATATCCTGATGCAAGTTCAGTTATTCCTGATGATTAAGTCTGTTTTTGATTTTCAGGAGAAGATTGTCCCGGCGGTTTTGGCCTTTCCGGCAGTATTAAAGCCGTGTCCGGAAAACCTCTTCTTAAAAAACTGCGGCATGATACAGCTATTCTAGTCATTAATCAAATACTTTTTATGTTAATAATTAAGCATTAACATGAAGCATCAGATTGCCGGATGTTTTTTGAGGGGATTAGCGACTTAATGAAGGGTAAGGCAGGGCAAGAGCTGAGAGAGCAAAGAGAGAGGCGCGGGGCAGGGGATCTTACGAAAATCCTGACCGCTCCGAAGCCGCTTTTTGCAAAGTTCGGCTTCGGAGCCCGCAGACATTATCAGTCCGGGGTATTTTTTCCGGAGGCCCGGACGTTAAGGTACCAGTTCCAGAGGCCGACAAAAATGCCGCCCCCGATAATGTTGCCGATGGTTACGGGGATCAGGTTCCTTACAATGAAATTATCCACCGTGAGCCCCTGATATTTGGCGCTGTCCAGGCCGGCATTGCTCCAGAATGAAGGTTCGGCAAAGTTCACGATGCTGATGCCGGCGGGGATCATGAACATATTGGCAATGCTGTGCTCGAAGCCCGAGGCCACAAACATGCCCACCGGGAAGATCATGGCCAGCATCTTGTCGGTGAGGGTTTTTCCGGCAAAGCCCAGCCAGACGGCCAGACAGACCATGATATTGCAGAAAATCCCCAGAGTCATGGTTTCCAGAAAACCCCGAAACCAGCTCTCTCCCTCCCGGAAATGGGACAGCTTGTGGAGAGAGGTATCCAGAACCACCTGCCCCCACTGACCGTGAAAGGCGTCGTACTGCCGGGCCAGCATTACCAGAAAAACCACAAAAAGCCCCCCGGCCAGGTTGCCGCAGTAGACAATGCCCCAGTTTTTGAGAAGCTGCCGCCAGGTAGTGAGTCCGGAGGTCCGGGCTACCAGAGTCAGGGTGGAGGAGGTAAAGAGTTCGCCGCTCAGGAGCACGCAGAGCATCAGCCCCAGAGAGAAGCAGAGACCTCCGGCAAGCTTGCCGTGTCCGTCTGCCAGAGCCGTGGTATAAAACATAAACGCCAGAGCGATAAAGGCTCCGGCGTTTATTGCCATAAGGAAGGCCTGCCAGGAAGGGCGGTTTGCCTTGTGTTCGGTAATGCTCTCGGCGGCTTTTGCAGTTTCCGCGGCGGAAAGACAGCAGGGATGTTTTTCAGGGATCATGATGCAGTAATTTTCTTCTGTGATGATTCTTTTGTTGTTCCGTAAATAAAACCGGATCCGGTGCCGATCTCAGGGATGCCGGATATAACGGAATTTTAGCAGAGCCGGATTAATTGTTTAAAGCAAAAATGCCGGCCCACGGCAAAAAATCGTCAGGGCGGGGATTAATCAGGGCCTTTCCGCCTGTTTTGTAGTATGATAGTTCCGGAATTTTTAGGAAGAGCACGGGAGCGCCAGATCGCTTTTTTCTCTTTCGGGATCTAAACTACAGAAGGAATGACAATAATATGCGCATTATTCTCCTCGGGGCTCCGGGTGCCGGCAAGGGAACTCAGGCCCAGTATCTTACCAAAAAGTATGATATTCCCCAGATCTCCACCGGCGACATGCTGAGAGCCGCCATCAAGGCCGGCACTCCGCTGGGACTCAAGGCCAAGGAGGTGATGGATCGGGGCCAGCTGGTTTCCGACGATATCATTATCGGTCTGGTACAGGACAGAATCAAAGAGCCCGACTGCAAAAACGGCTTCCTGTTTGACGGCTTCCCCCGCACCATCCCCCAGGCAGAGGCCATTGATACCAGCGGCATCGGCATTGACGCCGTGGTGGAAATTTCCGTTCCTGACGAAGAAATTGTCAAGCGCATGAGCGGCAGAAGGGTGCATCTTGCTTCCGGCCGTACCTATCACGTGGTATTCAATCCTCCTATGGTTCCCGGCAAGGATGACGTAACCGGAGAGGATCTGGTGGTGCGTCCGGATGACGAGGAAGCCACCGTAAGAAGTCGTCTTGAGGTTTACCACAATCAGACTGAACCTCTGGTGGCTTTCTATACCGCCAAGGCTGATCGGAAGGAATGCCGCTTTGTAAAGGTTGACGGCACCAAGCCGGTTAACGAGGTCAGCGCCAGTCTGGATCGGGAACTCGCCTGAGTTTTTCGGAAAAGACCTGGTCATATCCGGTTGTATTTAGTCACGTCAGAGACCCGCAACAGGCATGCCAGAGCCGGTCTCAGAATCAGGAACACAGCCTCGGCGGGGCTGTGTTTTTCGTATCTGTCCTTAAATTTGCGAAAGATTTCCGGCCCGGAAATCCGGGCCGGGACATTCCCGAAGGAAAGAGAACAAACGAAATAAGGCGCAGTGCTGCAGATGCGGCGCAAATGCAGCGCAGGGCAAAAGGAGGGTAATATTTTGGAATACCTTGCTGTCATGGCCGGGCCCTTGGGCCCCGTGCTGCTCCTCTTGGGCATAGCCGCGCTGTTTGTGTCTCTGTGGTGTCTCCTTTATACGGAAATCTCATTTCGGGGCTTTCGGAAGCTGGAGAAGGGGACTCCTCCGGGCTCTCCGGGGCTTAAGGATCTTACGGATTATCAGGGTCGGAATCCCGGGCTTCTCTTTCTCCGGGAAATTTTTCAGGAAAACCCCCGGGAACGGGAGGATTTCAGAATGCTGGCGGCATTTTTTGCGGATCGGGCCTTCCGCCGGGTTACGCATCGGGTGCGTTTTATCAGACTGGCCGCGGTAATAGCGCCGCTTCTGGGACTCACCGGCACGGTGCTGGGCATGGTAACGGTGTTTCGGGATCTCTCCGGATCTCAGGCTCCGGATCCCGCCTTGCTGGCCTCCGGTATCTGGCAGGCTCTCATTACCACTGTTATGGGGCTTTGTATTGCCGTGCCCGCCAGCTTCTTTCACTGGCACCTCAGCGGGAGACTGCGGGATTTTCGGGCGGAGGTTCTGGGGTACAGCCTCCGGATCCGCCTTTCTTTGACGGCGGCGTCCGGGGGAGAGACAGAGCATGACTGACCCCTGGGATTTTGCTGCGGAGGACGAGGTTTCTCACAGCGACCTCACGCCTCTTATTGATGTGGTGTTCATGCTCATCATCTTTCTGGTGCTTACCGCAAGCTTTATGAAACCGGCTTTGGAGGTGGAGCTTCCGGCGGTTTCCGGAGATCCGGCCCTGCCGGTAAGCTCCGAGATCCGGGCAATGCTTAATGCCCGGGGAGATCTTTTTGCGGACGGTGCCTCCTGTACCCCGGAGGAGCTTCGGGATCTCCTTTCCCGGTACCCCGATCGCCGTCTCAATATCATGGCCGACAAAAGCGCCCCCTTTCAGAAGGTGGCGGAGATCATGGAGATCGCCGGCCGGGAACGGGCCGGCCGTTTTGTGATCACGGTTACCGGCAAACCCGCCGGGGATCCCGGGGCCGACTCAGCTGAAACTTCAGTCTCAGCCCCGGCTGGAAGCACCTCCGGGGGCGGCCTTTGAAGCTCCCGGATTTGGGGATCCGGAGCCTCTTTTCCGGTGAAAGTCCCGATACCGCGGCTTCTCTGGGAGCCACGCTCCTTTCAGGGCTTCTGCTGCTGATTCTCTGCCTGTTTTTGCCGGAGATGCTTAAGGATACGCCCCGGCATCAGTTTCCCGAATCATCCTCCAAAATACCAGTGACCGGCCGGCTCCTGATTCTGGCTGGGCCTGTCGCAGCCCAGATTTCTCCGGAGCAGCCTGCTTCAGAGCCTTCTTCATTGCCATTTGAAGGCAGTTCGGATCCTGCCGCCGCTCCGGAAGCCTTGTCTTCTCAGTCAGACTCCGATCCAGCCTCCTCCCATGTGTCCACGTCTTCTTCTTCCCAGGCTCATTCATCTTCCCCGGCTCCTCAGAAGTCTCTTTCTCAGGAGTCTGCCCCGGAGTCTCCGGCCCCGAAGCCCCGTCCGGCAACCCCGGCCCGGCCCCGGAAGGCGTCCGGGCCTTCTGCTGTAACTCCCCGCCGGGAGCGGCAGGGTGAGGAGGCTCCCCGGTCAGAAATATCTGATAAAAAGAAAAACGGCTCCGGTTCTCCGGAAAAATCCGTAACTTCAGCTTCAGGCTCTCCCGTGCCAGCCGCTCCGGCGGCGCCTTCCCGGGAACCCTTAAGGCAGGATGCCGGAAGGGCGGCCCGGGAAGGACATCTTAAGGGAGCCGGACTTATCCGCCGGGAAATCGAAAGACTTAAAAGATATCCCCCTCGGGCTCTTCGGAACGGCATTGAGGGGAGCGGGGTGATTCTGGCAGAGGTCGGCGCCTCCGGAAGGGTCTCCGGAGCCCGGGTCAGCAAAAAAACCGGGAATCGTTTTCTGGACGGCTCTCTGGAGGAGATTGCCGCCGGCATTGTCGGCTTTGATACCGGAATTCCGGGAGAGCCTTACCGGACTGAGATCCCGGTGCTCTATCTGATAAGCCCCCGCTGATAAAGCCCGGGAGCAGGGAAAAGAGAAGCGGCTGCGGCGGGAGACCTCTTTCAGCGCGCTCTGGAAGCCCCGTTCAGCGGCGCACGCTGCGGTATTCGTGATTGAAGCTCTTTACTATTCTCTGGGTGAGTTCGTTGGTGGATAAGGCCAGCATGGATACTCTTCCCATGTCCACCGGTTTTCCCTGATCCAGGATCAGCACCTTGTCCGCCAGATGCTTGATGGCATCGAGATCGTTGAGACAGATAATGAGAGACATCCGGAAGCGTTTCTGGAGATCCAGAAACTTGTTGAAGAAATCCATTCTCAGAATGGCATCCAGCTTTTCCACCGAGGAGTCCACCAAAAGGGCCTGCGGCCGCAGCACCAGGGCCCGGGCCAGGGACAGCCGGAGCTTCTGGATGTCCGTAAGCATATTGAGATAGTATTCCAGATGCTCCTCCCGGAGACCTACATATTCGGCGGTGTAGCTGATTCTTTTGGCAATGTCCTTGGGGGACAGATCGGTGTTCATGACCAGAGGCGTTTCCAGAATTTTCTTCACCCTGATATGGGGATTCAGAGCGGTGTCCGGGTTGGGGTACATCATCCGGATGATGGACACCCGATCCCGGCGTTCATAATCCCGGATGTTCTTTTCATAAAGGAGGATATCGCCCTCGTAGTCAGGGCCGCTGCCGTTCAGGATCTGCAGCAGCGTTGATTTCCCGGAGCCGGCATCACCGCAGATGGCCAGGGTCTCCCCCTGAGCCAGAGTGAAGGAAACATCGGTCAGGGCGCGGGTTGTCTTCTGGAGAAAGAAGTATTTGCCGGTGCTGAATGAAGCGGACAGTTTTTTCACCTGCAGGAATTTCGGGGTTATGCTGTAAGCCATGAAGGGCTCCTATTTATTTTTATTCAGCGGATAATGGCAGCAGAAGAAGCCGTTCTTTATGCGGGTAATGGGCGGCCTGACATTGCATTCCCGATCCGCGCAGGGGCAGCGGTTCCCCAGTGGGCACCCCACGGGGGGATGCTGAAAGTCCGGATGATCTCCGCCGGGCACCTTGAAGAAGCTCTTCTGGCGGGAGGCGGATCCGGTGTCGGGAATGGCATCAAGCATGATTTTGGTAAAGGGGTGGTGCGGAGTTTTCAGGATTTGCGCCGTGGGGCCCTGCTCTACAATTTCGCCGAAATAGAACATATTGATGCGATCCAGAAGCCGGGCAATCGACCCCAGATCGTTGGACACATAGACCACGGACAGGTGATTGTTCTGGTTAAGACCGTCGATAAGCCGCAGGATCTGAAGCTGGGACAGGGCGTTCATGGAGCTTATGGGATCATCGGCAATCAGAAGCCGGGGCTTACGGCCCAATGCCATGGCGATATTAACCTTCTGGCACTGCGCCTCCGAGAGTTCGTGGGGATAGGCATTCAGGATGGCCTCGGTATCCTTGAAACCCACCTTGTGGAGCAGAATGTCGATTTCCCGCTTTTTCCAGAAAAGCCGCTTCCAGATTTTTTTGGGCCGGGCGGTATTGGGCAGGTTTTCCAGCATCTGCTCTCTTACGGTGATCAGGGGATCCAGGCTGCGGGTGCCGTTCTGCAGCATGATCGCCACTCTTTCCGAGAGAAACTGTCTTCTCTGGTGCAGGGTTTTTCCGGTAATGTCGATATTGTCAAAACGATAGCGGTCAAAGCTGATTTCCAGATTGCGGCTGTGAATGCCGGCAATGGCCTTGCAGACCAGGGATTTACCGGAGCCGGAGGTGCCGATAAGGCCGACGATTTCGCCTTCGTTGACGGAAAAATCCAGATTCTTGCAGATGGGGATCTTGCCGTTCTCGGTTTTGAGAGAAATGGACAGGTTTTTAATTTCAATTAAAGCCATTTTTTTCTCCCATGGTCAGCACTCTGCCGATGCCGTGTCCTACCTGAGCAATGGCGGCAATGGTGATGCCGATGGCAATTCCGGGAATAATGGCCTTGGAGTTGCCGATATAGATAAGATCCATGCCCGAAATCAGCATGCTCCCCCATTCCGGCTCCGGAGCCTGAGCCCCCAGTCCCAGATAGCCGATGGCGCTGATATCCAGCACGGCCACGGCGAAGGCTTCCCAGAAATTGATGGTAATCACCGAGAGAATGTTGGGAATAATGCACTGCAAAGTCAGCTGCAGATATGACGAACCGTCCAGTAAGTTGGCCTTGATATAGTCCTTGACGATTTCATGCTTCACGGCATTGTAGGTGGTGTGGATAAATCGGGGCAGGAGAGAGATGGCTATGGCCAGAGACGCATGGGGCAGGGTGGGAGACAGAATGGAGACCACCACAAACACGATGAGGATCGAGGGCACGGCAAAAATGATGTCAAAGGAGTGCCTGATAAGGCTGCTCCGGATGTGATGGCGGTCGATTCCGGTGAGGATTCCCAGCACAATGCCGGCGGCCGAGGCGCAAACAGTGGCCAGAAAGGCGAAGGCGATGGTGTTGGCTCCGCCGTGGAGGAGCCGGGACAGAAAGTCCCGGCCGAATTCGTCGGTGCCCAGAAAGTGCCGGAGCTCTCCGCCCTCTACCCAAGATGGGGGCAGCAGTCTTTTGGTAATGTCCTGAGTGTAGGGATCCATGTTTACAAAGGAGGGGATCACGAAAATCACAATCAGGATCAGGAAAAGCACGATAAGCCCGATAACGTCAGTGGTGCTTTTCTTGTAGAAATGCCAGAAAATCTGCCGGTCTGACAGGACCTTGTCATAGCTTGGTAAATTCATGAAAATCCCCGTCTCCGGTCTGTGCTCTTAAGTCCTCAGGAGCTGAGATGCCGTTTTTTCTGCTAATCTTGCTGCTGATCCTGCTTCAGATCCTGCGGCCCCTGCCGCCTGCCCGCGGCTTATGCTGCCTTTGCTGTCTGTCCCGGTTATTTTAACCCCGTTTTGTTTTCCCTGCATGACATCCGGAAAAAAATCCGCTTAAGCCGCCGGTACGATCCTGTACCGGTCAGATATTCAGGGTGATGCGGCGCTTCTCCGGGAAGAATACCTCTCCCATGATATCGATAACGGTATTAACCAGCAGGAAGATAATTGCCAGCACAAAAATCGCCGTTTCCAGCACGGCATTATCGGAATGTTCCACGGCAGTGGAGATCCAGATGCCGGTACCGGGCCATTCAAACACCACCTCCACCAGAATAGTGGCCGAAAACAGATTGCACAGGATTATTTTTACCTTCGGCAGGATGGAGGGAATGATGTTCAGAAAAATATGCTTCCGGGCCAGGGAGAACTGGCTCTGCCCCCGGGAAATAGCCATTCTGATAAAGTCCATTTCCGAAATGGTGAAGGAGGCTCTCCGCGCCCGCAGAAAAAACTGGGTGGCGG
>JAEEGG010020715.1_pt1 | contig 13115 bp, 9 predicted proteins | sample 9134161 | NCBI WGS metagenome assembly JAEEGG01 (sample SAMN16246543, study PRJNA631951) | gut metagenome | biome: gut microbiome; feature: rumen; material: CR-attached | host: Bos | place: Iran: Karaj | collected 2018-10
TCGATACGCTCAGCATGAGTGCGACTCCGATTCCGCGTTCGCTTCACTTGAGCATGACGGGCGTTCGCGATATTTCGCTGATTAATACGCCGCCCATGAACCGCTTGCCGGTTGAAACCAAGCTCATGAAGCGCGACGACATGGTGATTAAGCAGGCGATTGAAGACGAACTGGCTCGCGGCGGCCAGGTGTTCATTGTGAACGACCGCGTTCAAAGCATTTACGAATTGGCGGACGATATTGAACAGCTCGTGCCCGAAGCGCACATCGGTATTGCCCACGGGCAGATGAACGACCGCGACCTCGAAAATGCGATGGAAGCTTTTATCTCGCGCAAGTTCGATATCCTCGTCAGTACGAGCATTATTGAATCGGGCTTGGATGTTCCGAACGCAAATACGATTATCATCATGAATGCGCATCACTTTGGCATTAGCCAGCTTTACCAGATGCGCGGCCGCGTGGGCCGCAGTAGCGTGCTCGCGAAGGCGCTTTTGGTGATTCCGTCGCAGCATGATATTTCGGCAGAATCGATGCGTCGCCTGAAGGCTCTGGAACAGTTCACCGATCTCGGTAGCGGTTATCAGCTGGCGATGCGCGACTTGGAAATCCGCGGGGCGGGCAACTTGCTCGGCCAAGAACAGCACGGCTTTATCGCGGAAGTCGGCTTTGAAACTTATGTGCGCCTGGTGCGTGAGGCGGTGGAACAGCTGCGTGGCGGTCCGTCCGAAAAGCCGATTCAGCCTCGCGTAGAACTCGGCGTCGATGCTTACCTCCCCGAAGACTACATTCAGGATGGCCTTACTCGAATCTCGATGTACCAGCGGATTTCTCGTGTAACGCATACCGACGAAATCGCGGGGTTAGCGCAGGAACTCGCGGATCGTTTCGGGCCTGTGCCCGATGCCGCCAAGATGTTGCTGCTGGTCACCGAAATAGGCATCTTGGCGGGGCGGCTCCGTATTCAAGGCCTGGTGCAGCGTAAAGGGATGCTTGCGGCCACCTTCGTGGAATTCCCGCCGCCCGATCCGCGAATCATCAGCGAGATGTATGCGAATACACAATTCCCGATGCGCATTATGGGTGGCTCGCCGCTGCAAGTCGTCATTGAGCTCGGTAAGGGAAATACAGTGGAACTCGCCGAAAAGGCGCTTAAGGAATTCCGCGCCTTCGCGGTGATTAAGGCTGATTCAACCGTCGCGACGGTACCTACTCAGAAAGCCCCATCCTGAGCGAAGGGCTAAGCCCGGAGTCGAAGGATCTCTAGCTGATTTTTTTCGGATTGTCATGCCCGCGTAGGCGGGCATCTCCCTTTCTTGTTGAAATTTTTTGTCGTTATAATCTAAATTGTAGTTGAAAAAAGGTGCCTTCTTATGAAAAAAAGTTTATTCCCCACCATGTCATCCTGGAACTATAGGTCCCTGTGGTTCGGCAGGCTCACGCTTCGCAAGCTCGCTAACCGAAATAAGGTCCCCGAGCTTGTCGAGGGGCCGAAGGGCCGTTGCGTCGAAGGATCTCTAGCAGCATTTCTCGTTGCCATCTTCCTCACGGCTTGTGGCGAAAATACGACCACCGAAAAAATCGTGGAAGTGGCGGCCGGTGGCACAGAAATAGTCGAGTCTGTCAAGGACCTCCCCAAATGCACCAAGGAAAATGAGGGTGAATTGGCACTTGTGAAGGGGGAATCCTCGGTACGCGTCTGCGTAGATGGCAAATGGTTTGCGACGGTTTCGAAGGATACTTCTTCAGCCGATTTCAGCTGCACCACCAAGGAACTCAGTGACAAAAGCGGCATCAAGATTATCTGCAATGGTGATTCCATCGGCGTGGTGCTGAACGGTGCCGCTGGTAAGGACGGAGCAAAGGGCGACCAAGGCGATACTGGTGCAGACGGAAAGAATGGTAAGGATGGTGTCGGTTGCTCGATAGTCAATCAGACGGACTCTTCTGCCACCATCAAATGTGGCAATTCTACGATGACGCTGAATTTTAAGGTCGGGGGAGCTTCGGTCGATACGACAGCAGGAGACACTCTTGAACTTGACTCCGAAAAGATTGCGATTTCGCTGGATTCACTTTCCGGTTATTCGCAAAAGGGCCCTTTCCTGAAAGGCTCTACGGTTCTATTGTATGAACTTTCCGATGGCCGCACCCTCAAGCAGATGGGAAACTCTTTTACCAGTCGCATAGAGTACGACGATGGACGCTACAAGTTTAGTTCGCGTAATCTGGTAAGCCAATATGCCCTGATCGAAGTGGAAGGCAACTACCGTAACGAGGTGACTGGCTATAATACGAATTCGAATATCAAGTTGCAGGCCTACACCAATATGCTTATGCGTAAGTCCGCAAACGTTAACCTGCTGACACACCTTGAAAAGGACCGCGTGTATTACTTGGTGACGAAGGAAAAGAAAACGGTACGGGCTGCTAAGAGACAGGCTCAGGCTGAGATTCTTTCGGCGTTCCACATCGATGCAAGCAACTTCAAGACGGAATCCGAAGACCTCAACGTGTTTGGTAAGTCGGACGCCGATGCTGCACTCCTTGCCATTTCGATTCTGTTGCAACGTTCTTTTAACGAAACGCTGCTTTCGGTGCTGTTGACGGAAATGTCTATCGATTTGGAAGAGGATGGCTCTTGGGATGATGCCTCGAAAAAGGCTGAAATCTCTGACTGGGCCGCAACGGTGGATGACGCTGGTGAATTGGCTGAGATCCGTAGTCATGTCGAAAAATGGAAACTCGGTGACGTTCCTGACTTCGAAAAATTTGTTCATCGGTTCTGGAGCGAGGAACTTGGCCTTGGCGTGTGCGGCAGTGATAGCGCTCCCGAGGGGACCGTAAAACGGGTGACGAATTCAAGGTCGAGCTATTATGCACAGTCTTATAAAGATACTTCGAGTGCAGGCAGAAAAGTTCGCTTTATCTGTGTGGATGCCGAAAGTGCCAGGTGGCGTAAGGCGACTGATTTGGAAAAGGATCGGTTTGGTTGGAATCCGAAGAATACAAAGAAGGGTGCGCTTCTTGATGGTCCGGTTACAAGACGAAAAATGGTTTGGGATGCGGATACGCTTCGGTATGCGGATAGTACGGAAATTTATTTGAATAAAGGGTGCGTGAGTTATTTGTCGAGTCCGTCAGACACTTTGGGATTACACTCTTCATATACTTGCACATCTGATGGATGGGTATTTGATTCTGTGAACGTGATTACGGACCCGCGTGACAAGCAAGTTTACAAGACCATTAAAATTGGCGGTCAGTATTGGATGGCGGAAAACCTGAACTACGAAGTTGAAAACAGTTACTGCTACAAAAATGAACCGGATAGCTGCGCCAAGTATGGTAGACTTTATACTTGGGCTGCTGCTCATGGTAAGTCCGAGGAAGAGTGTGGCTATGGTAAGAATTGCTACAATGTTATTTTGAGTAGTGGAGTTTGTCCTGAAGGCTGGCATCTGCCTAGTGGCGAAGAATGGAAAACGCTTTATTCTGTTATGGGTGAAAGTCCTTCTGCGATGCAGGCGAGAGGTTTAGAAATATGGACTGATGCTACGGACGATTATGGATTTTCAGCCCTTCCTGGTGGTCGTTTTTACTCTGGTACATTTAGTCTTGTGGGACATTATGCTCAATTTTGGTGTTTTGGTCAGCAAACTGAGACTTATGGTGTCTACTGGGATTTACGTCCGAATAGTGCGGGTGTTCAGGGAATATACAGCAAGAGTAATGGTAATTCAGTTCGTTGCCTTAAGGACTAACCCTTAACAAACGTCAAATTAAAAAGAGGCGGTCAAGACCGTCTCTTTTGCTGTAAAAAGGCTTGTGCTGAACTTGTGCCTAACCGCCTAATTTCATCGTTTCTTCAAGTTGTTCCTTGAGAGCCTGGGCGATTCTGTCAGAAGATTCGTTCTTGAGCAGGTTTGTCGCGATGAATGTTTCGTCGGCGTCGGTTTCGAAACGAATCTGTTCCGCTGGAATTTGGGGAATTGCGTCGAGGGTCGCTTTCTTGCGGAAGGAATCCTGATGCAAAGAGAAAATGGGACTCATCGGCTGGGAGCTTTGCACGACAGAAATATCTCCGCCGAACCGGTGGAAAATTACGTGGATTTTCGGGGCGCGTTTCCGTGTCTTGATAACGGACTTTTTGCCGGGAAAGCCACATTCTTCCAAAATTTTCACGATGCGCGAGTAGTCTCCGACGCAGTGAATGTGTAAATCGCGGTGCTTGTCGCGGGCAAGTTCCACCTGCCGCCGGAAAGCCTGTTCCTGAAGCCCCGGTTTTCCGTTGTCGTCGGAGTAACCTTCGTAGCGCTTGTCCAGGCCGCATTCGCCGACGCATGCTTCGGGATAGTTGTCCAATAGCGATTCGAGGCGTTCCCAGTCCGCTTCTGTAACGTCGCTAGCGACCATCGGGTGAATTCCGTAGCTACGGGTGGATCCTTCGAATAGGTTGCCATCCATTTTCTGCAAAATTTCCCACTCCCAGGGTTCGCAGGCAATCGCGTTGAAATGCAAACCCTGGTCCTGCAGGGTTATTGCCAGTTTTTTCGGCTGGGGGAGTCGCGCCAAATGAAGGTGAAAGTCGTACATACCCTTAATATAATCCCGAAAAACGAGATTTTACCAAATAAAAGAAAAAAAGTTCTTGTTTTTTTCTCAAAAAAAGCCTAATTTAGGTGTATAAGTTACTTTTGCATTAAAAAGGAGTTTTTTATGCGTGATCTTTTGGAAAAAGCCTTGAACAAGGGTCTCGGTGTTTCTTTTACAATCGAAGGCGGTTTTGCTGTTATTCGTATCACCAAGGGGGCAGAAGTCGTTGCGTCCTGTAGCCTTGGTTCGGCCGATTTCCGTACGAGCGTCGAAGACTCCCTGCAGTCGCTTTTGCTGAATTTGGAACGCAAGGGCGTATAGCAAGTCGCCTCTGGCCGCAATTTTAAATGAAAAAGTCCCGCGGATAAAATCCGCGGGACTTTTCTAATTCCCTAGAAATTTTAACTAGTACCTAGTAACTAAGAACTAGGAACTAATTAATACGGCCAACCAGGTTACCCGAGATCATGAAGTCCTTGGTGCAGCCGTAGCTGTGGAAACCGGCGGACAGGCTGAAGCGGTCGGTGAAAGCCTTTTCCAGGTAGAGGGCGCCCAGAACGTTCTTCACGTGCTTCGGCTTGTTTTCCATACCCCAGAAGTCGCTGTGGTTTTCACGGTCGTCAACGTATTCCGCTTCGAGGATGATGCGGTCAACCACCGGAGTGTAGAAGGCGAAACCACCCGTAACCGGAATCACCATGTCGTCGGCCATGTCCATAAGGGCGGCTTCGGCAAAGACATCCACGGTGTTGTTGACGAGCGGCAGGTTAGCCTTCAAAGATGCGTTGTGCTTGATGTCGGCATCGCTGTCGTAAACGGCGTCGAACAGGTTGCTGCGGTAGGCGAGCTGAACCTTGAGCCTGGAAATGCCTTCGAGACCGTGGAAGTTGAAGGCGGCGCGCAGGTCACCCTTATCCAGGTTTTCGGACTTGCTGATAAAGGAAATGTAGGCTTCCATGTTGTCGCTCGGAGTGAAGCCGAACTGCAACTGGTTTTCGGAAGGCTGGGTGGAAAGGAATCCGCTCAGGTAGCCATCGATGTAGCCACCGAAGTAGTCACCACTCTTGTCGGTGTTGTCCCAGCGACCGACCTTGAAGGTGAACAGGTCGGTACCCTGCATTGCCCATGCTTCGTCCAGGGAGAAGTAATCGCCACCGTGGTTGTGAGAACCTTCACGGAGCTGTTCCTTCTTCACCTTCTTGTCGATATTGTCGTCGTCGGACTTGAGGTCGCCCGGGTAGAAGGCTACGCCGATCTTACCCTTGAAGTTTTCGGTTTCGGCGAGAACGGCAAAGTTGGCTTCGCCATTCCAGACTTCGAGGTTGTCGCCCATCTTGTCGTCTTCGCTGGTCCAGAGAACCTTGCCTGCTTCGAGTTCGAAATCCGCGTTGATGTCGAAATCAATCTGGTTCACAGACATGACAGCCTGTTCGATCATCTTTTTCTTTTTGCGCTTTTTCTTCTTGGCGGGCTTCTTTTCGGGTTCTGCAACGGCTTCTTCAGCTGCGGGAGCAGCTTCTGCGGCTGCGACTTCGGTCTTAGCCGGTTCTTCTGCTACGGCAGCTTCTGTTGCGGCCGGGGCTTCGGCTGCGGGGGCTTCTGCAGGCTGAGCTTCGGCGGGTTGTGCTTCTGCCGTCTGTTCGGCAGGAACTTCTGCCTTGGCTTCTTCAGCGGGGGCGGCTTCAGCTGCGGGAGCTGCTTCAGGGGCTGCTGCTTGTGCGGCAGGTTCTGCGGCGGGAGCTTGGGCTTCGGCGGCGGGTGCTGCTGCGGGCTGGTCCTGAGCCGGAGCTGCTTCAGGAGCTGCAAATACGGCTGCAGCCATGATGCAGGAGGCGATAAACATTTTCTTCATATAAGGAACTCCTTTATATATTCCACGCTATAAATTGTAGCAAAAAATGTTTCATAAGTCATTTTTCCTAGAATTATTTTTAGCTAAAAAGCTAACTTTGTTTGAACGAGAGGTTTATTTTGAAAAAAAGAGTTCTATTCACGTTTTTGTTCTTAATGGCGGCTTGCTTTGCTTTTGCGCAGGAATCGCTGAACGTCTATAAAAAGGTTGGTGGGCAAATCGACGAATCCTCGCCGGCGGGGGCCCTTCTCTTTTCGGACTGGATCCGTGAACTTCCCATTCCGATGGATTCCGTGAAAAGAGTCCAGGTAGTCAAGGAAATGGTTGTTATTAAAGACAAAAAGGGCAACGTCAAGAAAGACAAGAAAGGCAACCCCAAGACAAAGATGCAGAAAAGACGTGTCGTGACCTGGGAAAAGGTTGAACCGAAGGAACCGCCCCGGTTTGTCCCGATCCAGTGCAAACTCGGCGAAGGCTGGGTGAAGCGTGCCGACCTTGCCCGTTTCCAGCAGGCCGCGATGGACTTGAGCGGTGAGTATGCGTCTGCCACCGGTAGTGTTGTCTTGAAAAAGTCGCCGACCAATCCGCGCTATTTTTCGTTCACTATCCAGAACGGCCCTGTAACTGGCCGTGCCGAACTTGAAGCCAGTAACGTCGAACTTCGCGAATCGAACGGACATGCCCGTTTGACCTATACCGAAGACGGCTGTACGGTTGATATTTCGGTGGTGAACAGGCAAGTCAAGGTGGCTCAGCGCGGATGTAGCGAATACAATGTCGGTGACTACAAGCTCGAAGGCGAGTATCCTACATATAAAGGAAACCGCCGCGTCGTAGAGACCTTCAATATGCCCGAGCAGAGCTTCAAGTACAAGAAGTACCTGTGGTGCGGCAGCGGATTTGACAGTTGCGAAAAGGTCAAGGACGACAACGGGGTAGTGACTATTACCTGGAGTAAGGACGGAAACGGATTTATCGAACGCGAAGCCGGTGGCGACGTGCATACGTATCGCCCGTTCGAACACGTGATTCCGCACAAACGTGATTTCTTTAACGGTGAAAAGCCCATAGCCATCAAGACCAAGCGTACCGATATGGCTGGCGAATGGATGATCTGGTATTTTTACCCGCAGGCAAACCGTTTCAAGATGGTTCGTGCCGGTATGCGCGAAGATATCGCCTACATGGAAATCTATGAATAGGGCGCTCGAAAAGTCCCGAGTTCTTTTTATGGATACGGGGGCGATCGTTCGCCTGTTACAGATGCATCCGGACTATTATCCGGTTGTGTCTTCGGTGTTCGACCATGCCTACGAAAATAACGTCACGTTACTGGTGTCGAACGTGACTTTGTTCGAACTTTCGCGCAAGGCTTACGCTTCGGGCGAAGGTGTTCTTGCACGGCAGTACCGCGAATTCTTTGAACATTCCCGTAATGTGAAGTCTTGCGAGGTGTCCGGGGAAATTGCAGTGAAGGCCGCTGAATTTGCCGGTAAAAATAACCTTGGCGTTGAAGAATCCTTACGCCTTGCGACGGCTTATGTTTGCGGTGCCGACTGCATATTGACCGACTGCGCCTCTATGCGCGACTTGACGGATATTCCCGTCGTGCTCCTCGACGAAGTAGAAGTGTAGTTAATACTTCTGAGTTACTAGAAAAAAGTCATCCCTCCCTTCGGTCGAGAATGACTTGGGAACCGAGTAAGGTCCCTGAGCCTGCCGAAGGGCCTACTAACTTAAACTTGCGGGATAACTTGCGTGCCTTCGAAGGCGTTCCTGATGTGTGTAAACTGGAGGGGTTTCTGGTACACTCGGGCAGAAAGTACGTCGAAACGGCAAGGCGTGTCAAAGCCCTGGGGCGCGCTTTCTTTTTGGGTATGTAGGAAGTGGCAGGCCGTTTTCCAGATTTTCTTCTGCTTGATTCCGTTGACACGGGCGGCAGGGTTTCCCTGCTGGTTGTTCCACACAGATTTTACTTCAACGAAAACGACCGTCTTTCCGTCACGGGCGACAATGTCGAGTTCGCCTCCTTGGTAGGCGTAGTTGCGGGCGAGGATTTCGTACCCTTCGCGGCAAAGGTAGGCGGCAGCCTGCGTCTCGATAAAGTTACCCTTCGGCCTGTTGTTCGATTTGTTCACTTCAACTTCTTTACGGCAATTCCATGCCGAGCAAGCGGATTTCTGAAACAGCGAAGTCCTCGTTTTCACCTTCGAATACATCGTCCAGGTAAATCTTGAGTTCAGTCGTTTCGATGGCCTGAATGTTCGGGTACTGCATTCCGCGGATGTTTTCGAGCTTTACGCGTTGCTTGAACCCGTCCTTGGTTTCGAGCGTGATGGTGCGCGGCTTCTTGAAAATGCGGAAACGATCCCCGAAGGCGTCGTCGACAGATTTCTGGTAGCCAATCGCGATTCCGAAATGCGTCACGATGGCGTTTCCGTCAAAGTACAGAGTGAGTACCGGATTCTGCGGCTTTTGCGGCATCGTGTAGAGCCATGCCGTGGTGAGGTTTCCGTCGCTCAAGTTAGAAAGCGGGTATCCGTTCGATTCGTCGACTTCAAGCGCCTTGGTCTCGTAGTTTCCGAGGGCTTCGCTCCATTCCAGTTCGCGGAGTGTGCTTTCGGGCTTATGCGTGAGCATCAGGAGAATGAGGAGCATGATGATGAGCGGGAAAATGAATATCGCAAGCGCCGTGAGCTTTTTCTGGAGCATACGAGCGCGCGGTGAAATCTTGCTTGCCATCTCGGTGATAGAGGCCGTGTGGCGGCGAAGCGGCGTGTGGCCCATGGTGGGGCGCTGGCCCCGTGCTCCGTCGGCAGGGAAAACCTGGTCGCAGGCATCCAAAAATTCCTGCATGTCGTGGAAACGTTCGTTCAGCTTTTTCTTGAGGCATTTGAGAATCAGCTGAGAAAGGCCCGCAGGCATATCCTTGCGGAAAAGTTCAGGGGCGGGGGGCTGTTCCTGGACGTGCTTGAGTGCGATTTCTACAGGGCGGTTCCCTTCGAAGGGGAGGCGTCCACAGGTCATTTCGAACAGAATGACGCCCATGCTGTAAATGTCGGACTGAATCGTCACGTTGTCGCCGTGACACTGTTCCGGGGACATGTATTCGGGAGTTCCCATAGTCATGCCCGTGCGCGTGAGGCGGTCCTTTTCCATTTCCTGGATGTAGGAAATGCCGAAATCCATGATGTACACGCGGTTGTCGCGGGTGAGCATGATGTTCGAGGGCTTTACGTCGCGGTGGACAATTCCTTTTCCGTGGGCGTAAAGAAGTCCGCGCGCAATTTGGCGGATAATGACTTCGATCGCTTCGAACGAAAGCTGTTCCTTGTTGTGCAGAATGTCGGCGAGGTTTGTTCCCTCGACGTAGGTCATGGCGATAAAGAGCTGGTTGTTCTGCTGACCAAAGTCAAACACGTGAACGATATTCTGGTGGTCCAGTTCCTTCATTGCCTGCGCTTCCATGTAGAAACGCTTGATCGCTTCTTCATCGGATGAGGCGTCCAGAATCTTGAATGCCACCTCGCGCTTTAGTCGTTTGTCCAAAGCCTTGTAAACGTTGCCCATTCCTCCTTTGCCGAGGGTTCCCAGCAGGTCGTAGTTTTCGTTGAATGGGCGTGGAAAAGTTTCGTGTTTTTGAGGTGCAATCATTGGAACTATTTAGCTTTCTTGGAACAGTTTAGTTTTATCGCAATCACAATATAAAAACATAATGTGATGCCGAGAGCCGAAACGATGTTGATGATGGGGTCGTTTCTCTCTAAAAGAAGATTCAGAAGGTTTGTTTGGTTGTAACGGGACCAAATAACGTAAGAAATGGCGCGTCCAACAGGGAGCATCTGGTCCAAGGGAACCAAGGCCCCGGCGAGGGCGACCTGCGGAATAATGATCAGCGGAAGCATCGCGTTTGCCTGCCCCTGGTTCTTGGCGAAGGTGCTTGCGGTAAGTCCTACGGCAATGGGGGGAATCACCATGGCGGCAATCGAGGCAAGGAGTAGCGGAAGCGGTATATGGGCCCCTATCCTGAACTGGATAAACGCATAGACAACGAGGGTTTGCAAAAAGGCAATCAGGGTAGGAAATATCGCTTTAGCGGCAAGGGTCGAAAGAACGGGGATTCCTTTGCGGAATTCCGTTTTTAGGATTTCCTTTTCCTGCACAATTTCACGGACGGAAAGCGAGAGGGCAAGCCAGTTGGCGCATAGGATGAGAGCAAAGGAAACTATCCAGAGGGACGAAAGCTCCGAAAAAATCTGCGAAAAAAGAAAACCGATAACGATTGGCTGCAAAAGGAGCGTGAGGAATTTTCCCTTGTCGCGGAACCATTGCTTGGCGGTAAGCGTCATCTTGTAGAACAAGACGGGCGGAAGGTCCGTTTTTGGAAAATAGCAGGGCGCCTGCTCGGAGACGGCCGGGATTTTGCTTGTCGAGAGCGTACGCTTTTCCAGAAGCCTTTTCCACTGCGTTGCCGTATCGTCGTTCAGGTTCGAAAGAATCTTTTCGGGGTCTTCGCTTTCAAAGTAGCGGAAACTTTCTTCGGGGGTTCCGTAGAAAGCCTGTTGCCCCTGGTGCAGAACGAGAACCTTGTCCGCAACTTCGAGTGCTTCGTAGCTGTGGGTGGTAAGGATAACGGTATGGCCGAGAAACGCGAGCTGCTTGAGGTGCGTACAGAGAATCTTCGAATTGTAGGGGTCAAGTCCCGAAAGCGGTTCGTCGAGGACGATAAGCCCTGGATTCCCCATGAGTTCGCGGGCGAGGGCGGCTCGGCGGCATTCGCCGCCGCTGAGCGTCTTTATCGGGCTTTCCATACGTTCGCTCAGCCCGAAAAGTTCTCCGAACTTTTCGAGCCGCCGTTCAACGGTCGATGCGGCGACCGGAGTCGAATCCTCCGATGCAGCGCTCTTTCGCTTGAAATCTTTCTTGCTAATGCAGCTTCTTGCACCGTCCAGAAGCGTTTCTCTTACGGTGAGGTCGCTCCTCAGTTCCGGTTCCTGTTCCAGAAACGCGATATGTTTGCGAATTTCCGCGTTTCGGTAGTCGAGCGAACCGATGCGGACTTCGGAATTTTCACCGCTGCGGTGGATTCCCTGCAACAATCGGAGAAGCGTAGACTTACCCTGTCCGGAGCGTCCGATAATGGCGAGAATTTCGCCTGCCGGAAGCGAAAAGCTGACTCCGTTCAGAAGTTTCTTTTTACCGGCGAAAACATCGAGATTTCTGACTTGCACATCGAATCCGAGGGGGAGATTCTTGCAGGTGAGTTCCCCGTTTTCGAACTTGAGCATGCATCCGGGCAATCGGATGGATTTCCCGTTTTCGATTTCCAGGATCTTTGCGGATTTCCGGTGCGTATCGACTACTTTGTCGCGGAACCTGATTTGTGCAATTTCCTTGCCGCTTTTCTCTACTCGACGTGCAGCCGTTTCGTCGGGCAGGTCCATGTGTAGGTCATCAAGGCTAAGCCATTTGTTTTCCAGGGGAATCGTCTGGACGATATCGCGTTCCACCGATTCCATCAACAGCAACTGCAACCTGGAACCTTTTAAAGTCGCCCGAAGCTGAAGCGGGCCAATCAAGATGACGTCGCCATCTTCGATTGCCTGAAAATCGATGTCGTTTCCGTTGATTTGGGTGACGCTATTCTGGGTAAGATTCTTTAGGAACCACCTTCCGTCGATGTTCTCGAGAACCGCATGCTCGCGAGAAACCATCAGGTTGTCAAGCACCAGACTGTTACCTGGCTTGCGACCGATTGTAAAACGTTCGCCTGCTTGCGGAGTGATGATTCTGAAAGACTGCATAATAGAAGTGAGGTCAGGCTTCGCCTTTTGAGGTTTGAGTTCGGTCGCGTGCGCTCCCTTTGAGCTTGATAATCGCGCCCATGGCGCCAAATTTTTGCTCAAAGCCTTGCTTGCAAGGCGACCTCATTGCTCAAAGTGAGCCGAAGGCGAACGTGCTGAATGCTAGTTTAATTCCTTTAACCCTCCGATGAATCTGTCGCATGCTTTCTGCAGGGTTTCGTCGCTTGCGGCGTAGGAAAAACGAACGCAGCTATCGTCACCGAAGGCGGCTCCCGGCACAATGGCAAGTCCCTGGGACTGCAACAGGTATTCGCAGAGTTCAATCGAACCTCCGATGACCTTCCCTTCGGGGGTCTTCTTGCCATAAAAACTCTTGACCGGGGCGAACAGGTAGAATGCTCCTTCGGGGGCGTGGCACGGTTCCGGCAAAATTTCTGCGGTGCGCTTGAGCATGTAGTCGCGGCGCTTGCGGAAAGCGGCCTGCATCGCGTGAACATTGCTCTTGTCCATCTGCAATGCTCCGAGGGCGGCATATTGCGCCACGTTGCTCGGGTGGTGCGTGGCCTGTCCCTGAATTTTACCAATAATCTTTGCGATTTCTGCCGGGGCGGCGTCGTAGCCGATGCGCCAGCCGGTCATGCAGTGCGATTTCGAAAAACCGTTAATCACGATGGTGCGTTCTGCCATGCCGGGGAGTGCCGCAGCGGAGCAGAATTCCGTGTCGTAGGTGAAGTATTCGTACACTTCGTCCGAAATGCAGTAGATGTCGCTTTCGACAATCACCTTCGAAAGGGCTTCGAGTTCTGCCTTGCTGTAGACGGCACCCGTCGGGTTGCAGGGGTTGTTCAGAAGAATCGCCTTGG
>JAEEGG010020716.1_pt1 | contig 13115 bp, 10 predicted proteins | sample 9134161 | NCBI WGS metagenome assembly JAEEGG01 (sample SAMN16246543, study PRJNA631951) | gut metagenome | biome: gut microbiome; feature: rumen; material: CR-attached | host: Bos | place: Iran: Karaj | collected 2018-10
TTTCCGCTCCACAAGGTCCCGAGTCAGTTCGGGATTTTTTGTGTAAGTGCCTGAGTGGTGGAATTGGTAGACACGAGGGACTTAAAATCCCTTGGCCTTTAAAGCCGTGCCGGTTCGAGCCCGGCCTCGGGTACACGGAATCCTTTGTAAGTTGTTTATGTACAATCACTTACAAAGGATTTTTTCTTTTCTGGGTGAAACATAGGTGAAACATTTTGGTCTATCTAACTCCCCATAATGCTGTTATCCTTACACCTATTTTATATAAAGTAGCAATTTGTAGAAATGAAAAGTATTACAGACAGCCAGTATTATTCCACGCTATACACCGCCTCAAATGCACGCTCCAATCTCGGCAGTATAGGTGAAAAGTGAGTCCCATCGACAAGCTCAAATAACACGGAAGCCTGACTATTTGCTTTCAGTATCTCGGCGGCAGTATGAGTTCTCTCCTCTACTGTCGCCATTCTTTTTTCTTTGGCGTTCTTTTCCTTCTCACCCAGCAACATACAAACCTTCTTCAATTGAGGTGATGGCATCTTTTTTTTCATCCACTCAACAAAACCGTCATACCAAAGCGACCCAGATATGCTGCTAATGTTGGTGAAAGCGTTTGTGTCGAAGCAAGCCCATACCGCAAACAGACCTGACAACGAAACGCCCATAATTGTCCTCTCGGCGTCTTCTATTCCCAAACTCTTTTCTGCTTCGGGGATTATCTCATCGGTCAGTTTGTCAAGGAATGATGCTGCCTGCCCTCCGAATGGTTTAGCTTTTTTAAACACGCCCTCCACAGGCCATGGTGTTAGATCATCATTCCAATTGACACCAGGAATTAGGACAATGGAAACGCCGTATTTCTCTGACAATTCTTTCAACCCTATATCCAAGTTCTCGCGGATTCCTTCAGGCAGAATCATGTAGCAGATTTTGTTGGTATTTGGCGCAACGTATATCATATCTCATCCAATCCTATCAATACAAACATTTTTTCGGCCACAGTTCTTGCACCACGCCCCCATCCAAACCATATCGAACTGGTTGATGGCTGACTCTACAAATTCAGGGTCATTGGTAAGGATGCCAGCTTCAAAGTTGCGGCGGTTCTCACTCTTCATACCCATACCCGCGCCTGTAAGGTTAGCAGATCCGATATAAGCAGTTTCCAAGTCTAATATCATCAGCTTAAAATGCACCCTCGGACAGCACACCCTCTAAGTCAGTTGCAAGTATGGGATATTTGTCGAAGTCATCCCGGAACATCTGCCCAGGTTCTTTGGCGTGTATCAATCTCACATCTACGCCTTTCTTTAATAGTTCAGCGAGGATTGAGAGGAACGGAACCACATCGTTACCCTTTGTCACATAGAGGTCCTTGATATCGGCCGTACCAATCCATAACGAGTGCTTCACCGTGGCAACCCGTGATATTACTTCGGTGTAGTGCTGCTCGTTTTGGATGTATTTGATGAAAGGTGATGGCATGGGATGTTCGTTTAAGGCGGTAAAGATAGTAAAAATAGATGAGAATGACTTTTTCAATGACTACAAGGAGTTGGCTAAGAAAAACCACTGCACCAAGATCAAGTATCTGGAACAGCAGTCTTATCTCGACAGGATTGAATTTACCGTTGAACTGGTATCACGAACTGCCAAGAAAAACAATCCATGACAAAAAAGGGCATCGGTCTAAACGACCAGATGTCCTTTCATCTTTTTCTGATCACTATTGACCACTACTTACAACCTCCCCGTTGCGATATTCCCATAATGAATCGCAAACGGATTCGGGCCTGCCTGAGATAATTTTAGCTGGCTGAGAATCAAAGTCACAAAGATATACATGTCTGTCCTTCGCTATGTTCAGTCCATAAAACACCATCCCTTTGCGTTTTTCGTTTTCAATCAGTTCCATCGATTCTTCTCTAACGGGAGTCCAGCCAAAGTCGGAAATGCAAAGCACATCGGCAGCGTCATAATCTCTTTCGTTTGGCATGATGTCGGTGAAAAGCCATCGGAACAGTTCGTCTTCATTGTTGCCACCCATTCCTACGACACTGAGAAATTCCAAAACATCCTTCTTTTGCTCTCCAATATTGTGTAAACGAAACAGTTCATGTCCTTCGGAATAACGCACAACCAATACTGGACGATGATTTCTTTGGGCGATAATGCATATGGCCATTGTGAGTGCCTTTGCAACAAGGACTGGCTCTCCTTTCATTGACCCACTAGTATCCATACAGATAATGACGGGGCCATCACGGTGTTTTTTGCCTTTGGTTTCATGCGAGGTGGAGGCAAACACCTGCAAACGTCGAGTGGCATAATTCTTATAGAATACGCTTTGCGTAGCTGGCTCTGAGAGTAAGGCAAGTTCCGTCGGGAGAAGGCTGCTGAGGTCATTGCCTACAGTGATGCCTCCAATGTCACTTTTGGTTGCCGTAGAAAACGAACCCGCCGATGACATAATGCCGTCACCGCTCCGTCCGATAAGTTTGGCCAAGCGAATCAAAGAAGGCGGCACATTAGTAAGAAAACGGTCTTCCAAAACTTTCTGTCTCTCAATACTATTACCCTTAAAGCCTTCAGAATCATCGTTATAGACTTTCTCCTCCATGTCACCCTCGTTAGCATCGGATTCCATAAGTTCATCAGAGTTCTCGTCTTGCTTTTCTTCCCCAAAAGCTGGTTTCTCTTTCTCCTCGTCTTTCTTTGGCTTCGTAAGCTTCCATGACAAAGCCAAATTGGTGTCGTCATTTTGCTCCAATGGACGATAGTCTTCCCCTTCCCCATTCAACAAATCCTCCAATGCTTGCCGTATTTTCTTGATGGCATTGCTATTGACATCCTTCATTTTGTCGAATTTCAGTCTTTCGTCATCGTAAGCCCTGACCACATCCATGCACAGCTGCATCCAATTGTCGAGCATTTCGTTCATTCTAAAGAAGGCATCGCTTTCTGTCAAATTTGGTACAGCCATTAAATCCTCGGCAAAGTTTTCCAAGCATCGCTCGGCACTGCTACGCCACGAGGCATAACCTGCCACATGCATCTTGAACCTTGGGTCGCATACAGCATTCATCAGCATTTGACGAATGAGGTCGGCATCATCGGTGCAACGCTCCTTCAGCCTTTCTGCCACATCGACACGCTGATATTTCGCATCAACCGAGATATTCAGCAGTTTCCGTATGAGTGGGCTGTATTTCATCAGAATCCCCTCCGTCCGACTTCATTCCTCATATTGGCAAAAGCACTCCGCATGAATGGGTAATCGCTGTAGGATTGCAAAAAGATGTTGTTTTCCACCATATTGGCAAAAGTCTTTTCAAGCCCATCGGCCTCTTTCACCACGTTACCCATCATGTCCTTTACTAATCCAGACCGTAGTGTTGAAGTCCGTTTCAACGGATAAGTAAAGGCATTGATGCAAAGTCCATTGTCAGTTCTCGTCACGGCAAGGCTTGTGGGTGTTTCACTGAACAGCAAATGGCCGTCATCTGTTATCACGCCGTAGCAGACATCGGCTTTTGACAGGCTTTCATAGTCTGCTTTTCCAATAAGAACCTCTTCGTCGCCGACGGTGAAAACATAGTTTTTCCCATCAGGAGAGATAAGTTCGCCAACGGGTTTGGTGAACCTTTTCCCTTCAATGCTGCCCAAAAAGTCGATGTGGAAACGTCTCATGTTCTCTGCAATGGCCTGCCCCACAAGCCTTTTAACGGAATAAGCTTGGTCCTCGTTGTCCCAAAGCGTATGGATTAGCAAAAGGCAGTCGGAAGCATCAACGCTGTCGCGGTCGTTGAGGTAGGCCGAAGTACGCATCACACCCACGATTTTCTTCCATCGGCGGTCGGAAACATAAGGTGGTTCAACGAGGTCAGTCTTTGTTACATCCACGGCTTCATTCATGTTGTCGCGGGTTTTCGAAAGGGTTTTCCTGATGGAATAAATGAGTTCGCTGACTTCCAACGGCACTTTCACGGTGCTTGCGGCTTGTTGGATGGCCTTAAATTCCTCGTCAGTAATCTTGAGATCTTCCGTAATATTGCAATTCTCCGACTGTTCGGTGATGAGGCAGAGAAAGGCTTGCCTCTCCTCAATGGGTTTCACCACATAACGGATGAGGAATCTGTCCCAAATGGCTTCTAATCCCTCGTCTTCGGCGGGCAACTCGTTGGAAGCGGAAATGACAGCCTTCAACGGCAGGTTGATGTCGGTTTTGCCGTTGCGGTATATCTTTTCGTTGAGGACAGTCAACAAGGCATTTTGGATGGCCGGACCCGCTTTCCAGATTTCATCAAGAAAAACCACATCAGCGGTGGGCAGGTAGCCGTCCACAATACGCTCGTAGGTGTCTTCGTCCTTCAACTTGCTGATGCTCACAGGGCCAAAAATCTCATCGGGTGTGGAAAAACGGCTCATCAGATATTCAAAGCCATGACTGTCCTTAAAGGCCATTTTTAGCCTTCGGGCTATCATGCTTTTACCTACGCCGGGCAATCCCAAAAGGAAAATGGATTCTCCCGACAATGCGCCAAGCAAGGACAATGCGATGATTTCTTCACGCTCAAAAGTTCCTGAGCTCATGGATTCAAGTAATGTATTGATTCGTTCTTTCATAGTTTCTGTTTTTAGAAAGGTGCCACCATATCCAAAATGTCCTCGTAACTGAGTTTGTAGCTTTCGCCCGTGCCGTCAAGGATGTTATCAGACAGGTCTTGCTTCTTTTCGTGGAGAGTCAGAATCTTCTCCTCTATCGTCTGGCTGCTGACAAGCCGAATGATCGTCACCACTCGTTTTTGTCCTAAGCGATGGGTGCGGTCCATTGCTTGATTCTCAATGGCAGGATTCCACCAAGGATCGAGCAAAATGACGTAGTTAGCCGCAGTCAGGCTGATGCCCAAACCTCCTGCTTTCAGGCTCGAAAGGAAGAGTCTGCACTGGCCTTTCTGAAACTGGTCAACCATATCTTGCCGTTTCTCCATCGGGGTTTGGCCATCGAGATAGAGGAAGTCCCATTTCCGTTTCTTCAGCTCGGGTTTGATCATTTCCAAATAGCTGGTAAACTGACTGAAAATCAAAACATTGTTTTCAGGGTTTTCGGTAATGGATTCAAGAAGTTCCATCAAAGTGACGGTCTTGGACGACGGCTCTGCCCATTTCTCATGCACCAACCGCATGTCACAGGCAGCCTCACGGAGTTTCATCAGTTCGGCGAAGAAGTTGATGTCCAAGGTCTTGGCTTCTTCGCGTTCTTTCTTCGACTTGTGCCTCTTGAATTTGACTTCGGCCAAACGCCTCATTTCCTCATACACCTTCCGTTCCTCGTCGTTCAACTCAACCAGATATTTGTCCACAATCTTTTCGGGGAGTTCGGTCAAAACCTCCTTCTTGGTACGCCTCAATATGAATGGTGTAGTGAGGTCTTTTAGCAGCATCAAATGTCGCTTGTCCAAAGGCGGGATAATGAAGTTGTCGCGAAACCGTGCCCAAGGGCCGAGCAGTCCCGGATTGAGGAACTGGAATAGGTTCCAAAGCTCGGCAAGGTTGTTCTGCAAAGGCGTGCCTGTCAGCATGATACGGCTTTTGGCTTTCAGTTCCATCGCTGTTTGTGAGGCTATGGTTTGGCGGTTCTTTATCTGATGCGCCTCGTCCAAGCAGATCACATTCCATTCCTTTCTCGTCAAGGCAGAATATTCCGTGGTTAGCAGGCCGTAGGTGCAAAGCAACACATCGTTTTCCTTTGCATTGTGGATGACAGATTGCCTTTTGGCGACTTTGTTCAGCACAATGATATTGAGTTTCGGGGCAAACCGTTCTGCCTCTGAAGCCCAGTTTAAAATGACGGATTTCGGCATAACCACTAACGAAGGGCCTTTGTCGGCTTTGTAAGTGAGGAAAGTCAGGGCTTGAAGGGTCTTGCCCAAGCCCATGTCGTCGGCCAAACAAGCCCCAGCACCCCATGCGTCCAAGCGGCACATCCAGCGGAAACCTTCCTTTTGATAGTCACGTAATGTGGCTGTCATGCCTTGCGGAATCTCAGGGTTTAAAGCGTATGCGGCTTTGGTCTTTTCCTTAAATTCGGCATAACCTCCGTCAGTGTGGGCGTTGAGGCCTTCTATCATGTTGGCCAAAGCCCCCACTTGGTATTTCGAGACGCTACGAGCCTTGCCGCCCTTGGAAGGAAGGGCGTTCATCGCGGCAATGTGCTTCTTCAGCGTTTCGCTCATGCGTACATATTCCTCGTCGTTGAGCTTGACAAAGCCCTTGATGTCGCTCGTGCTGCACATCGCAATCAGCTCTTGGAGCGAATAGGTTTTGCCCGCCATCTTGACCTCGCCCACCACGGTAAACCATTCCTCATCGCTGTTCACCCAAATATTGATACTTGATGCCTTCACATCACCCTTGAATTTCAGCACCTTGCCTTCAGGCCACTCCACAAAGAACTGATCTTGATGGTCAAAAACAAAAGCAAGTAACAAAAGCAATCCTTCAGATGACCAAACCTTAAAGTCCGTGTAGTTGATGGATTCCGCCTTTGCGTTAGTTTCCAAAAAGTCAGCAAGTTGCTTGTAATTGGACAACTCAAGGTTCAGGTTGCGACGGACACAATGAGTGAGGCCTTCCACCTCGTCATAAACGGTTTCATCGCCCTCGGCGGGAATGAATCGGGCAGTTCCATCGGGCATAGCCGTAGCCATAATGCTGACACTGTAATCCATCTTGTTGGGGACAATCCTCACGGCCAAGGTTCCTGAACTTTCCACGGCGGGTTCCTCCAATGCGTCAAGAAGGTTCTCACGGACCTCTATCATGCCGTGCAAACTTTCGATGGTACGCCGCAGGCTCATCAGTGCCGACGAAGGGAATCGTTTCATCTGCAAAAACCGTTTCATCACATCGCGTTGCAAGGCATTGGTAGTAATGAGGGAATAACATCCTTCTGATTCGTACCGCACGCTATGATGTGGCACTTTACCCGTCGCGTCCAAGGCGACATTAGACCGAATTTCGATGAATGCTCCCGCGCCCCTAAATTCGAGGTATGGCTTTTCCTCGTTGATGGTGACAGGAACGCCCTTGCCGTCAAAATGATGTCCGTGCATCAGACGGTCTGTCCCGACCAATTGCGGCACCAACACATCTATGGCCTTTTGGGCTGGACTCCCTTTTTCCAACCTAATGGCTATGGCCACATCTGAACTATCCATACAGTCGTAACCCGTATCTGCCATTTGAGAAAGGGAAAGCAGTTGTCCTTCGCGCCATGTGCCGTCAGCTCTTTGCACTTGTTCCACCACAGCCTGCAAGTCCTTCCCGTCCACATAATAGACCACCCGCTTGGCTTGCCCAAGCTGATGCTGGTTCATCTGGTCTCCGATGTCGCTGAGCAGCACCTCCCAAGGCGCTTTTCTCCGAATCGTACTGAGCAGGGGCTGACCACCATAGAGTTCTTCCAACTGCTGTTTGGCTACTGGGCCGATGGGCAAATACGCCGACAGTTCATGCTGCAACAGCTTTGCCGAATGTAATGGCCTGTTCAATACTCCTGTTTCGAGTCCGAAAAAATTGAAAACGAGGTATCTCCATGTTCTCGACAGAGTGTCCTTGTGAAAATCGGTCAGGTGATTCATTTGCCGCAGGATGCTACTCCTAACGGTTTCAATGTCGTTGTCGATGTATGTCAAAAGGATGTTGAGGCCTGTGTTCTCCGAACTGAAACGGATGCGGCTTGACTGACGGAATTTGTCAAACCATTGTTGGTAAGTCTCGCTGTCCTTGTACTTGTTTTTCAGTCGGTAAAGGAGTATTCCGAAAGCGTAGTTGAACATGGGTGACGCGAAAGCTCCCTTTTGGTTCTTCACCATCTTCACGGCCTTGGTGAACTGGGTGAAGGCATCGTCAAGCTTGCCTTGGTACATCAGCCCCATCGCCTTGACCGCCATCAACCATATTGTTGGCTTTCCCGTTGGCTTTGAGGCCGTTCCGTAAAGGAAGTATCGGAAAGCAGCGATTTCATCCATGATTTCGTCGTGATGGGCATTGTCGGCGGGAATGGCCTCCGACAGCGGTCCAAGATAATCATCGCCCAATTCATCGTTGGCGAACAGCTCATGCAGGGTTTCGTCCACCATTTGCTGAAGTTCATCCCCGTTAAGTAGCCGCATATACCGTGCATTGCTGACGGCCTGTTCTTGGATATAGCGAAACAAGTTAAACTGTTTGTCGCCAATTCCGATGTAAGGCCGTGTCAGTTTTGCAGCACCCTCAAAATCGTCCTTGACCAGTTTTTGGACCAGATTCCAAAGGTATTCAGCCGTATTGGTATTCGTGAAACTCAACGTATTAAACGCCTTGGCCCATGACGGATAATGTTTCGACAGGCACATTAATATTTTAAGATGATGCCGAGGATGAACGAAAGAAGTTAATTCCAGCACACCGAAAGAAGTCAGTTTTTTTGCCGTGGCCCTAAATTCTTGAATACTGATTTTGAACTTTTTACAATAGTATTCAGTAGCCCTGTTATAGTTGTTTACTTCGCCAAAATAGGCAATGTAACACAACTGCCGGAACTCTTCCAAAGTCAGTTCGGGGTACAGATCCAAGTAAGGCTCTTTTTTCTTCTTCATGGGCGCAAAGTTACGCAAGTTTCACCAAAGATAAAGAACAGGATTTCTCCTTCTGTGTATTTTATGCTTCCCAATAGTCAAAGAGTGAATTGTTTTGTTCGCGTTTTGGTGTATCATCCCACCATCTATTATGGAAAACTGGCTCTAAAGCGTTGCCCTTGTTTCCTTCTTGGGTTTCGTCAATCGGACATTTTTGAGCAATCACGGCGATGCCCATTTTTTCAGCCAATTTTTGAAGCATAGTAAGTCTCAGTTCATCAGAAATCTCCTGAAAATAGTCGTCAACCAGAAATTGGTAATCATCCAACAGAACAACCTGTAGATCATGGTCCATCCTCAGTTTTTCGCAGCGGGCATACAGATTAACCGCCATAAGCTTCTCGCTGTCATCAATCCAAATTGGCTTCTTTTCCAATTCACCCAGCTTCTTGCAAACAATCATCTCTTTGGCTGAAGTGTAAGTATCATTGTCTTTTAGTTTTGAGATATTGATTTTTATTTCGCTTTCCGCAGCATCCATGAGAAGCTGTCCGCCACATGCTTTTGAAGAGAACACCAGCATAGGTTTAGTGATATTGTAAAGACAAGATGCCATCAAGTCGGGAACCTGCTCGACAATGTATAGATACCCAGGGACAACAAATTTGTTCAGATACTTCCCCAAGCTGCTTTCGCTTTCTGTTTCTTGCGCCCAGATTACTTCGACTTTCGTGCTTTCAATTGTGCTTTCCATGACGTTTCTTTTTAGGTTGATTCCGTCTGCTTTTTCTGTGTTTGCGATACCATTCCTCCCGTCTTTCCCGCTCGGCTTGTTTCCTCTGCTCCAGTTTCAGGGCAGCCTCTTGTTCCTGTTGTCTCCTTTCCTCTTCGTCTGCCTCATCCATCCTTGCGTTTTCTTCATCCAGTCTTTTCTTGTGAATTCTCTTGATTTCAGCGATTTCTTCTGGAGTGAACAGTTTTTCCAGTACCTCATCCCTCACCCTTGAATAGCCAAGCCAAGCGGATTCCTTGATTTCTTCGTCGGTATAGATGTCATCGGCCAAATACAGTTCATCGTTACGCCGCTGCCTTTCAAGCTCTTCATTCTCTCGCTCGAAATTGGCTCGCTGTTCTTCGGGAGTATAGCCGTAGAAAGTAAGGTGCCAAAGGCAAACAGCTGCCAGTGTCGTGTCGGTGCATTTCAGGTCTTTGGCTCTTTTCACAGGATAGCCCAAACAATCATGCCATCCCGTTCCCTCCAGAACGCCGATGTAAGGCAAGTCATACTGATGGTCGTATTTTGCCAAGATATAATCCTCGTCATGCGGCTTCAGTTTCATGTCTCTGATATAATGGCAGGCCCTCAGAAAAGCCCCTCCTTGGTTACTCATTTTGGGGAAGAAGTCAATGATGATTTCCATCATGGCATCAAAGTTGCTTTTCATAATGAGTTCCCGTAGCGTGAGCGGCCGGGGGCCACGCCAGTCAAGTTTCGTCCAGATGGGGTGCTTGTTTTTCATGGCTGCCATTTTCTTAATAACGGCTGCAAAACTATCGCACCTCTGCCGATGCTCAATGGAATGTAGTAAATTATAGTAGAAAATAACGCCCTTTTCAAATGCCTTTGGCGATATAGTGCTTCCTGAAATCGCAAGCCTCCGGGTAGAACTCTGAAACTTGTCTCTTAAACTCGGAATCAGCAGAGTTGGCATAGCTGCTGTCGCGGTCTTTCACCCATTCAGGACATTGGAAGAAAAGACGCATTTTCCTGTAGTCGCCTCGGTCAGAAAAATTCCTGACAATGTAAATCAGTTCGTATGGTTTGTTGTTCTTGCCGTGCCATTCTATTGCGGGCAATTCCTTCCCTTCGGGGCGGCATCTTCCCGTCAGGCGGTAGGCGAACAGGGCTTTCACCTCGTTGTCGTCAGCAATATATCCCTTGTTAGCGAGCCAGTTGATGAAAGCCGCAAAGGTTTCCACACCTTTTTTCTTAAAGGCATCATCCATATAGAAATACTCTTTCGGGCTATTGGATTTGTGCTGCCAATCGAAAAAGTCATCAGGCAGGGTAAAAGGCACTGTAGATGGGTGCAAATGTTGGTTTTGGTATTCTTCCCAAATCGCATCAATCAAATCTTCGGCCAATGGATTGTCGAGAATTGGCTCTATCAGACTACGTTCCTTCAGCAAAAAATCATCGTACCAGTCCCAATAGTATCGAAGATACACGCCAAGGTTGGTTTCAATGAAATGGCGATAATCAGAAAAGTATTTATAAAGGGTTTCGTCGCTGTCATCAGTGTTGATTAGCTCGGAGGATGGTTGCCATTGCTTTACGGCTTCAAGCACCAGACCGCTATCGTCATCCTTGTTGTTCTTCAAGCGGCCAGCCATATAGTCGAGGAGATAGGGGAAATCTTCGTCCTCTATGTCTGCACCTATGAAAGAATCATCCATACAACTGGCACACAGCTTGGCTAATGCGGTGGTATCGCATCGGCTCTGTTCCAACAACGATGTAAAACCATCCATGTTATTTTGCTCAATCCTGTCAAGCAAATCTTTTTTCTCGCTCGAACCGATTTGCAGAACTGAAAGAAAACCCATGATTGTTGTTTTGAGCAAAGTCTTTAACGTTTTGAAAATCTCATTGGGAAGCATGAAAGGCAAGTCGGCATCATCGTCGTTGAGAATATCATCCTTATCGTCCATCAAAAAGCGGTTGTTATGAACGAACACGATGGCATTACAAAACGGGGCGAACACTTCCTTCCACAATTGAAGAGGCTCTTTCAGATTATTGTCAGTTTCCTCATCCCGAAGGATGTCGTCCACATCTTCGGCTATTTTCTTCGGGATAGGGTTTTCAATGACCTGCTTCAAGCCGTCGTAATAGAGTTTCCGTTTGACTATTTCATCGTCGCAATTCATGGGCGCAAAGGTAAACATAAATTCCAGTATGCCACAAAATCCTCTCATTTTCCCCGGACAATTATAGTTACAACCATTTTTATCACTATTTCTATTACCTATATATAGAGTGGAGAAAAAATGGACAGATTATTTGGTTATCTTTGCAGTTCTAATCGTCAAGTGTAGTGGCTCAAATTCAAATCATAGTAGTGTCTTATATCATCATTATCAATCTCATAGCATTTGTTTTATATGGGATTGACAAAAAGAGAGCGATACGAAACGAACACAGGATAAGGGAAAGTGTATTGTTATGGATAGCTCGTCTTGGAGGAGCTATCGGATCATGGTTGGGGATAAAATCATTTCACCATAAAACCAAGCACGCCAAGTTCATGGTTGTTGTGCCGTTGTGGTTGATAATATGGTTGATGGCTATTGTGTTAGTTGCTCTTAAGTGGGGATGAAAAAAGAAAGCGTACCTTTTAAGCACTATTCCCTTCGTCTAAATATGCAAAGACATGGCTTTTTTGTATTTTTGTGGCAATTATTGAAGCTTGATATGAAAAGGATTGTAACGATTATTGCGTTTGCAGCTATGATAACGCTGCTGATCTCTTGCAAGCAAAAGGAAGTTCATGTGGTTATGGAAACTACAAAAGGCAACCTTGAGCTGAAACTTTACGATGCCACGCCGTTGCATCGCGATAACTTCAAGATGCTGGTGGAGGAAGGAGCTTATGATTCACTGCTTTTCCATCGTGTGATTCGCGACTTCATGATTCAGAGTGGCGATCCGGATTCGAAATATGCTGAGTCGGGCGTTCTGCTTGGCGAAGGTGATAGATCATACACTATACCAGCAGAATTCAGGCTCGATGAAGGGATATTCCATAGTCGTGGAGTGTTGGCAGCGGCACGGGAAGGTGATGATGTAAATCCAGAGCAGCGTAGTTCAGCCATGCAATTCTATATTGTATGGGGAAAAACCTTTGACGACGAGGGTTTGGATAAAGTTCAGAAACGAATTGACAACTATACAAACAGTCGGGTAAAACTCACTCCTGAAATGCGTGAAGTGTATAAAACCGTCGGAGGAACGCCACACTTGGACGGGCAATATACTGTCTTTGGCGAAGTCGTTTCCGGACTGGATGTGGTAGATGCCATTCAGCAAGTTGCTACCGCCACCAACGACCGGCCTATTGAAGATGTCCGAATTATCCGTGCTTATCTGCGATGATTGCGGCTGTTGGAAGTGTTTATGCTGAAAATGGAATGAAAAAGGACATCAGACATAAAAGCCTGGTGCCCTTTCATTTTTTGTGTATCAGGCACTTTATCCTTAAAATAGTTCAGTCCCAAGGATTCCCCAAAAACTCCCTTAAATCAACTTTCCTTTTCCCGTTTTTTCTTTCTTCCCGTTCCTTCTCCGCCCTTTCCATTATCAGCCAAATGCTTTCATAATGTTGGATACGGTCTTCGTCTGAAACAGGTAGTGTCTTGATGCTTTGGCAATGGGGACACCGCGACGGGAAAGAGGCCGAATAAGGATGAGGCTTGATATCGAGAGCGGAGAAC
>JAEEGG010020717.1_pt1 | contig 13115 bp, 14 predicted proteins | sample 9134161 | NCBI WGS metagenome assembly JAEEGG01 (sample SAMN16246543, study PRJNA631951) | gut metagenome | biome: gut microbiome; feature: rumen; material: CR-attached | host: Bos | place: Iran: Karaj | collected 2018-10
AAATTTGACGCGCCGTAAAAAACGATCTCGTTCTGCCGTTTTTCGGCATCGTACTGTTTAATGATCTCTTTCTCACGCTTATTGAATGCCAGAAACGCAAAGGGACCCCACTCAATATGAATACCGACCTCGATCCAGACGATCAACGTGGCAATCAGGAAGACCGCCACGCCGATCAAAATACCAATTAAAACCTTTTTGTTCATTGCTTTCCTCCACAAACTTCGGTTTGTCGAGCTCTTAGCCCAGTATTATTATGCCATTTTTACCCCCGTAATTCAACGAACCATATGTTGAATTTGGACGCTTTTTCTTTACGATTTCGAGACAACGACGTCGCCGTCCGAACAGTGAACGGTGATATCCGGCGTTGCCCCTGAATTCCAGTTTCGGCCCTTCACGACGCTTTCCCATTCAGCCATTGTTCCGGCAAACTGAATGTCTCTTAAGTCCGGGCATTCCGCGAACGCGTTCTCTCCGACAGTCTTTAATCCCGCAGGCAGCTCAACTTCGCGAAGCCACTTGCAATGCGTAAAGGCGTCAAAACCGATCTCGGTAACGCCGGCCGGAACAGGCGCCTTGTACATAAACCTGCAGTTGAAGCATGCATAGTTGCCTATTTTTGTCAGGCTGTCGAGGAATTTGAAAGTAGTCGACGAGTCTGATACCGGATAAGCGATTAGCTCGGTTTTTTCCTTGTTATATATGATTCTCTGTTCATCCGAGCAGTAGTGCTTGTTGTTTTCGTCTACCGTCAGCCACTTAAGCCCTTTGCATCCTAAAAAGGCGTTCGGTGCAATCTTTTCAACGCCGGCGGGAATTACTATCTGCTCCAGGTTTTCGGTGGTAACAAACGCATAGCGGGCAATTCCCGTCACGCTTTCCGGAATTTCGTAATAGGTGTAAGGTTTTCCCGCCGGGTACCAGATCAGCGTTTTTCCGTCTTTCGAAAACAGAATGCCGTCGATGTCTTTAAAAGCTTTGTTGCCGCTGCCGACTTCGATTACCATCAGATAAGAGTCATACCAGAAAGCGCCGGCGTCAATGGATGTCACGCTGTCGGGAAGACAGAATTTACGCTCGCCTTTATAAACGCAATTCGCGCCGGGATAGCAAATCAGCGTCTTGCCGTCCTTGCTGTAGAGCACTCCTTCAACGGATTTCAAATAAGGGTTTTCAGCGTCAACTTCAATTTGCGTAAGGCTTGTTGACGACAGCGCACAGTAAAAGGTTTTTTCGATGCTCGCAGGAAGAGTTACTTTTCTGACCGACTGAGAATTGTAAAGCGAGTAGGTCCAGATCCCCGTGACATTCAAACCTTCAACTTCCGACGGGAAGACGACCTCGGACGCGGTTCCTTCATAGGAAACGACATAAGCCGTACCGTCCCCGTTGTCTGAAAAGATATAGTCGCCGCTGCGGAAAAGCCTTCCCGTGAGAGTCTGCTCGTCAGGTTTTCCGGAATCTGCAAAAAGATCGTTGTCCGGGGATGATGAAACGGAAGAGTTGCCGTTTCCGTTTCCGTCATTCGTATTTGACGTCCGAGTTCCGCATGACGCCGTCACAACAAGCATCAGCAGAGCAAGAATTAAAACCGCCGCTCGTTTACAGTTTCTCATTTTATAAATCTCCTTTTTTCTACAGGATTTCTTTCATTTTCGGGTCTGTTCCCACACGCAAAGCGTTTTCGTACCGTTCTTCTTTACGCAAAGCTTTATCAGATTGAACCAGCCGCGGCACTTGTCGAGAATAATGGAATCGGTGGTGATCACGTTGTCCCTGTCCCACAGCGTCGAATCGACGGCTTTGAGTACCTGGATATCAAGCCCGAACGGATATTCTTCGCCGATATCTGCAAGAAGCGTTTTCAGACGTCCGGAATTCGACACCGGCTCGTCGAGAAGAATATGCGCGGTTTTAATATTTTGCACCTTCAGCGTATCGAAAAGCGCGTGAACGGCTTTCTCCGTTTCGGGAATGATTCTGTACGTTCCTCTCAGGGCGGCGAGGTCCCGCACCGTTCCGTCCATACAGTCGAAAAGAACGGAATCCGAAAACATAACTTCAAGCGTTATGATTGTGTTGAAGCCGTCAGCCCAAACTTCTGCGCCGTCAAGCGAGGCCTTCTCTTTTTCTTTTCTTATTCTCAACTGTTTGTCCGCCGCCACGCTGCGCGCGATCGCCAGCCGCTGACGCTCGGACAGAACGAAATGATTGCCGACAAAAGTCGACGCATGCTTTAAATCGTAGCCCTCGTTCAGCAGATAACAAATATGCCGCGAGGCGGTTTTCATTATTTGAATCGCAGCCGGCGAAAAGTTTCTTTCGTCCTCCGGCAGATATCCGCGCTTTGCGTTCATTTGTCTTCTCCCTGTGTTTTTCCCGGATAATCCGGTTTCACAGAATTGTCATGTTCCGCCACACCGGAATTCATCCGGATATCGTCAGGATTCCGGAGCAAAACGTCATTTTCTTGAAAACAAGGCCCGGAAAATCTGCTCTTAATTCATCGGCAACACAATATAACTCATCATCATCCCATTCGTCGCCGCTTTCTTCTCTGCATTTATCCAGTTCTTCCCGACTCTCAAAAGCCACATCCCCAATAAGAATCTTACCGTTATCTCTAAGATGATCCATCAATTCCCTCAGGAGTACAACCTTTTGGTCATCCGCCAAGTGGTGAATGGAGTAAGTTGCGACAATGAAATCGTAAGTCTCTTTTTTTAGGGCTTCGACTAATCCCCGTGAAAAATCCCCTTGATAAAGATGGGCATCAGGCATCTTTTCAGAAGCCAGTTCAATCATTCTTGCCGAAAAATCTTGTCCAAAAATAACGCATCCGTTTTCATACAGCTTTGTTGTTAGCGTGCCGGTTCCAAAGCCCATATCAAGTACCGCCGCATTCGGTTTTTCCATTACAATTCTATAGATGTCGGCAAGTATCTTTTTGTATCCCGCGAAAGGATAAGTATTATATTCATCTGAAAGTCCGACCGACTTGTCGTATCCGTCTGCCCATAAATCAAATCCTTTATCATCTAACATGTTTACCTCTGCAATTCCCGGGTAGCCGGGATTGTTATTATTCCGACAAACCGGAATTGGTTCTAATACTTTAAATATCTCTTTTCGCCGTCGATTTTCAAGTACAGAGGATGTCTGGGGTTTCCCGATTTCGTCAACCCGCCGAAATGGAATATTTTAATTTTCTCCGTTTTCAGTCGCGTCAAGAGTATTTCTTTTGACTTAATAAGATTGTCGTGAGGCGGATCGCCCCAGGCTCCCCACACTTCTTTAATATTATATTTATTGCAGAGCGCAACTATCTGTTCCGCGTTTTCTTCCGCCAGACGCCGGTCGAATTCGTCCATGTTTTTAGCGTCAGTCGCCCGTTCGGGATACAGGTTGGTCATTATCCAGCCGTCATAACCCAGTTCACGCACTGTCTTGATCACTTTGTTGACGGTGCGGTCCGAGTATTCTTCACGCGCGGCTGAAGGATTCATTCCGATAATCAAGCATGAATGATTCCCGGGCCTGCCCAAAGCAAACCTGTAAGGCTGATAATCCGCGGGAATGACCATCGTGGGTTGTTGTCCCTCGGGGTATGTAACTATTATTTTTGTAACTTTTGACATTTTGTCCAAAATCTCCAAACTCAGGCTTCCTTACCGTTTGTATGCCGGACAGGAATCCGGGTTTTAAAGGGTTATCCAGTACCTTCTCAGCAGATGCTGCCCCTCCGCTTCGTTGCAGGCTTCAACGGTATCTTCCCAGACGCCGCCCATTGATTCGCACAAATGAATGGAGGCCTTGTTTTCGTCGTTGATCGTCAGCAACACTTTTTCCATGCCGTGACCCCTTGCGAGTTCCAGCCCGAGGCGGAGAATCTCCTTGCCGTACCCTTTTCCCTGCTCCGACGGCCTGACCGCGTAACCGATGCTTCCTATGTCCAGCATCACCTTTTCGGGAAAATCGGTCCGGAGCTGGAATTCTCCAATGAACTTTCCGCCGTCGACCGCCCAATAGTGAAAGCTGACGGGTTGACCTTCTGCCAGCCCTTGCTCTTTCCTGTCATACCACGGTTTTGTTCGGAAAAACCACCCGTCATCAATATAATCCGGGTTCGTGGGTCTGAAATAGATAACGTTGTTATCGTACATTTCCCGGCAATATTCTTTGTACCCTTCCACATATTCGGGGCACCGTTTTATCAGTTCAAGCATGCGTTTCCCTCCGCGAATCCCTGTTTATTTATATTATTATATCACACCGCGAACGGCTTTTATACAGGAAAAGGGGCCGGAACAGAAGATTCCGACCCCGCAAATGGCTGGGATGGCAGGATTTGAACCTGCGAATACCAGAGTCAAAGTCTGGTGCCTTACCGCTTGGCGACATCCCAATAGACCGGAAAGCGGTGCGTCATTCCCGTTTTCCGAGTGAATATTATACAAACTGCCCCGGAAAATGTCAAGACTTTATCGCTTCCGGACCGCCGGTTCGTCACAGGTTTTACTTCGGCACGCTCAGTTCTGTCTCTCTGGCCACCGGCTCACCGAAGACGGGATACCCTTCACTGTCGAAGTCGATCTTCCGGATGTAGGCGTACCTGCCTTCGACGCCCGCGTCAGGCGTGGCCATTCCGTGATAGGCCATCCAGACCTCCGAACCGTCCGGCGACTCGAAGAATGAACAGTGTCCCACCCCGTAGACCCCGTTCGCCTGCGTAAACACCGGCGACTCCGACTTAATCCAGTTGTCGACGTTGATGAAATTCTCGAGCGAGGTGTCCGGGCCGACGTACTCAAGCATTCCCAGGCTGTACCACTCGGACCAGCAGCCGATGGCGGAGTAGATCAGGATAATTAAACTCCGGACTCTCATTTCACATCTCACACTCAGATTTTTTCGTTTCGATTGCCTCAATTATCCACGCGATCAGAAAGCCCGCGATAAACCCGCCGAAATGCGCGAAGTTGTTCACGTTCCCGCCCGCCGCGATTATCCCGTAAAATAGGTTAAAAACGACGATTCCCGCGAGAGAGGCGTAGTTTCCCGCCCTTCTGTAATACTGCCTGTTGCGGCTCAGCGTTATCAGGAATATCATCGCGCCGCCGAGGCCCATTATCGCGCCGGACGCTCCGAGCGACAGCGCGTTCCCGAGGAAGAAGAACGAGAGCAGATTGCCCGCGAAACCGCTGATGAAGTAGATCGCCAGGAACTCGAGCTTCGTGTAGTTTTTCGACACGACCCTGCCCAGGTAGAGCAGCGACATCATGTTCCCGAGAATGTGCGCAAAACCGCCGTGAAGGAACATCGGCGTAAAAAGCCGCCACCACTGCCCCTGCCTGATAAGCTCGTTGTCCTGGATGCCCCAGGTCTGCAGGAGGTAGTAGCCGTTCTTTATGAGGCTGTACTCGTCGTAAATGAACGCCGCGACGCAGAGGCCGATCAGGATGTACACTATAATCATGTTCGATGACCCGAAATCGCGAACGTTGAAAAACTTTTCGCTGCGGCCGCCGCCCGCATCCGCGTTTCCGGCGCCGGTTTCGTCGTAACCGGTCGTGTTTTCGCGTCTTATCTGAGGCTGGGTCAAATTCTGATACCGCGCCTGATCCGTTCCGTTCCCTTCGAAAGCGGCGGATTGAGCGGCTACCTTTTGCAGCGCGTTTATGACCTGCCTGTCTGCCGCAGAACCGCCACCGATGTTGGAGACCGTTCCCGTTCTTAAGTCGACCGCCTCGAACTCGCAGACAACGCCTTGCTTGCGCAGATATATATAAAGGTCGTAGATCGTTCTTCTTGCGCCGCCGGCTGATGATTCGTCGGCAAAAGCCCCTTCGGCGTCGAGCAGCACGAATAAAAATCCGGCGTACCTCGCATAGGAGTTCGCGCCGAAGCCCTTGAACCGCTCCCGCGTTATCTGCGAATAGGACTCCGCGTTGGCCGCCGTGACAGCCGGAAACTGCACGTAAACGCCGGTGCCCCCTCTTCCGTTTCTGACAAAAGAACTGCCCTCTCCGGTGTATGTAAATCCCAGAGAAAGCAGTTCGTTACCGATTGCGTTAACGGCGTCGTTGCATGAAAACATCAAATCAGCCCTTCTTGTTGCCGGACCCTCCGCGTTTGTTTTCGGTCTGGTGCTTGACGTCCACCAGCCTCGCCTCGGAGTCCTTCATATACTTTTTGAGGCGCTCCTCGAACGTTCCGTCCGGCTTGCGCTCTCTGAGCGGCTCGTCCGGCGGTCCGAGAATCAGCCTCCGTTCGGCCTCTTCGTTGCGCTTCCTGATGGCCTCCCGTTCCTCTTCACGCTTCTTCGCCTTCAGCGCCTTGTTGTCGTTTTTACTCTTTTCGGTGTCGGTCCTTTGAAGGCGCGGAAGAACGACGCCCGCCTGCCTGACCGAAAGCCGTTTTTTGTTCTGGTCGCGCTCCGAGAGGATCGCCACCGTGACTTCCATGCCGACAGCCAGATAATCCTGAACGTTATAAACGTAGTCGTCGGAAACCTCTGATATGTGAATAAGCCCGCGGCTTCCGTCATCAAGCTTAACCATTGCGCCGAAAGAAATTATTTCGGTCACTTTTCCGTGTGCGATTTTAATATCGTTTTTGTCTTCCATAAAGCACTCTACGGAATAAAGTCATAATACACATATTTCAAAAAAAGATCCACTTGCCTTAAAAATCAAAATTGAATATTGATACAGAAGAATCGGCATAAGACATCAGCCGTAAATGAACACAATTTCTCCGTTATAGACGTACCCCGCACCTCTGGCCCGATCTTCATCGGAGGTGTATGTATTTCCGATAGCCTTCCCGTTCTCAAAATCTTCGCGCTCACCGGCAATCTCTTCGGACTCCGCAACGGCGGCCTTGTACTGCTCGACTTTGTCGTTCAGCGTGGACTGCTGCTTCACAATAACGACGACAAGGGCAATCATTATTACCAGGAATATGAGGTTTCGGAAATTAAAAATCTTCTTTAGCATGGCGGCACTTTCTCGTAAAAGAAATATGTGAAAGAATTGTAGCATATTTCTATCATCATGTAAAGCGGCAATTACTCATTTTCATCGCAATTTCCGCGCAAATACGCATGTAATACGCCTGAAAATGACTAAAAATCGGGGCGAAAATGCAACGCGCAACATCCGCGGGCGTGAATGGGCCAAAACCGGGAATAATTTGCCGCCTTCAGCTTCCTTTGAGTGATAAAAAAAGAAGAAGCGGCCCGCGCAGTTTTGAGTTTCACGCGGGCCGCGACATCATTGTGGAATCGTCCGGAGGAACGTCATTCCTCCGTTCTTCTTATTTACCTTCCTTCGGCGGCTCGAGGTCGATTCCCCGCTCCTTGAGAAGCTCCGCGAACTCCTTCCCGGAAATGTTCTCCCTCTCAATAAGAACGGCCGCCAGCGAGTCGAGCACCTCTTTGTTCGACCGGAGAATCTCAACCGCCTTCCGGTAGCACTCCGACGTTATCGACCTGATTTCGGCGTCGATCTCACGCGCGGTCTCGTCCGAGCAGTCCGCGGTGCTTCCGTCGCCAAGGTAGAGCGACTGCCGCGAGTCAACGCTCACAAAGCCGAGAACGTCGCTCATTCCGTAGCGCGTAACCATCGCCCGCGCAAGCTGCGTGGCCTTCTCGATGTCGTTGGACGCGCCGGTCGTAATCTCGCCGAAGCTGATCTCCTCGGAAGCCCTTCCTCCTGCCAGAACGGTGATCTCGTCAAGCGCCTCCTGCTTCCCCAACAAATGCTTTTCCTCTTTCGGCGTCTGCATCGTGTACCCGAGCGCGCCTGAGGTTCTGGGAATGATCGTAATCTTGGAGACAGGCTCGGTGTGGGTGAGAAGCGCGGAAACAAGCGCGTGGCCGATCTCGTGGTACGCGACAACTCTGCGTTCACGCTCCGAAAGCACCGTGCTCTTCTTCTCTTCGCCGGCGATTACGACCTCGACCGCCTCGGAGAGTTCCTTCTGGGAGACACGTTCCTTTTTCGCCCTCACCGCGCGCAGAGCGGATTCGTTGATGATATTTTCCAGGTCTGCTCCCGAAGCGCCGGCGGTGGCAAGCGCGATTGCGTCAAAGTCAATATCCTCGTCCATTTTGACGCCCCTCGCATGCACCTTGAGAATCGCTTTTCTTCCCTCCAAATCGGGAAGATCGACTATTACGCGCCTGTCGAACCTTCCCGGCCTCAGAAGCGCCTTGTCGAGCACTTCGGGGCGGTTGGTGGCGGCGAGAATCACGACGCCTTTCGAGGAGTCGAATCCGTCCATTTCAGCGAGAAGCTGGTTCAGTGTCTGTTCGCGTTCGTCGTTGCCGCCCAGGACCGTGTCTCTCGTCTTGCCAATCGCGTCGATCTCGTCGATGAAAACGATGCACGGCGCGTGTTCGACCGCCTGCTTGAACAGGTCTCTCACTCTGGAAGCGCCCACGCCGACGAACATCTCGACAAACTCGGAGCCCGAGAGCGAGAAGAAAGGCACCTTTGCCTCGCCTGCAACCGCCTTCGCGAGCAGCGTCTTACCCGTTCCCGGAGGTCCGACGAGAAGCGCGCCCTTCGGCAGCCTCGCGCCGATCTGTGTGTATTTCCCGGGATTTTCGAGAAAATCGACGATCTCCGTAAGCTGCATTTTCGCCTCGTCCTGGCCCGCGACGTCGTCGAAGGTCTTGCCGGTGGACTTTTCGCCGTAAATCTTGCTCGTGCTCTTCCCGATTGACAGGACGCCGCTGTTCATGCGCTTGGAGATGATCCTGAAAACAATGAACAGAACGAGCCAGCTGCCGCCGAGCATCAGTACCAGATAGATAATGTCGGTCCAGATTCCGGTCTTGACTATCGGCGACCCGAAGTCGACGCCGTTCTCGATCAAAAGCTTGACTATGTTGTCGTCGTTCACCTGCAGCATTCCTGTGCGGTAGTAGACCGGCTTCTTGGCGTCAAGGTTCTTCGGCTCGACGGTTATGTACGCGTTCGAGATCTCGACCTTCGCGACCTCGCCGTTTTGGACCATCGTCAGGAACTCGCTGTAGGATATCTCCTTGTAGGTCGGGCGCGACGCGGAAGGTACCAGCCAGAACCAGAGCAAAAATACGACCGCCAGAATGATCACGTAGTAAACTATTACGGGCAGCTTGCCCTTCTTTTTGTCAGAAGATTTGTTGTCCATGAAGACTTCCCTCTTCAGTGCCTTTCGTTCGTTAATCAACGCGCGTTCTTTTGCTTTTACGAGCTTTTACGCGCGCCTGTATTATAACACATTTTGTTAAAAATTCCTAAACAAACCGCGCATTTCGCTTGCAGAAAGCGTAAAAAACCGCCTCGCGGGCGGTTTTCTGCATTTAAAAGGTATTCTTTCCGCGTTTTAACGGGTCCTGCAGTGTTACTGATTTTCCCTGCCCGCGGTGTCGTCGATGATCTCGAGCCCCGCGATAGACACTTCGTACGCGATGCGCTGCTCCTCGGTGCCGTCGGGAAGCCTCTTCGTGTAGTAGCGGCTCTGGATGCGCCCCGAGATCCGGACGTGCTCGCCGACTTCGCGCTTCCCGCAGAAACGGGCGTTGCGGCCCCAGCAGATGCAGGGAATGTAGTCGGACTTGTTGTACATTCTGTTGACGGCCAGCAGGAGGTCCGCGATCTCACGCTTCAAGGGCGTCACGCGGAACACGGGCGGCTTGCAGATAAAACCGTCGAGAACGATCTCGTTCATGTCGAGCTTCAGCTGCATGTCGTCGGAGGTGTACTCCCACGGCTCGATCGTGCGCGCGTAGTCGCCGTCCTTCGACTCGAAAGACCTGGACATGCGTTCGATGTCGCCCTCTTCGTCAAAAAGAACGAGCTTTCTGGCGAAAACGGTCAGCTTCAGTTTGAAATGGTTCGCACCGGGAACGTTGTGGGACCGGAACTGCCCCTCAACAAAAATGCCCCTTCCGACGGTCAGCTGGTCCTTCGACGCAAGCCTGTCGGAAACCAAAACGGGCACATAGTCAGGACTTCCGCTGGTGCGCATGATCTTCACGGAAAATGAATAGAACCCCTCGCCGTAAGAAGCGTGGCTGAGTTCCGGCTCCGTTTCGATCCTGCCCGAAATTCTGGCTATGTTTTTTTCAGTCTGGGTGGCGTACATGAAGAAAAATCCCCCTTTTAGTAAAACACTATGCGATTTTAGCACCTTTATTTCCAAATCGCAACATTATTTCAGTCGAAAAATGATGAAAAAACGGCGAAAACAAGGCAAAAATGGGAAGTTGCGGCCTCAACCGCCGCCGGTTTCACGAGAAAACGCGGAAAAAGAACGGTGAATCCGGTCTCAGCGCATTCCCGGGAATCCCAGCTGCCGCATCGCCTCGTACACGACGACGGCAACGGAATTTGACAGATTGAGCGATCTGAAATTCGGGTCGTCATTCATCGGGATCCTGATTGCGCGGCCGTAATCACCGTAAATCAGGCTCTCGGGAAGGCCGCGCGTCTCCTTGCCGAACAGCAGAAAATCGCCGTCGCGGTAGGCGACATCTGTGTGCCGCACGCTCCCCTTCGTGGTAAGAAAGTACATTCCCGCGTCCGGGAAATTATCCTCTTTGTATTTCAGGAATTCTTCAAGACTGTCGTGAACCGTAATGTTGACGAAATGCCAGTAGTCCAGCCCCGCTCTTTTGACGTGCTTGTCGTCAATCGAAAAGCCGAGTGGCCTGACCAAATGAAGCTTCGCGCCCACGCTCCCGCAGGTGCGGGCGATATTTCCGGTGTTGGCCGGAATCTCCGGCTCAACGAGAACAACGTTTATCGACATATATTTAAACCTCTTCCGTATCTCTCCCGATTGGTTTTATCGTTTGATTATTTAATATCCCGCGCCCGCTTATTTGGTGAGCGCCTGCGCGGCGGTAAAGACCACCTTCCACTGCGCCGCCACCGAATTCTCGGACATGTACTTCACGACGCAATCTGCCGGCTCGGTAGCCTTCACGCCCCGCGAGAATTCCTCGAACGTCTCGGTGCCGAGAATCTCGTACGGGTAGTACTCCGCGTTTTTCTCCGTGAAATACTTCCCGAGAACGCTGTCCGCCGGCATGTACACCTTTTTCAGCATATACAAAAGCTGCTCGATGTTGCCGAGCGCGATCTGCCTTTGCACCGCGAAAATGCCGACGTCCATTCCCCACAGGTACTTTATGTAGTCCTCGAGCTCCATCTGGTCCCGCAGAACGAACACTTTTTCCGCCGGGAACAGCTCGAGCGCCTTGTTTTCAACCACTTTTGCGTACTCCATATCACCGTAGGTTAAGGGAATGTGCACCGCGATCTTCTCGTCCCGGTAGCGGGCGAGCTTTTCAAGGACCTCCGCGTGGAAGCAGTTCGGCGTGGCGGAGTGGCCCACCAGAACGTGAAGCAAACCGTCGCCTTCGATCTTTTCCGGCTTCAAAGCTTCCGTTCTCTCAGCGTGAACCGCGCAGTAGCCCGCGTACAGCACCGGCATTCTCTCGCCGAACTGGCGCTTTATGACCTCGCCGTCGGTCTCGAATATCGCAACCGTGCAGCTGACCGACCTCCGCCACTTCCCGCAGACCGCGTTGACGATTGCGTCGCGAAGCGGATGCCCGCCTTTTCTGCGCCACCCGTAAAGGTCCGCGCCCCACTCGACCCAGCAGGATTTCTTCATGATTCCCGGCCTTGCGAGAAGCTTGGCCTGCGTGCGCCAGTTGAGCCCCATAGCGTGCCAGTAGATATGCTCCGCCTTTTTCAGAAGCGCCAGGAACGCCTTAAAATCGCCGCGCTCCGCCTCCGGCATGAAAAGAACGTTCTTGAAGCAGGAGATTTTCTGCTGCGGGTTCGTCGGTTTGTCGATGCACACGAAAAAGTGTTCCTTCGGGTCGAAGCGCCTGTTCACCAGCGAAGTGAAGCTGTTGATCGTGGCGTAGTTGGAGCCGTTCCAGACGTGAAGGTGTTTGATTTTATCGGGAATTTCCGTGTTGCCGGCCATTTTCGTCTCCTGTTTTATAATTGAAGCTTTTACTGAAGCGGGGGCTGTATTGACAGTCTCTCGTCCGTTATTCTGTCCAGGAACTCGTAGTCCGCGGGGCAGAAATTGTATTCAGGTATTTCGGCGGGCGTTATCCAGCGCATGTCGTTGTGCTCGAGAAGCAGGACCGCGCCGCTCTTTATAACCGACCTGAAAAGCGTTAGGTTGACTCGAAGGTCCGGGTACTCGTGGGAGGTCGTCTCCAGAACGTCCAGCGGCTCGATTTCGATTCCGAGTTCTTCGCGAATCTCCCTTGCCGCCGCCTGACGCAGCGTCTCGCCGTCTTCACGTTTTCCGCCGGGGAACTCCCACAGAAGCGCCCGCGCCTTACGCGGCGGCCGCTGGCATATCAGAAATTTCCCGCCGTCGACAATGATCGCCGCGGCCACTTCAACCGTCTTCTTCATCCGCTGTCATTCCCCGCGTACGCCGCCCGAAAGGTACATTCCGTACCTCCGGTGATAGACGTTGCCCTCTTCCTTGAGCCACTTTCTCGCCGACTTGTGCCAGGGGCAGATTTTGTCTAAATCTCGGTAAAAAGCGGCGCCGTGATTCATGTTCTTCAGGTGACAGACCTCGTGGGCCGCGACCGCCTCCAGCACCTCTTCCGGCATGTCCGCCAGCAGAAAGTTGAAGTTCAGATTTCCGGCCGAAGAGCAGCTGCCCCACTTGGTTTTCTGGTATCTCACGGTGATGCGGTTGTACTTGACGCCGAGCGCCTCCGCGAACTTCGGAACAGCCGCAGAAAGCTTCTCGCGCGCAACTTTTTTCAGCCGCTTTATATCCTCCTCCGTGTACGCTCCAAGCCGCTGCGCCTCCCTTGTGACAAGCTTTTCGCTCTCACGCCGGCGCTCAATGAACCGCGCGTTGGACGCCACGAATTCGTCCACCGTTCTTTTCGGGACCCACAAAGGCGCCACGACGACGGCCCTGCCTTCCTCGTCTATTTTCAGGCTGAGCCTCCGCCTGCCCGCTTTTCTGATCAGTAAATAGTCGTCCATCCGCACTCCCGCCGCGCATTTCAGGTCGCGAAACCTTGTGCTGCGTAGTATAACACACAGCCGCCGTTTTTGCAACTT
>JAEEGG010020723.1_pt1 | contig 13112 bp, 8 predicted proteins | sample 9134161 | NCBI WGS metagenome assembly JAEEGG01 (sample SAMN16246543, study PRJNA631951) | gut metagenome | biome: gut microbiome; feature: rumen; material: CR-attached | host: Bos | place: Iran: Karaj | collected 2018-10
ACATCTCCCAGAATATCACGGTGGAAGGATGGCGGACCTCCAAGCCCTATGCCGGGTACAAGGAAGGACGCGTGATCCAGCTGGACGAGACGGACGTCACCTGGACGGAAGGGCCCCGGTGGGAATCAACTGTAGGCAACGTCACCCGCCAGACCGAATCGACGGGAGTCACCTTCAGCCTGGACGGCAACACGGTTGCGGGGCAGATCTCCGGCGTGCTGCCCGAATACCAGGAGCAGAACAAGATCAAGATGTACGCCGGCCGGTTCCTGAACCCGGACGACCTGAAGGAACGGCGGAAAGTGGTCGTCCTGAGTCTCGCGCAGGCCAAGGAGCTTTCTCCGAAAGACCCGGAGGCCCTTGTGGGCAAATGGGTAGGCGCCGGAACGGTCTCCTTCCGGGTGGTGGGCATCTACCATACCGACGAATCCGACATGTACCGCACTTGCCCAATCCCCTACACCACCTATAAAGGCATCTACGATACCAGCGACAAGATCGGAAGCATTACCTTCACGGTGGACGGCCCCGAGACCAAGGAGGAATATGAAGCCTTCGAAAAAGGATACGGCAGCGCCCTGCGCCTCCGGCACGATGTCGCGCCGGACGACCGGCGGGGTGTCTGGATTGACAACGGCTATACGGACAACATGGAGATGAACGACGCCCAGCGGATCATCCGCACCTTCTTGTGGATCCTGGGCCTCCTGACGCTCGTGAGCGGCATCGTAGGCGTCTCCAACATCATGCTCATCGCCGTGAAGGAGCGCACCCACGAGTTCGGCATCCGGAAAGCCATCGGCGCCTCCCCGGCCGAAATCCTGAAACTCATCATCGCCGAGAGCGTCACGATCACGGCCATCTTCGGCTATATCGGCATGTTCCTCGGGATGATCGCCTGCCAGATCATGGACAAAACCGTGGGACAGCGGACCGTGGACATCGGCATGGAGCAGATCCAGATGCTGGTCAACCCGACCGTGGGCCTGGACGTGGCCCTGGAAGCGACGATCCTGCTAATCGTGGCCGGAACCATCGCGGGGGCCGTCCCTGCCTGGAAGGCAGCCCGTGTGAAACCCATTGAAGCCCTGCGTGCGGAATGAAGCCCCTGTTTGATACCGATACCTTCCGGGAGATCCTGGACAGCATCCTCCGCAACCGCAGCCGGAGCCTGCTGACCGGCTTCGGCGTGTTCTGGGGCGTGTTCATGCTGATGCTGCTCACCGGCGGCGGCCAGGGCCTGAAGGACCTGCTCGTGCAGAATTTCGCGGGCTTCGCCCAGAACACCTGTATCGTCGCCACCAGCTCCACCACCAAGCCCTACAAGGGGTTCAAGAAAGGCCGTACCTGGAATCTGGAATATTCCGACGTAGACCGGCTGAAGGCGATGGTGCCGGAGTTGGAGACGGTCTCCCCTTCCGTGAGCCTATGGGGAAAATCCGTCACCCGGGACGAGAACACCTCCTCCCGCGCCGTCGTGAAAGGCGCTCGGGCCGACTATGCCAACATCGAAACGCCAAAAATCAAATACGGCCGCTGGCTCAACGACGCCGACAACCTGCAGGAACGCAAAGTGTGCGTGATCGGCAAGCGCGTCTATGAGGAACTTTTCCCGGAGGGCGGGGACCCGTCGGGAAAGCGCATCTGCATCGACGGCAGTTATTATACCGTCATCGGCGTGGACTGGCGGGACAGCAACGGCATCAGCATCAACGGCCGCGCCTCCGACGCGGTGACCCTCCCCATCAACCAGGCCCGCCGGGCCTACAACCTCGGAAACACCATCCACCTCCTCTGCTTCACGGCGAAGGAAGGCATCACCATGAGCGATATCACTCCGCGCGTGCGGGAGATCATCGCCCGCAAGCATTATATCGAACCCACGGATGAGCAGGCGATGTTCCTGCTGAACACCCAGCTCATCTTCGGCATCGTGGACAACCTGTTCAAGGGCATCAACTTCCTGATCTGGCTCATCGGTCTCGGGACCCTGCTGGCCGGTGTCATCGGCGTGTCCAACATCATGATGGTGAGCGTGAAGGAACGCACCACCGAGATCGGCATCCGGCGGGCCATCGGCGCCACCCCGCGCCAGATCCTCGGGCAGATCATCTCCGAGAGCATCGTCCTCACCCTTGTGGCGGGCATGATCGGCATCGTGTTCAGCGTCCTCATCCTCGCCGGCGTGGAGCTCGCGATGACCACGGACGGTGCCCTGAAGGCCGCCTTCCAGGTGCCCTTCGGCACCGCGGTCCTCGCCGCCCTCCTCCTGACCGTCCTCGGCGTACTCGCGGGCCTGATGCCCGCCCTCCGCGCCATGCAGATCAAACCCGTGGACGCCATGCGTGACGAATAAACCCCTGTCATTCTGAACGAAGTGAAAGAATCTAGATATGAAAAAAATCGGTAGAATCCTGACCATCCTCCTCGTGGCTGCCGTGTTCTTCGGCACCTTCGCGTACCTATTCCAGCGTTCGCGCCCGAAGGAGATCCAGTATGAGGAACTGACACCCGAGATGGGCACCATCTCCAAAGCCACCGTCGTCACGGGCAAGATCCAGCCCCGGGACGAGGTGAACGTGAAAGCCCAGATCAGCGGCATCGTGGCCGAACTGTACAAGGAAGCCGGCCAGACGGTTGAAAAGAACGAGGTGATCGCAAAGCTCAAGGTCATCCCCGAGATGAGCCAGCTGAGCAGCGCCCAGAGCCGGGTCCGCCTGTCCGAGGTGAACCTCAAGCAGGCCCAGACCAACTACGACCGCCAGAAGAATCTTTTCGAAAAGCAGCTCGTGAGCGCCGAGGCCTTCGAGCAGGTGGCCCAGGCCCTCAAGCAGGCCCAGGAGGAATACGCCGCTTCCGTGGAATCCCTGGAAATCATCCGCGACGGCGTGTCATCCTCCAACAAGTCCGGGAGCTCCACCCTCGTCCGGTCTTCCGTGGCCGGTCTCATCCTGGACATCCCGGTGAAAGTGGGTAATACCGTCATCAACTCCAACACCTTCAATGACGGTACCACCATCGCCACGGTGGCGGACATGAACGACCTGATCTTCGATGGCAACATCGACGAGACGGAGGTGGGCCGGGTCCACATCGGCCTGCCCGTCCGCATCACGGTGGGCGCCCTGCCGGATGTCGCCATCGACGCGGCCCTGGAGTACATCTCCCCGAAGGCCACGGAATCCGGAGGCACGAATCTCTTCGAGATCAAGGCCACCGTCAAGGTCCCGGACGGCCTCACCATCCGCTCCGGCTACAGTGCCAACGCCGAAATCGAACTCCAGCGCGAAGAGAATGTGATGACCCTGCCCGAAAGCGCCATCCAGTTCGAGGGTGAGAATACCTATGTCTACGTCCTCAGCGACAATGGTTACGAACGCCGGGATGTCAAGACCGGCATCTCCGACGGGGTGAACATCGAAATCAAGGAAGGTCTCTCCCTCGGGGAGAAGGTCCGCGGCATCCAGATCCTCGACGAAAAGAAGAAGTAGCGCCATGAAAAGAATCCTCCTTGCCCTCGCGCTGCTCGCCCCCGCCCTCGCCGGGGCGCAGGACCTGAGCCATCCCTGGACCCTCCAGGAATGCCTGGACTGGGCCCTCGAGCACAACCTGAACGTAAAGCAGAGCGAGCTGAACGTGGCCCAGCGGGAAATCCAGCTGAACACCTCCAAGAACGCCTACTTCCCGAATGTCAGCGGTTCCGCGAACGAAAGCGTAAACTTCGGCCGCGGCCTGACCGAGGACAACACGTACACCACCGGTGCGACCACGACGAACACGAGCTTCTCCATCGGCGCGGGCATGAGCCTGTTCGACGGAATGGCCCGGCCGAACAATGTCAAGCTTTCCCGGCTGAACCTGGATGCCGCCATGGCTGATCTCGAGCGTGTCCGGGACGATATCCGCGTTTCCGTCGCCAAGGCCTACGTGCAGGTCGTTTACGACTATGACATCGTGGACGTTGCCAGGGACCAGCTGAAACTGGACCAGGCCCAGGTGGACCGGCTGCAAGCGATGGTGGAAAACGGGAAGGCCTCCCAGGCCGAACTATCCCAGCAGAAAGCCACCCTCGCGCAGAGCGATTACACCCTTGTGCAGGCGGAGAACAACCTCCGGAACGCCCTGCTGGACCTGTCGCAGCTGCTGGACTTCCCGAATGCGGACGGATTTTCCATCGTCAAGCCGGATATCGCCGTGGGCGACCACCTGCTGGCCCGTCCCGAGGACATTTATGCCGATGCCGTGGAGCAGCGCCCGGCCGTGAAAGCCGAGCAAATCCGTCTCAACGGCAGTGACCTGTCCATCAAGATCGCCAAGGCCGGCTTCTCCCCCACCCTCTCCCTGAGCGGCGGCCTCGGCACCAGCTACTATACGAACACCCGCAGTCTCTATCCGCAGGACGGCTTCTGGCAGCAGCTTTCGCACAATTTCAGCCCGTATGTGGGCCTCTCGCTGAGCGTGCCCATCTTCGACCGGTTCTCCGCACGGAACAACGTCCGGACGGCCCGGCTGAACCGGACGCTCCAGCAAATCACCCTGGACAAGGCGAAACAGAGCCTGTATAAGGAAATCCAGCAGGCTCATGCGAATGCCCTCGCGGCGGAAGCCAAGTACCGTTCAGCCTCCGAGGCCGCCACGGCCTCCGAGGACGCCTTCATCCTGGCCCAGGCCAAGTATGAGAACGGAAAGGCCACCGTCACGGAATACAACGAGGCGCGCACCCGCCTCGCCAAGGCCCGTTCCGACAAGGCCCAGGCCGCCTGCGAATACCTCTTCCAGAGCCGTTTGCTGGACTTCTACCGGGGTTCCGCGCTGGAGCTGTAAAACGAATTGAAGTATGTGTAAAGACGCCCGTATTACATTTTTCTCGGGAATAATGAAGGAAATCTGTGCGAAACGGCCCGTTTTGCACAGATTTTCTGTAATTTTGTGCTATGATTGCGCAAGAAACCATCGACGAAGCCGTACGGCGGCTGTTCTCTACCATTGAATTCACCCAGGAGCCGGAGGGACTGTACGACCCGCTCCGGTATATGGTCGCCATCGGCGGGAAAAGGCTCCGGCCGAAACTGTGCATGACCGTGTACAGCCTGTTCAACGATTCGTTCGGCCCGGAGATCCTGGGGCCGGCCGCGGGCCTGGAGGTGTTCCATACTTTCACCCTCATCCATGACGACATCATGGACCATTCCCCGCTGCGGCGCGGGAAGGAGACCGTCTGGAAGAAGTGGTCGCCCGACACGGCGATCCTCTCCGGCGACGTCATGTGCATCGACGCTTACAAGCGCATTGCGCAGGCGCCGGAAAACACGCTGGGCGCCGTCCTGGACCTGTTTTCCACCACGGCGGCGCAGGTGTGCGACGGACAGCAGTACGACATGGACTTCGAGCATGTAAAGGCCGTAACCATGCGCGAATACCTGAAAATGATCGGCCTCAAGACCGCCGTCCTCATCGCCTGCTCGGCGAAGATGGGCGCGCTCATCGCCCATGCCCCGGCGGAAATCTGCGACGGCCTGTACAACTACGGATATAACCTGGGCCTCGCGTTCCAGGTGGCCGACGACTACCTCGACGCCTACGGCGACGAGAAAGTCTTCGGCAAACCCATCGGTGGCGACATCGTGAACGGTAAGAAGTCCTGGCTCACGGTCCGCGCGATGGAAAAGGGCGCGAAGGGCATCGCCGAGGCCCTCGAAGCCGAAATGTCCCCCGCCGAGAAGATTGCCACCGTGATGGACCTCTATGATTCGGTCCATGTGGCCGAGGACGCCCGCGAAACCGTCGCCCGTTTCCACGAGAAGGCACTCGCCGCCGCGGAAAAGGTGACCGGCATCGGCGGCTACACCGTCCTCAAGCGCTTTGCCGACGACCTGGTCGACCGCGTGAAATGAAGCCGGAAGAACTGGAAATCATGGCCCCGGCGGGGAGCTTCGAAAGCCTCACCGCCGCCGTCGAAGGGGGTGCCGACTCGGTCTATTTCGGCATCGGCCACCTGAACATGCGCTCCCACTCCGCCAACAATTTCCAGGCGGAGGACCTCCCGGAGGTGATGCGCATCTGCCGCGCCTATGGGCTCAAGGCCTATCTCACCTTGAATATCACCCTGTACGGCGAGGAACTGGACGAGGCCCGTCGCGTGCTGGACCTGGCGAAGGAAACCGGCGTGAACGCCGTCATCGCCTCTGACATGGCCTGTATCCTGTATGCGCGTCAGATCGGCCTGGAGGTCCATATCTCCACCCAGCTCAGCATCTCCAACGTGGAAGCGCTCCGCTTCTACGCGCAGTTCGCCGACGTTGTTGTCCTCGCGCGCGAACTGCGGCTGGAGCAGGTCAAGGAGATTTATGAAACGATTGTGCGTGAGCACATCACCGGCCCGTCGGGAAATCTCGTCCGTATCGAGATGTTCGCCCACGGGGCCTTCTGCATGGCCGTTTCCGGCAAATGCTACCTCTCCCTTGCGGCGTACGGCGAGAGCGCGAACCGCGGCGCCTGCATGCAGGTGTGCCGCCGTGGCTACCACGTCACTGACGAGGAAACCGGCTTCGACCTGGTGGTGGACAACAAGTACATCATGTCCCCGAAGGACCTGTGCACGATCGAGTTCATGGACAAGATCATCGACGCCGGCGTGAAGGTCTTCAAGATCGAGGGCCGCGCCCGCGCCGCTGACTACGTGAAGCGCGTCTCCTCCTGCTACCGCAGGGCCGCGGACGCCGTCTGCGACGGCACCTATACGCCCGAGCTCGCGGCCAGCCTCAAGCAGGAGCTCGCCGGCGTGTTCAACCGCGGCTTCTGGGACGGTTACTACCAGGGCGCCCGCCTGGGCGAATGGAGCGCCGTCTACGGCAGCCAGGCCACCCGGCGCCGCGAGTACATCGGCAAGGTCACCAACTGGTTCAACCGCATCGACGTGGCCGAGATCCGGGTCGAGACCGGCACCCTCCGCGTCGGCGACGAAATCGCCTTCATCGGCAAGACCACCGGTTGCGTGGAAATCAGGGTCGATGACATGCGCGTGGACCTCAAACCCGTCTCTGAAGCCCCCAAGGGCGTTTTCTGCTCCGTCGCCGTTCCCGTGGCGGACCAGCCCGTGGACCATATCAACGACCACCCCGCGAAAGAGGCGGACGAACGCATCCACCCCCGTCGCGGGGACAAGGTGTTCAAGTGGGTCGAGGACTAGAACTTCACCACCACCTTCACCGGGAAATGGTCGGAGAAGGATTCCGTTCCGGCCGTGAGAACCTCTGAGGATAGCACTTCCACCGGGGCCGCGGCCTTGTAGGCGAAGACGTAGTCGATGCACTTGCGCGGGTTCTTCGTCGAGTAGGTGCTATCCACCCCTGAGAGTTGGGTCCAACCAGCACGCATGTGGGCGATGGTTTCGCTGTCCGGTTCGGCGTTGAAGTCGCCGCACAGGAAGACGGGTTTCTTGGCACCGGCGTACACCGCTTTGAACCAGTCGTTCAGCGCATCCACCTGGTCGCGTTGCGAGTTTTCCCCGACATGGTCCAGATGGACCGAGGCGAAGACGCAACGGTCCGTCTCCACGACCGCGATGCTGCGCGGTTCGGAACCGTCGGACTTCGGGAGATGGACCTTGTACCGGGACAGCACCTTGTCGCGAGAAACCACCCCGTTGCCGTATGCGCCACCCGCATAGGGGAAGGCCGATGCGAACTGGAAGGGCCAGTCGCCCAGCTGCTTGGCAAGTTCCTGCAGCTGGAATGCCGCATGACGCCGGTTGCAGCTGTCCAGTTCATTGAGGGCCACCAGCGAAGCGCCGGTTCGGCGGATCAAGTCGGCCACCTGGGGCGTGGTGTCGTCCTCGTACTTGGAGAAGACGCCCACGTTGTAGGAAAGAAGCGTCATCGTTACGGGATCCTTCGACTTTCCGCAGGAAAGGAGGAGCACCGGAAGGAGGAAAAACGCGTACAACTTATTCATGGACCAAAATGAAATGGGAGCCGACCAGGCGTTCACCTTTCGCGTCGGTGGGCCGGTTTACGACATGGGTTTTCGGATCGCCTTCGCCGGCGATGACGAGGGTGGAGGAGCCGCCGCCGTCCATGTTCAGGGCATAGCGGGGATTGAAGTTCTTCTTCAGGAACCGGGTGAGTTCCCGAGCGGACATTCCTTCGCTCACACCGGCCCGGCGGCCGTCCACGACGACCATCAGGAAGTGGTTGTCCCCGGTCAGCGCGACGGCGGTGCGGGGATGGCGGACGCCCTGATGACGGTGGGGATCCTCATAATCGTATCTGCTCACGTCCGTCTGGAAGCCCGCGAAGCTCTCGCCTACGGGAACGTAATCATCAATGAGCATCGGTGCACTGGAAAAGATGATCGGCGCCGTGCTGGTGGAATAGAAGGTCCGCTGCTCATCGACCGTCTTCCCCTTTCCATCGGGGGAAATCGTCACCCGGGTACCACCGTCGGTATAGACGGCCCCTTCATTCTTCCAGTTGGGGACGCCGGTGGACATCACCGTGTTGTTGGGCATGCAGGTCACATATTCCCCATCGACCTTCACGACCACGGAAGCGGGTTCGTAGCAGGCGTTCATCGCCACCACGGCACCGTCGTAAGCCTTGAACACGTCTGAAGTCCGCTTGTCCGGCAGGGTGGCGGAGAACTTGAGCGCGTAGCCCGGCGCCGACATGTCCCAGTCGGCGATGAAGATGCGCTGCGCAGCGCCGTCCACGTTTCCTTCGAACCGGCGGTAGGTCAGGCCGGGGGCCACTTCCTTGACGGTCCATCCTTTGTCCTCCGAACGGAACACGAACTGGTCCGTGCGGGCCTTCAGGTAGGCTTTCACGTCGTCCCAACGGTAGTACGGGAAGCCTTGCAGGTCACCCAGATGCGCTTCTTCCCCATTCAGGAGAACCTTCACGAGGGTATCCCCGGACTTGCCCTTCTTGGGGTTGAAGAAGATGAACTGGATGTTGGCGGCCATCGGGGAACGGAAGGTCTGGAACCAGTATACGAGGTCGTCCGGATCGGCCGGCGCGCGGTCGAAGCCGTCCAGGTCCATGATCAGCTCGAGCGCCATCACCACATGGTCGTGGCCGTAGCGAAGGTCGGCGCCACGGCTGCTGGCGGCCAGCCGCTGAGTAGCCTTCTCCACCATGTCGTCCACGATGGACGAGCAGGGGGTCCGGTAGGCGTGATACTCGCGGAAACGCTCGTAGTTGTCCGTCTCCCAAAGAGTTGCAAACTCCTCCACGGTGAAAAAGTCCTTCACGTCGAGGCGCACGTCCTGCGGCAGGCTGTTCATGCCTGCCACGAACATGTACAGGTGGAAGAATACATTATACGGATTCCGCTGTCCTAAGGCCTTCTCCGGGTTCTTGAAGAAGCGGGCCAGGACATCCTTGTAGTTCGGGAAATGGCGGAGGAAGAACCGCTCGGAGCTTTCCGGATACGGGAAAACATCCTCGGGGCCCTGGTACTTGAACGGGTTCGATCCCTGGTTGGGCCGCGTCGCCTGCACGTCCATGATGCCTTGGTGCTCATAGACGGAAGTCTCCGGCGCCAGGCGGGAAAGGGCCGCGCAGCAGGAGGACATGCTCATGATGGAGCGGACCGACGGCGAAGAGCAGGCATCGACGGAACTCCCCTTCCCGAACACGGTCGGGTAGTTCTTCACCATCGTCCGGGCAATCTCCTGGTGCTGGTTCCAGCCGATTTCGGTGAGGTCGCCCACGCGATACTGCACATACTCCCAGAAAGGCTCCAGGTCGGCGAGCAGCTGCTCGCCACGGGCCGTCAGATTGCCCTCCTTCCGACCTTCGGCCAACATGTTCAGGATGATGGAATAGGCGTCTCCGGTATAGGCATACCGGGAGCCGTGGCGGCCGTAATGGCTGATATAGACGGCTTCATAACCCTTCGGAACAGGGGTCAAGGCCTTCGGGGACAGGTCCAGCAGACAATCCAGTCCGGAGGACTTGTTCCAGTCCGCACGCACTTCCTCCCGGACGCCGAGGCGCTGGGCACCGGCCGTCACACAAAGGAGGAGAGAAAGAGCCAGAATCAGGTGTTTTTTCATTCTTCAGTTTGGTCAAAAGGTTTCATACAAGTCGATGGCATTGGAAAACCGACGCTCCAGGTCGGCAAACGGATAGAGGCCGTCGGCATTGGCCGAAAGCCCTTCCAGGCGCAATTGGAGCGCCATCGGAGGGTTGTCCGGGGAGAGGACGGACACCTCCCGGAGCTGGTCGGCGGAAGCATAGACGAGCCAGATGTCCGCGTACAGCTGCCTGTCCTGCCCACGGAATTTTTCGAAGAGGATCTTTCCGCCGATCGGGGTTTTCGTTTCAATGGCGCCGGGAGCGTTGTACGGTTCCACACCGAGCGCCGCGAGGACGCTGCCGATATTGGAGTCGTGGCCGCAGAGGAAGGTGAACTTCCGGCCGGGTGTCCGGAGTTCCGCCAGAAGCTCCTGCAACATCGGGTGCGCCACGTTCGCAGCCACGCTGGGGGCGGCGAACAGCACATCCTGATACCAGTCTTTCACGGAGGAGAGTCCGGCCCATTCGTCCCGGGTCAGTTTGTGCCCGAATCCGGCCTTCACGGCGTCCGGCTCCTCATAATACTGGAGCGTCAGGGCATCCGAGGCCGAACAGGCCATCTTCAGGCCGCCGGTCATGATGGGTTCCTTGTTCAGCTCGAAACGGACGGCTGAAGGGAAGGCTCCGAACGCCGTCGTATCGTGTGCGGCTGCCGGACTGGACTTGATGTCCAGGACTTTCTCGAGCAACGCGTACTTCGCCTTCAGCGGCCCGTCCGGACCGCCCATGGCGAAAATCTCCGCGTAAGCCTTCGTGATGAAACGGTCGGAAAGCCTGGTAATCTGGGGGTTGAATACGGGGTCCATCGTTCCCAGCGGCGTGTGCTGTTCCACGTCGATATCGGCCATCGGGAACATCCCGGCGGCGAAGGCGCGGGCCGTGGCACGGGTGCGCTGGATGGAATTGGCATAGAAGCGGACGGTGCCTGCTTCCGGGACTCCGTCCTTGGCGAAAAAGCCTTCATCCACGAGCCACTCCCGGAAGAACTGGCCCATTTCCATCTCCAGCGCGCCGCCCCGGAGCGACAGTTCACCGGGGGCGGAGCTCCAGTCGAACCACTCGTGCGGGGTAATCCGGGACAGCACGGATCCCGGGCCGCTGAGGGGTGACCGGATGTTGTGCCGGCTCAGGATGACCATTTCCTCCCGCGCATAGCGGTCGGCGAAGCCGGCCGGGCGCGGCTGGAAGGCGCCGCCTTCCGGAGCCGCGCTCCCGGGGGCAAGCCGGGGGCTGCAGGAGGCGAGCAGAAGGACCGCCGCCGCAAAGACAGATAATCGTTTATTCAAAGACATATTTGTACTGACGGGTAATCAGCACAAATATAATCAAAAAAAAAAGGAGGGAACGCCTACCAGCTGATCGCGGGCTTCGTGAGCGCCTCCTTCAGCTGGTCGTCGGTGCGGAGGCGGACCTTGATGCCGGCCTCCTGGAACCAGTAGCGGACGGCAATCTCTTCCTCGATGAAGGGAACGATCTCGTCCTTCTTGAGCCGCAGGAAGGTTTCCTTGTCCATATCCAGGGACTTCTCCATCGCGGCGAGTTCGCCGGACATCGTCTCGGTAAGGCCGTCTTCAGCAAGGACTTTCTTCATCTCGTCGAACAGGGCGCGGGCGGAGGATCGGTAATCGAATTCCTTGTCCTTCGCGAAGGCGACGAAGTCGTCGTAAGCGTCAAAATGGAAGTCCTCTACGGTCGGAAGCGCCTCATGCTCCCGGACATATTTCATGGCGTACTGGTCCACGATGCCGTTCAGGACGATGGAATAGGTCAGACGGGAATACTTGTGCGCCTTGACCTCGAAATCGGGGGTGATACCGCCGCCGTCGCGGACCGTACGGCCGTGGAGGGTCTTGAACTCGTGTGTCAGGGAATCCGGGATATGGCCCACACTTCCATCTTCACTGCGATGGCTGTAGTCGATGGCCTGCACGCAGCGGCCGGAGGGCGTATAGTACTTGGCCGTAGTCACCTTCAGCTGGCCGTCGTACGGCAGCGGACGGATGCTCTGCACCAGGCCCTTCCCGTACGTGCGGGTACCGATGATGGTGGCGCGGTCCAGGTCCTGCAGGGCGCCGGAAACGATCTCGGAGGAGGATGCCGAACCGGAATCGACCAGCACCACGATCGGGATTTCCAGGTCGATGGGGTCGGACGTCGTCTTGTACACCTGTTCCGTGCCTGCGGCGCGGCCCTTGGAAGTCACGACGACGGAACCCTTCGGGACAAACAGGGAAACGATGTTCACGGCTTCGTTCAGCAGACCGCCGCCATTGCTGCGGAGGTCCAGGACGAGCCGCTTCATCCCCTTCTTTTTCAGGGTGTTGTACGCATCACGGATGCCCTGGCCCACACCATCGGTGAACTTGGTCATGAGGATATAGCCATCCTGCTCGTTGAGCATGTCCACGTATTCGATGGAAGGCAGCGCGATGCGCTCGCGCGTCACGGGCACCTCAATCACGTCGCCCGCCTGCCAGGTGGAGCCGCCGCGCAGCTTCTTCACGCGGAAGACGACCGTCGTGCCGGGCTTGCCGCGCATCTTGTCGGAACTCTGCTGGCTCGTGAGGCCGTGGGTGGTTTCTCCGTCGATGGTCTCGATCTCGTCGCCGCAGCGGAGGCCGGCCTTAGCGGCCGGGGAGCCGGCATAAGGCTCGTTGATCTGCACGTTTCCGTTCACGTCGGGCTTGTAAATGACCGCGCCGATGCCTCCGTAGGTGTTGGACAGCATCATTTGGAAGTCTTCCTGCTCTTCTTCAGGGACATAGACGGTATAGGGATCCAGGGCCGACAGCATCGCATCGACGCCTTCCCGCTCGATGCGGCCGACTTCCAGGGAGTCGACATAGGAGCGGTTCAGTTCCTTGAGGATGGCGTTATGGAGTTCGACCCACTTGCCCAGGGAAAAGCTCTTGGACTGGGCCGATGCGGTGACGGAAACGGTGAGGGCGGCGAGGGCCGCAAGGAAATATCTCGATCTTTTCATATGCAATCTGTTCCAGGGACGCCATCGCACAAACGGCGTGCCATCGGGGC
>JAEEGG010020724.1_pt1 | contig 13112 bp, 10 predicted proteins | sample 9134161 | NCBI WGS metagenome assembly JAEEGG01 (sample SAMN16246543, study PRJNA631951) | gut metagenome | biome: gut microbiome; feature: rumen; material: CR-attached | host: Bos | place: Iran: Karaj | collected 2018-10
TTAGTAGTGTTTGCCTTCTTTACATGCATTAGCCTTGTGGCTTGTGGCGATGACGGGAGCAGTTCTGGCCCTGAAGGCGGCGAAAGCAGTGGGGCTGAAGAATCAAGTTCGTCGGATACCGCGCAATCTTCATCTATAGTGCTGTCGAGTTCGTCATGGATTGCCGACACCATCATAATCCCTTTTGCGCTCAAGCCTTTCGACGGGCCGCTTTCTAACCCGCACAAGGGCTTTACGGTGCCGACGGGTGGCGCGTGGACGTTTGTTCCGGAATTCGAATACGGTCCTTACGGTTCCCTGAACAACAGGGCGTGGGACCTGGTCTCGTACGGTTCCGGTTACCAGCAGTGGAACAAGCTGAACCCGGCTAAGGGCGTTTACGACTGGACGGAACTGGAAAAACTTCTGAATGCGCTTGCCGAGCACAACATGACTTACGCCTTGCGCGTGCTGCCGTACACGCCTTCGTTTATCAAGAGCGATTTCCCGCCCCAAGAAGAATACGACTGGACTCCGCCCTTTGTCTATGAGATGGGCGCGAAGAAAATCCAGATTGACTTGCGCGGGACAGAATACCATGCGTATGCTCCTGTCTGGGATGACCCGATTTATTTGCAAGCGGCGAAGGAGTTTGCGAAGGCCCTGGCCGAAAAATACGATGGCGACCCGCGCATTGAATACATCGATGTCCGCACTTTTGGCGAATGGGGCGAATGGCACACGTCCCACATATTGGGGAGCGAAATGCCGGCCGATTCGGTGTTGATCGACATGCTGGACTATTATGCGTCCGTGTTCAAGAAGACCCAGCTGGTGCTGCCTTCTAACGGTTTTGGTGATGTCTATACGCATGCGCTCGACCTCGGCATTACCAAGCGCGACGACGGGTTCATCGGCATTCCCGGCAGGCCCGATACCTTGCTGCGGGCGTACAATGCGAATCTACCGACTATTGCCGAAAATATAGCCGGTTACAAGACGATGCTTACTTACGACGATCTGATTCCCGGAGGTAGCCAAAAGTGGACTGCGGAACGCTGGGTGGATGCGATTACCACGGCGCACCTGACCTACTACGTTCTCGACCAGGACAACGACTGCGGTTACTATTTCTACAAGGACAACAAGGCGTTGGCCGATTCCATGAGCAAGGTCATCGGCTATAACTTTACCGTGACGCGTGCGGAACTCACGACCGTCGCCGGCGGCGCCGAAACCACAGGGAAATTCGCCGACACCGCTGCAGGCAATGCTGCGACGAATACATTGAATATTTCCGTCAAGAACACCGGCGTGGCGCCCTGCTTCTTCGATATCTATATGGTGGCAGAATTCGTGGATTCTACGGGCAAGGCTCTTGCGCAAATCGGCGAGACCGTCCGCATTCCCAAGGCGACTTTCAAGGACGGCAGTTCGCAGGACTTTGTTTTTACATATAAGGTTGAGGCGGGGAAGGCGAATATCGCGGCCCAGCCGGGCGTTTCTGTGGCCCTTTCCCTCTACGAAAGCGAAGAATCCTTTAAAAAAGGCCAAAATCCGACAGTTCGCTTCGATAACGACGGCCTTATGAAAAACAGCAAATTACGGTTAAAATCGTAGGCGCATCCGAAAAAAAAAGATATATTCTACTTACCATGCACCAATATATAAAACTCTTTTTGTTGACCGCATGCCTTGCTTGCGGTGGCCTTGTCGCTTGCGACGATTCCGGTTACAGTGTAGATTCGGACGAGTTCGTGAGCGGTGAAATCAGTTCCGTTGCCGAGTCGTCGAGTTCGTCGGATAAAAATTTGAGTTCGTCGGAGGAGGATTTGAGTTCGTCGTCGGAAACGGAAATCTCTTCTTCGGAACAGGTGAGCTCATCGTCGGAGGCGCTTTCGAGTTCTTCTATCGTCACGATAAGGACTACCGTCACGGAAGACTCCCTGGAGCTTTTCTACTTCGGAAGCGTAAAGCTTGATTTCCCTGCCGATTCGTTCATGACGATGTTCGAATATGGCGACATGATTACGGTGATGATTCCCGGCTACGACACGGTGGATGTTCCTGTAGTCAATTCCTTCGGCTATGTAACGGTAGGGGAGTACCTCTTGCTTGTCGGAGAGAGCTTGTCCCTCGAAGTCTCGTATGGCGAGGCGGCCGAGGCATTCGGTATCGTGCCCGGCGTGGAATTCCCGATAGAAGTCATTATCCAGATGAAGGAAAAGTACGGCTATCGTGGCTACATGGCCATGCACAGCTACCTTTCGATGGCGTATGAGATTGAGGCGTATCCCGACCTTTCCGCCGAGCAGTTCGCGAACTTCAGGATGGTGAAGACTACGGGAATGGGCGATGGCAAACTGTACCGTTCGTCGAGTCCGGTTAACCCGTCGCTTGGCCGCAATACCTATTCGGATTCCCTGGCTAAGGTGGCTGGTGTTGCGACCTTCGTGAATCTTGCAGACGCGGAGTCTTACGCCCAAACGTATAAGAACTTTGCCAACTCCTATTATGCATCGCAAAACGTTGTATACCTGGAATTGCAGCCTTCGTTCGTGAACACGCAGTACAAGGTCGGGCTTGCCAAGGGGCTCCGCTATATGATAGAGCATGAAGGTCCGTATCTGCTGCATTGCACCTACGGCATGGACCGCACGGGGTTCACCATTGCCATACTCGAGGCCCTGATGGGTGCGAAACCTGACGAAATCAGGGAAGACTATGTCACGAGCTACAAGAACTTCTTTAGTGTGTTTGACAACGTGCAAGAGGCCTTGCCCCAACAGCAGGTGGAATTGATCAAGGAACTTGTTATCACGAACCTTAAGCATTCGTTCAAAATTCAAGGTGTCGACATTTCCGATATAGAAAACGTCAACCTTGCGGATGCTACGGAAAAGTACCTGCTCTCGATCGGTATGGAAAAGTCCGAAATAGAAGCGCTGAGAAATCGTTTGAAGTAAATTTTATATATTATGGCCATGAATAACAAGATTTTGAAAACCCTCGTTGCTGCTGCCCTCACATGCTCCACCGCCACCTTCGCGGTCGATGCCATCCTCTTTGTCCCGGAAGTCTATCCGATTGGCGAGGTGAACCAGGGCGACACCAAGCATATTGCGCTGAAGGGAGCGAACGTTTCCCAAAAAGAAATCACGCTCGAAAACGTCATGGGGCAGGGCATCGGCATGTCCAATTTCAAGTATCCGTCCAAGATTGCTCCGGGCGGCGCCATCAATATCGAGTTCGACATGGACTTCTCCGGAATGGAAGGCCCCATCAACGCGATGGTGGTGATGGTCGGTACCGACGGCAAGCCCTACACGGCGAGCCTCGAGGGCTTTGTGAAGACCCCTCTCTTCTTTGGCGAGAAGATGTTCGATGTCGGCTACTACGCCAAGGGCGAAAAGCGTGAATGGACGTTCTACGTGTGGGAGACCGACAAGAAGGCTCGCCCTGAACTTTCGCTGGACAAGGCCTCGGCAAAAGAATTTTCCATCAAGACCAAGCCTGTGAAACTCAACGTGGACAAGCTCGACGAAATCAAGGAAGGCGGGACTGTCCCTGGCCTCAAGGTGACGCTTACGACCAAGGGCCTCAAGCGCGAAGGCTGGGAACTCAAGCAGAAGAGCATCCGCAAGGTTGTCTCGTTCAAGAGCAAGAAGTACCCGAAGGCAACTCCGGAGGTGCTGGTCGTGGGGTACTGGAAGGACTAGTCCGGCAAAAATCTCTCTTTTTTGGCTTTTTTCGGGATTTTGCCTTGAAAAAAGCAAAGACTTTAACTACCTTTGGTTCACTCTTGTAAGAGTCCTCGGGATGTAGCTCAGCCTGGTAGAGCGCTTGAATGGGGTTCAAGAGGTCGCTGATTCGAATTCAGTCATCCCGATAAAAAACGCCGCTTCGATAGCGGCGTTTTTTTTGTGTTAAAGCTCCGGTCGCCAGACAACGACCCTGTTGCGTCCGTTCTCCTTTCCATCGTACAGAGCCTTGTCTGCACGCTGGATGCTCCGGTCAATTCCGAGCTCGTTGTCGAATTCGGCAACGCCCAAAGTGATGGTCACCTTGATTTCCTTGTCCCCGTGCACTACGGTCATTTTCTCGACTTCCCTGCGGAATCGTTCCGCTACGGTTTTCGCTCCGTCGACATCCGTTTCCGGGAGTAGCGTCAAGAATTCTTCGCCGCCGTAGCGTGCGAGAACGTCGTATTTGCGGAGAAGCCCGCGTATCGTATTGGATACGGCCTTGAGGATGGCGTCGCCGGCGGCGTGGCCGTAGGTGTCGTTCACGTTCTTGAAATGGTCGATGTCGAAGAAGATAAAGCAGATCGGCTTGCGGGTCCTGACACTTCTGACCCTTTCTTTCTCGATGGTCTGGTTCATGTCGCGGCGGTTGGGGAGGCCCGTCAGTTCGTCAGTCCTGGAAATCAGGTCGAGTTTCCTGTTCGCCTCTTCGAGTTCCTTGGTGCGCTCCTGAACTTCATGCTCAAGCATTTCCCGGTGCGCATTCAGCTCCGCAATCTGGCGCTTGATGGTGTGGTGCATGATGTTGAAGTGCTTCGCGAGGATGCCGATTTCGTCTTGCCTGTTGCCGACGTTGATGTCCGGAGCTTCCATGTCGCCTTCCGAAATTTCGATGGTGTGCTGGATAAAGCGCCCCATCGGGAGGACCAGCTTGCGGTACAGCCAGTACGAGATGAGGAGAATCAGGATGAGCTCCGCAATGAGCATTATCCTGCTCACGAATATGAGCGAAGACATCTGTTCGTCGATTTCGGACTTGGGCTGCAGCGACAGGAGCCCTATGTCGTAAGAAGCGTCGTACACGTAGTTGGCAAGGTACGTCTGCTTGTCGGAGAGGGTGTAGAACTTGATACCCTTTGTCTCGTCGGTTTTAGGGTCGAATCCCTTGATGCCGGTTTCTGCAATCTTGTGTGGCTCGGTGAGCCAGTTTTCAAGGTCGGGGTGGAACAGGATTTCGCCTTCGGAATTGATGGCTATGTAGTAGCCGTTCTTGCCGACCTTGCTTTCGGAAAGGAGTTTCCAGAGTCGCTGCGTCGAAAAGCTGGCGACAAGGCTGCCGTTCCCCTTAGCGTTGTCGGCGACAACCGTCGCGAAGGCGCGCTTGGGGCGCATGTTGTCCAAGTCGCGGTACCATCCCGAGACGAACGGCCTGTGCGGGGTTATCTTGGAAAAATCAACGGGGTACTTCGCGGGTACGGACGCAATCATCGCGTTATCGCAAATAAGGACGTTGTTGCGGTTGTACAGGGAAACCCTTTCGCCCGAGATGAACAGCGGCGAGATATTGTAGCTCTTGAGGTAGCTGGTCGAAATCGACGGGTCCATGCTCTTGATTTCGGAGGCCTTGGCAAGAAGCGTGAGCTGGTTTCCGAACTGGAACAGCTCGTTGTGCAGAGCCAGGGACATCTGCTGGAGGTGGACGTTGTTCGTCTCGTCGGCCGTCATGAGGGCCATCTGGCGCTGGCGGTTGGCAAAATAGTATGTGCCGCCGATGGTGACCACGGCCATGGCGAAAACCAGGAGCAACAGGCTCTTGACAATGATGCTTTTGGAGAGTTTTAGAATTTTCTCGTTGCTCATGTCTATAGTTTACCTTTTTCTTTTGCGTGTGTACGAAAAAAGGAAACTAATGATTAGAACAAAGCAGAATATGAACGGGGTCGGGTTTATGCCGTTTCCCTTGGCTGAATCGTCGTCGCCGTCGTCTTTTTCGGCGGTCTTGGATTCGCCCCTTGCTTTTTCCCAAATAGCCTGGAATTCGGCGAATGTCGTCGCATTTGTCGGCGTGTAGCCGAGCTGGTTGTTGATGATATCGGAATAATTCTTGAAAATCTGGTAGAGTTTTTCTTCGGAGTAGGGGATGGGAAGCTCCAGGTGGTCCCATACGGCGCTGAACATGGAAACGAGCGACTGCTCGATTTCGCCCCATTCGGGGAGGGCCGGGTAAGTCTTGCCGGTTTCCAGCTGCGTTACGAGGCTCTTGTAGGCGTCGTCTTCGGCCCACGATGTAAGGACGGACTTGGACGGGGGGAGGAACCCGATTTGCTTCGTGTAGTCGTCCAGGCTATTGTCCTCGGTCAGGAACATCAGGAGCTTTGCGGCATCCTTGTTGGTGCTTTTTGCCGGAATGGCGAGGTTCGACCCGCCGATGAAGCTCACGCTGCCTGCGGTACCCTTCGGGAATGGCAGCGCGATTACGCCGTCCGACCCGATGCGGGAATTCGAGAGCCCACCCTGCGAACTGTGGATGCGCGTCTGCATCACGACTTCTGCGGTGCTCACGATGAAAGCGAGTTCGCCGTTGTTGAACTGCTGGGCGATTTGCGCGGAGTTCGCCTGCAGGGCGTCGGTAGAGACGAGGGAGTCGATGACGAACGAGATGTACTTGGCAATCCCTTCCAGAGTTTGCGGCGAAAGGATGTTCGAACGCCACTTGCCCTCGCTGTCCTTCTCGACGAATGACCCGCCGTAGCTCCATACCCAGGGGGCGAAGTTGTGGGGGATGTTCCAGTCGCTTTTGCCGGGAAGAGCGTAACCGAGGATCCTGGCGCCGTCTTCAAGGTATTCCTTGCCCTGGTTCACCTTGCGGATGGCGTTCGCGAAACCCGTGTAGCTTTCGATGTCCGCGGGCGTTATGCCGTATTTTTCCATGATGCGCTTGTTGCCGAGCACGGGGCGGATGTCTATGAACCACGGGACGGAGTAGATGCTCGTGTCGGAGTCGATGTGCGACGTATACCACGAAACGGGGACGAAACGGTTGGAATCGATTTTGTCGAGATACGCGTTCAGGGGCTTGAGCTCGCCGCGTGCGGCAAAGTACGGGACCCACGTCGTACCCAGTTGGAGTACGTCGGGGGCGTCTTTCCCGGTTTCGAGCATGGTCGAGATGCGGTTCCAGGCTTCACCCCAGTCCAGGACCTCTACCCGGGTGGGGATGCCCGTGCTCTTGGAGAAAGCTTCCAGAAGCTGCTCCAGCTTTTCTTGCGGGGATGCCCCGTTTGGCATAATCCATATAGTCAAGGGCGTTGCTGCGAAAACGGCTGATGATGCAAACAGCAGGGCTGTGATCGCGAGCTTGACGGCGAAATTCATGTACCTCCTCCACCTTTTCCGTTAAATTACACAAAAAAAGCAAAAAATCCACATTTTTGTTCGTAAAATAGACGAAACTCGCTCCAAATAGGCGCTTTTTGGGAAAAAACGGGACCTTATGACATTTTTTTTGAAAAAAAAGGTAACCTTTTCGTAATTTGAGGTTTTTTTATTTATATTTTTCACGTCGTCAAAAAACGATAAACACTATCCTTAAGGAGTAAACAAAATGAAAAAAGGTATCATCACTCTTCTCTGCGCTGGCATGATTGTTCTTTCCGGCTGCTACGGCAAGTACGCATGCTTCAACAAGCTTCTCGCTTGGAACGGCACCCTTGGCAACAAGTGGCTCAACTCTATCGTCCACTTCGCCATGAACGTGATTCCGGTCTACGGCATTGCTATGTTCGTTGACATGCTGATTCTCAACACGGTCGAATTCTGGACCGGTTCCAACCCGCTCGCTGCTGGCGATTCCTACTATGAAAAGGATGCCCAGGGCAACGAAATCCTCGCCGTCAAGAACACTGACGGTTCTATGACTGTCGAAATGACCACCGCTGCTGGCGAAAAGGCCACCATGACCCTCCAGCGCGACGAAAACGTCATTCGCGCCCTCGACGCCGAAGGCAACGTTGTTGCTCAGCGTGAACTCGACAAGTAATTCTTTACTTAGTTGACTTTCAAGGACCCCGGCTTTGGCCGGGGCCTTTTTTTTGGAGAAGGGATGCCCCGAAAAAACGAAAGGCCGGCGTAATGCCGGCCTTTCGAGTGGAGATAGTGGGAGTCGAACCCATGACCTACAGATTGCGAACCTGTCGCTCTACCAACTGAGCTATATCCCCATTGGATGCGCCAAATATATGAAATTTGAATGTTTCCGTCAAGCGAAATCCCCCTAAAAGGAAAATCCCGCCATTTCATTATGGCGGGATTCAGGATGGAAGAGATGCGTGTTGTTTTGTTGTCCATAATATAGGTAGCAAAATCAATAAAGTCAAATGCATAATTTTCATTGAAATGATAAATTATTTGTATGAGTCGCGGTTATGACACGGATTTGTATCATATTTTGGATTAGGATAAAATAACGATTAAAAAGAGGCTTGTTTCTGTTGCTTTTTCGCTAATTTTGTATTATTTTTGATGATATGAAGCCGATTGTCGAATATAGGGACTACCGCCAGTACATGCGTGATTTCTACGAGGAACGCAAGAGAAGCTCGTACTTCACGTGGCGCGAATTCGCGAGCCTTTCCGGATTCGTCTCGCCGACGTACCTCAAGCTGGTTTGTGACGGAAAGACCCGCCTGAGCAAGCCGGGTATAGCGAAGGTGGCCCGCGCCATGGGCCTCGAAGGGTTCGATTACACCTATTTTACCCTGCTCGTGAAGTTCGGGAACGCGAAGAGCGATGACGAAAGGGAATCGGCGCTCCAGGAACTCGAACGCGAGGCGCGCATGAACAGGATTCGCATTGTCGACGCGGACGCCATACGCTACTACGAGTCGCCCATGTACCCGATTGTACGGGAACTGGCTCCGCTCATGCCGGCAGCGACGCTCGGCGAGATGGCCTCCAAGATAAAGAGCAGCGTTACGGCCGCCGAAATCCGAGAAGTGCTGCAGTTCCTCGTCAGGGCCGATCTGCTCAGGAAGCGGGAAGACGGATCGTACGAGCAGACGCAAAAGGCGGTGAAGGGCTCCAAGGAGACTATCCCTTTGGCTATACGTTCCATGAACAAGAAAATGGCGGAACTGGCGGTAGGCTCCATTGCCAGGGATCCTGCGGACGAACGTCATTTTTCGAGCGTCACCATGGGCCTCGACGCTCCGACTTACGAGCGCATCGCTAGGGAGGCTGACGCCTTCCGCAAAAAGATTGTTGCTATTGCGAATGAATGTCAAAAGATAGACCAGGTCTATCAACTGAACTTGCAAGTGTTTCCTCTTACCGACAAGGTTGGCGCTTCTGGAGCCAAGAAGGGTGGGTCAGTATGAATAAGATGATGTTTTGGGCGGTATGCGGTGCGGCCTTGTTTTTCGGCTGCTCCGAGTCTCCGCATACGGCAGGGACGACTGAAAACGAAAGTACGATTAATTGGGCTTCGCTCAATGATCATCCTGTTCAGACGGCGGATATTCCCTCGTTCTGGCTTGGAAAATGCCTTAACGATGGCCTTTTGAAGGAGGCGATGCCCGAGGCTTACCTTGTGCGGGATTCTTTAGGCAACGACCTGGTGATGGTCCCGAGGGTGAACGATTACTGCGAAGTCAAGGCGAAACTCGCATATGTGCTTTCCGGAGATACGTTGACAGTCTCTTATGACGAAATCATTATGGCGACAAAATGCGTGTGCTACAGCGATCACTGGTTCTATTTGGCGCCGGAATACATGGATATCAAGTATTTCAGGTTTGATGGCGTGGTTTACGAAATAATCAATACAGAAAAGGAGGACTCATTATGAAAATGAGATATATGTGTGCCGCGGTGCTCTCGTTGATGCTCGTGGCGTGTAGCGATGATTCGACGTCGAATGTGCTGGGTGAAAATCATCTCGGCTTGTTCGGAGGAAAGTCCGTGAGGCTCGGGGAATGCCTAGGTTCTCCGTACGACGACTTTATCGAAGGCCGGGTCTTGGCCAAAGATGCCGAAGACGTGACTCCCGGTGAAAAGCCCAAGGCCTACATTGTGCAGGATTCTGCCGGCAATGAACAGGTGATGATTCTCAAGGTGAGCGATTACTGCGGAGTCGGTGCGGATCTCAACTATCGGCGCTCCGGCGATACGTTGACAATCGCTTATGGTGAAATCCATGAGGCGACTGCTTGCATGTGCTATAGCGATCACTGGTTCGGCCTGCCTGCGGAATACAGTAACATCAAGTATTTCCGTTTTTACGGGATTGTCTACGAGGTGGACCGCGGTCCGGCTCCGGAACCGTCTAAGCCCAAGGAAAGGGAACCGATTGACACGCCCCCAGCAGAATACGACCCGGAAACGGGGGATTCGGTGGTTGTGATGGACTTGTAGACTTTCGGTATATTTTGAAGCCCCCCTTCGGGGGCTTTTTTTCGTGATTGCTGTTCCCTTGTTTTTTTTATATTTGTACAGGGTATGAAAGGAATACTACATAGCAACGCACTAATTTGTGCTGATTCAAAACAACTTGTCGTTGCATGTTTTCTGGCTGCTGCGTTATCTGGCCTTGTGGGCTGTTCGGGCGATTCCGAAAGCGAACTGTTGCCTGTCATGCCGGACCTGTCTTCTTCGTCATCGTTGCTGGAATCGTCTTCTTCGTCATCGTTGCCGGAATCGTCTTCTTCGTCATCGCTGCCGGAATCGTCCTCTTCATCATCACTGCTGGAATCATCTTCTTCGTCATTGCCGTTTGACACGTTATCTTCGTCATCGCTGCTAGATTTATCATCTTCTTCGTTACTGTCTGACTCGTTGTCTTCGTCATCGCTGCTAGACCTGTCTTCTTCATCTCTGTTGCCGAAATCGCATGAGACCATAGACGGAATTACCATCCTTGTCGATTCCGCGTTCTTTATGGAAAAATTCCATTCCTCGTCGGTCAAGATTGCTTTCAATGACGACGAAACGAGCGAACTCAACTACTTGGAAATTGATGGAAACTCGGTCAGGCACGAAATCATTCCGACTTCTGTTGCTCCCAACCATCCTCAATTTTCGCCCGATGGAAGCAAACTGGCCTTTTCGACGGGGTATGAAGGCGCCCCCCTGCAATCGGAACTCTTTGTCGTCGACCTGACCTCTGACGAGCACTCAATCTACAAGCTCGATGTAGAAAGCGCGGCGATTCCCCGTTGGCGTGTTTTGGAAAACGGCGACACGGCAATCCTTTATGACGATTTTGCCGGTTCGAGCATAGATGTCCGCTGGACAACCTCGGGAACTTTTCTAGTCACTTATTCCAACAACAGTTTCGGCGTTCCCCAAAAAATTTTCAACCGAAGCTATAACGGGGGCGCTTCAAATGACAATTCCTTAGTTGTTACGGGGGCACCACGATTGTTGTTCCATTACGCCACCGATGATGACTCTGTCAATATTGATATGTATAGCGACGAGCAGGTTTGTAACGTTTCGATGGCCAGAGATACAAGCAAGATTATCTCGTTCCTGGAGGCCCGAGGCCCCAAGGGAGTTGAATTCACGCAAGACGAGGATTACTATTGGCATCAGTACGTATTCTATATGGACTATTCGGGCGAGATGCTGAAAGCAATCAGGGCTGATGGCGGCTACGTGTTCAACGCAACGGAATGGCTGTTCATTCCGGGATACCAGGTAGGCACGTTAACCGCGCAGGATGGCACGAACAAACACGTCGTGCTGATAGACTACGAGCAGGGGGGCTATGCCCTGATCCTGAATGCCCCAGAAAAAGAAATTCTCTACCCGGATATCTGGGTGGGCGAACCGTAGGCTGTCTGCGGTAAAAGAATGGTCTTGGTGGACTTTTATTGATTTTGTGTACATTTGTGCATTATTTTTTAGACGCCTAGAGCGTCTTTTCTTATATTTGGGGCATGACAAAGTCCATCGAGATACGCGACGCGCACGAGCATAACCTTAGGCATGTGAACCTTTCCATTCCCCGCGATTCCATCGTGGTGGTGACCGGCGTTTCCGGTTCGGGCAAGTCGAGCCTCGCTTTCGATACGGTGTTCCAGGAAGGCCAGCGACGTTTTGTGGAATCGCTCTCGGCGTATGCGCGCCAGTTCATTGGCCGCATGAAACACCCCGAGGTGGAGAGCGTGCGTGGCATTTCGCCGACGATTTCGATTGACCAGAAGACGGTGAACCGCAACCCGCGTTCCACTGTGGGTACGGTGGTCGAGATTTTGGACCATTACCGCTTGCTCTTTGCGCGTCTCGGCGTGCCGCACTGCCCCGATTGTGGGCGCGTGATCCAGGCGCAGACGGTGGACCAGATTGTTGATAATTTGTATGTGAGCGATGAGGGCAAGCAGATTACGGTGATGGCGCCGATTGTGCAGGAGCGCAAGGGTGAATACCGTAAGGAACTCGCCGAACTCAAGGAAAACGGATTCGTGCGTGCCCGCGTGGACGGCACGATTTACAGGCTTGAAGATGTCCCGGCGCTCGTGCGTTACGAGAAGCATACGATTGAAGCGGTGATTGACCGCCTGACGCTCGAACGCAAGAACATGAGCCGCCTGCGCGAGGCGCTGGAAGGTGCGCTGAAACTGACCGACGGAAAACTGGTGAGTTTCTTGCTGTCAGCGGACGAGGGGAAGGAAGAGTATCGCCTGCAGGGTACGCTGCTCGCTTGTCCCAAGTGCGGCATTTCTATTCCGGAACTGGAACCGCGATTCTTCAGCTTTAACGATCCGAAGGGCCGTTGCCCTGCCTGTAAGGGCATGGGAGAAAGTTACAAGTTCGATTTGGATTTGATTATCCCGGACAAGACGAAGTCGATCAAGGAAGGCTGCATCGCGACCATCAAGAAGGATGACGGCACGCTGATTTTTAGCGACTTCGGCCGCCGCAATTTGCGGAACATTGCAAACGAGATGCATTTTTCGCTGGATACGCCGTGGAATAAACTCAAGAAGGCGCAACAGGATGCCGTCTTGTACGGCACGCCGAGCGAATCGGAGCGCGGCATTATCCCCATCATGCAGGAACTGTGGGATATGTGGCACATTTTCCACTTCCGCAAGTACATGCAGATTGGCGTTTGCCCTGAATGCCATGGCACGCGAATTAACCGCACGGCAAATGCGGTTACGTTCCATGGTGTGAATCTGACCGAGATGACGGAATGGTCCGTCGAGAAGTCGGTGGATTTTTTCAATAAAATTGACTTGTCCGAAAAGGAAAAGCGAATCGGCAAGGAGATTCTGAAAGAGATTCGCGGGCGTTTGAGTTTCTTGAATGCGGTGGGGCTGGGGTACCTGACTATCAACCGCAAGGCGTCCACGCTTTCGGGCGGTGTAGCGCAGCGAATCAGGCTTG
>JAEEGG010020730.1_pt1 | contig 13110 bp, 8 predicted proteins | sample 9134161 | NCBI WGS metagenome assembly JAEEGG01 (sample SAMN16246543, study PRJNA631951) | gut metagenome | biome: gut microbiome; feature: rumen; material: CR-attached | host: Bos | place: Iran: Karaj | collected 2018-10
TCTCGCCAGTCGCCGTGCGATAGGTTTCCAAGTCGTCATACATTGCTGACACGCTGACGGGAAGGTTCAGCCGGAACGACTTGCCGATGGGGATTTGGAACGACGAGCCGACGCTTATGCTGAGCGTCGAGGACTGCGCTGTCTGCCCGTAGTCCGTACCGGCTTGGCTGAACGAGAGCCTTATCGTCGGTGTCCGCCTGAACGACACGTTGGCATGGACGTGTCGCCGTGCGCCCTTCTCCGTCCTGCCCATCCAGAACAAGTCGTTGCCCACCTCAAACGATGATGTATTCCGTCGCTGCTCCACTAAAGAGCCGTTAGCAACCACATCCCCCTCATTCTCCTCAAACTTCCCTTTCAGCACAAACGTCTCGCTGAGATACACGCGGTCGGCGTTCTTCAGGTAGTTCACCGACAGCTTCGGCAGGTGAATTTTTGTTATTGGCGATGTCTGTTCACTCACGGTCACATAGTTCCCGCCGTCTGCGAGATACGTCGTGCTCTGGCTGATATCGTGCGTGGCGCGGTGGTAACTGTAGTCGGCATTCACCTTCATGGTCGTGAACGAGTCCGTGCGCAGGATGCCGTTCACCGTCGCCATGCCGTTGCGCTGGTAGAGGTATTCGCCCTGCGGAGGCGCACCGCCATCGAAGCCGCCAAACAGGCTTGTGGCGCGTGTGTTCACGTCCGAGCCGCCGAAGTGGTCGAACATGTCGGCCCGTGCAAAGCCCTTGTAGTTACCACCCTTCACCGAACAGATGGTCTGGAACTTGTTCGTGAACATCATGCCCGTCAGTCCCAGCAGGGCTTGCAACTTATCGTTGCCGTCCTCCATGTAGCCCGCTCCCGCTTCCTCCTGTCCGAACGGCTTGAACTTCGCCTTGTTCGACAGTTTGATGTTCATCGACACCTCATTGCTCGGCACGTCCTTCTCCACCCGTCGGCTGTGGTGGTTGCGCACTATCTCCACGTTCGTCACATAGTCCGCCGGGATGTTCCGCGTCGCCAGGTTATACTTACCACCCAGCATGTCCAGCCCCTCGATGTTGAACTGCGAGATTGGCTTGCCCATATAACTGATGCCGCCGTTCTGCGACACATCCACGCCCGGCAGCCGCTTCAGTCCGTCCTCCAGCGTCACGTCGCCCTTGCCCAGGAACGACGCCAGGTTATGGCTTAGCGTGTCGCCCTTCTGCCGCAGCGGGTCGGGCTTCACCGTCACCTCCTTCAGCGAAACTGCCTTCGGAGTCAGCACCATGTCCACCTTCGTCGTCCGTTCCTTGAACGTAAGTCTTTCCGACTCCTTCTCATAGCTGATGTGGTTAAACTGTAGCGTCACCTCCCCCGTCGGTGCATTCTTGACTTCAAGGTTATACACACCCTGCGCATTGCTGCTGGTGAACGCCAGCGTCTTGCTGCCGCTCACCAATTTCACAATCACATCGCTCACAGGCTTGTTTTGCAGGTCAATCACACGGCCCGTCACTTTCACCTGTGCCGATGCCGTCGCCGCCAGTGCTATATATAGTATAATGTATAAGAGTCGTTTCATATCAAGTCTTATTCTAATTCAAGGGGCTTATACACATGGCTCTTCTGTAGAATCATCATGTGGGAGTTATAGCCGACAGAATAGAAAGTTCCATTTACATTGACTTCCAGCACCTCGTCAGCTCCTTCGGGCACATAGTATGTTGGCTCCTTGGGGTAGCGGGGATTGCCCAATGTCTTTTTCTTGAACGCCATCAGTTTCTTGCGGCTCAGTTTCTGGTACTCAGGACTGCCAATCATATTGATGTCAATCACCTCGTTCTTCGTTTCATACAGCGTAAAACAGTGGATACCCTCAGCATCCTCGGCTTTGATAATCAGTCCCGGCAGTCCGCGCAACTTCCACGGGCCGGCCGACGAGGGCATTTCCTCGGTGTACCATGCCGTCCATTGCTTGCCGTAGAGCTTGCCCGTGGCACGATGGCAGAGCAGTCCGCTGATGGTCAGCGTGTCCTCCGTCAGCGTCCAGTCAATCTTTGCCATTGGCTCATGGGTCTCGTAACGGTAGGGATAGATAGGTTCGACGGCTACGACCTCCGACTTTTCCACATCGGTCAGCACGTTCTGGTGGTGCATCATAAATTGATTCAACTTTTCTTGACTTGCCCCTCCGTCTTTATTGTAGGACGAGACAGTGAAGCAATACGTGGCACGGGTGCCCACCAGCAACGCCAGCCGTATCGAGTCCGTGACGTTCTGCCCCTCGTCGTCCTGCGTCTGAATGGTGTAGTTGTAGAAAGCTACAAACTGTGTTGAATCAATTTTTTCGGCCTGCGCTGCTATCGTCAGCGCGAAGGCGATGATGATGGTGATGAAGTGTCTTTTCATTTCTTTTTAGGATTCTTGTTCCAGTGATATACTAAATGCGCCATGACGTAGTGCGGAAGGGAGCGATACCATGTCTCGGTGCGGCCCTGGGCGTTCACGGTGTACTGGGTGTTGCTGAGTTGGTGGAGCAGGTCGAAGGCTTCGATGCGGGCGATGAGCTTGCCCTTGAAGAACGGCTGGCTGATGGAGGCGTTCAGCACGAAGTCGTCGGTGTTGAGTTCGCTGCTGCCGTAGCCGCGACGCGAGTACATGTTGCCGTCGGCTGACAGCGTCGTGTTGATGCGCGGCAGGGTGTAGCGGGCGGAGAGGCCGTATTGGAAGTCGGTGGCGTTCAGCGTCTCGAAGTCCTGCATCTTGCCCTCCGAGTGCCGCCAGCGGATGTCGCCCGTGGCGCGGATGTTCAGCATACCTTTATTATATTGTATATAGGCGCCGTCGTGCAGGGTCAGGGTGTTGACGGCATTCACATGGCTTTCGGTCTCGCCTGCCAGCATAGAGTGGTCGAGCGAATGGTGGTAGTTGGCATCCGTGCCGTTCTGCCACGTCCAGAATCGCTTCTCGCCGATGAAGTTGGTTATTTGGAACTTGGCATTGGCGATGTATGCTCCGCTCACATTCTCCGGCTTGTAGGTATAGACACCGCTTGCGGGATTGTACATGACCGACTGCGACACGTCGCGATGATGATAGTTGAACGAGGCCGAGGCGTTCCACTGCTTCTGGCTATGTCCGCTGCCATGACTGAAATACTCCGCTCCGAAGTCGGTGCTGGCGTGGCCTTTCAGTCCCGGTGTACCCAGCTTTACCACCAGCGGATTGCTGTCGTCGCGATAGTTGATCATGTCGTAGATGTTGGCCGTAGTCTCCGTATGCCTGACGTTGAGGTGTAGCTCATGGTTCTTTGCCGTCTTCCTGCCATACGACAGCCAGGGCGTGACAAACAGCGTCGTGTTGGTGGCAAGCGTGTCGATGGAGCCTCGCTGATAGTCGAGGGCGTGGCGGGTGAACGGCACTTGCAGGCCCAGCTGCCAGTTGGTGCTCGATTTCTTGTCGGGCTGCAGCTCGTTGCGCGTATAAATACTGATTTCCGTCGTGTTCGTCAGCGAGCGCAGCTTGCTGTCATAGCTGTTGTTCACGTCGGTAATGGCAGCCAGCGCATCCAATTGCGAGGCCAGCAGCAAAGTGTCGGGGTGGTAGAGATAGTCATGGGTAGCGGTTCGTGACAGCCCCGTCCTGTTCTTGATTCTGAACTGCATCCTGTCCGTCAGCTTGCCGATATGGTCAAGCGAAAGTTCGCCTGCCGTCACCCGCTTGTCATAGTCGCCGACGTTATAACGCTGTTCCGATGATGGAATCGTATAGTTCCGCGTGTCGTAGTGGATGGCGCTCTCCGACTTGTCGCTGCTGTGTTCTGCTTTGACGACGTATGTAATTCCCTTGATATCGCCTATCACCTCCATTATGCCATTCCACGATGTGCCCTCACTCATTCCGACGGTGCGCATGGAGGCCGTGAGCGTATCGCCAAATTGTTGGAACATGGAGTTAGACTTGCCGTCGCGCTTGCCATAGTTGAAGTCCGTGGAAACCATTATACCAAAAGGGGCATACATGTTAAATAAGTTATGCAGTGCAATCTTCCAGTTGCTCGACTTGCCAGTGCGCTCGGTGACTGACAGCGGATTGCTGCCCATGAGAAACTGCTCATGGCTTTGGCGCATCTCCTGATTATCACTTGACGAAACGAACTCCGTGCGGAACGTCTCTTCAATCATCTGGTCTCTTGATTGGTAGTCAATCTCCGACCGTACACTGCGCGTCGTTATCAGCGACCTCGGTCTGCGGTCGGGCGTCCAGTTGCCAGTCTTGCCAATGTGCTGCGTCTCGTTGACGTTGTTGACGTTGCCCAGCAGGGTGAAGCGGTACTGGTCGGTGAAGCCCAGTCCGAACATTCGCCCCAACCAGCGGCCATGCGTTCCCGCTGCCCCTTCCACATTCGCGATATAGCCCCGCTGGTACTCCTGCTTCAGGTTGACGTCCATCACATATAGCTTCGGGCCATCGTCACGTCCCAACACCTCGTCCCTCTTGTCCTTCTTGTTATATACCTTGATATGTTTCACCGTGTAGTACGGCAGATTTTCCAAGAGTATCTGCTTGTTGCCGCCGAAGAATGAGCGCGAGTTTAGCAGCAGCTCGTCCACCTTCTTGCCGTTGACGAATATCTCGCCCCCGTCGTTCATCGTCACGCCCGGCATCTGACGGATGAGGTCGTCGAGCATCGAGCCGTCTGGCATGTTAAAGGCCGTGGCATCATAAATCAGCGTGTCGCCGCGATAGAACATTTTTACTTTCGTGGCCGTCACCACCACCTCATTGAGCGTGATGTGCCGCGCCCGTCTCATCTTGATGAGCGGCACCGACAGTTCTTTCTCCGTAGTGTTCGTCACCGACACCTTTTGCCACGCCACCTCATATCCCGGAAGTTCTGCACGTATCAGATAGTCATGCGGGACGGCTTTTACAGGTGCATAATACGGAGCTATGATGATGTCGCCTTTCGCATCCTCTATCCTTTCCACATGTACGGAGTCCAACACGCACGTCGTGCTGTCCGTCTCATAGACCGAAATCTTTGCCACGAGCGGTCTTTTCAGAAACACGTCCTGAACTTTTCCCACAAGCGTTATCGTCTGGCTATGTACTGCCTGTGAAACGAACAATGTCGCGAGGGCGAAGATAAGTGTGATGATATGTCTTTTCATTCTTCTGCTATCATTAGGTCCTTTCACTCCTTCATTTTTTGATTGGGACGTTACTTCTTTTTCGCATCAAACTTATAGTTGAACGTGAGGGACACGTAATGATGCAAGAACGAGGAGCCGCCCTCGGTGCGTGAGGTTGCCGTGACATCGCTAAAGTTGTTGGTGGAGCGGTTGAAGAGGTCTTTGGCGTAGAGGATGAGGCTCGCTTTGTTCTTTAGGAACTGGTAGCTGATGCGGGCATTGAACAGGAAACGGTTGGTGTTCATTGCATCGGACATGTAGCCTCGGTCGAGGAAGAAGTCGGGAATGAACAGAAATTCCCAAGTCTTCAGTTTGTAGCTAAAAGTGAATGCGGCCCGGTAGTTGTAGATGTTCTGTCGTGGCTGGGCGGCATCGCTGTAGGTGTAGTGGTGCCAGGCGAAGTTCTGCTGGAGGAACAGGAAGAACGGGCCGCTGGTGTATTGCAGGTTCAGTTGCTCGGAAAGGTCAGAGCTGCGCTGGCGATTGTATGTGATGCCCGTGTCCTCGTCTACCAGCGTCATGATGCCGTATGACTGGCCGTAGCCCTCGGATATGTAGTTCCTGATGTGGAAGCCGCCGCCAAGGTCGCGCTCGTAACTGAGGCTGGCACCCCAACGCTCGCCGTCCCTGACATTCTGCTTCTGGGCGTGGTAGGCTCCCGTCTGTGAGTTATAGTGGAGAATTGTGCTGATGGGGTCGTAGTCCTTGCTATAGTCCACGGAGAAGTTCAGCACTTGGCTGGCGTGGGTGAGCATCGAGGAAAGGCCGAGGCTGGCACTCAGCATGTGAGAGGTCTTGAGGTCGGGGTTGCCCATTGTTACATAGAGCGGATTGGTGTCGTCGCGGTAGCCGATGCAGTCGATGAGGTCGGGGCGGTTGGACGAGTAAGTGATGCGGCTGCTGAGGCGGGTCTGTTTCTGCAAGCGGTAGGTCAGTTCCAGCTCGGGCGTGGCAAGCAGTAGGTTGCGACGTGCAAGGGTGTCGAGCCGCCCGCGTCGGTAGTCCGTCTGCTCATGCCAATGGGTGAGGTCGAGCCTGGGTTTTGCGCTGAACTTGCCTTGTGTGATGTTTGCCTCTATGTAGAAGGTGTTACGCCATGTGTCATCGTCGCGGCGCAGGCTGTTGGCAAGGTCGAGCGTGTCGGCACGATGTCGCTGCTCGTCGCAGAAGTTCTTGTCGTAGTTGGTCTGCCATCTGGCCATTGCAGACAGGTTTTTGCCAAAGGCATGTCGGGCCTGCACGCTGGCATCGGCGGTGAGGTGGTGATTGGGTGCGTGGTAGTGCTGGCGGTCGGTCTGCGTCGTTCCGCTCTGAAAGTACTGGTAAAGGCCTGTCGATTCGCCGTCGCTCTTCTTGTTGTCGTATGTCAGCGAAGCCGATGCTCCGAGTTCGGTCTTGCCGAGCAAGGAGTTTAAATTAGCCCTGACGTTCGTAGAAAAACCTTCCTCTGTAGCCAGTGAATGATAGTCGGAAGCGTTTGTCATTGCATCAGGATTAGCAAGGTCAAAAGTCCGCTGCTTGTTTTCCTTCGCGTTGCGCCCACGATGATAGGTGATGTTAGCATCAATATCCATCCTCGTGTCCGAGTTGAGATTGAGGAAAGAGCTGAAATCAACGGGGACTTTCAGGTCGTGCTGATAATTGCTGCCTGTCTGGTCGGTCTCGGTCGCCGTGGTTCCGGGCAGATAGTTTTGTCGGTTTTCCCAGGTGTCTCTCCGCTGGTCGGTGTGGTTGGCTCCGCCGTTGATGCTCCAATAGCTCGGTCTGTCGGCTTTGAAAACAGGCTTCCACAGATGGCTGTAGCCCACGGCTCCCGTCTGCTGGCGAATGGGAGTGTTGGTTCCGTGCGAGCTATAGCCATTTATCGTCATCGCATTGATTTTCGTCGGGTCATCGGCCACGCGCCCGTAGAGCATCAGCGGGTCGGTGTCGCTCAGTCGCATGGCTCGCAGGTGGGCGGCGTAGTTCTTGCTCGTCATCCCCTTCAGCTCCGCGTCGCCATAGATTTTGTCCATAAATCCCGGCTTGATGGTCACGTCGAGCACGTGCTCCTCTTTGCCGTCGGCCACTCCTGTCTGTTGCTCGAAGTCGCTTTTCTTGTCGTAGGCCTTGATGTCTTTTACGGCCTCTACGGGCAGCAAGTTCGTCAGCAAGGCTTCGCTGAACGCTTGCTGTCCGTTCATCATCAATTTCAGCGGTTCACCGTTCCAGAGCAGTTTGCCGTTATTGATGCTCACACCCGGCAGTTGTTCTATCAGTTCCAACAACCGTGCGCCATCTTGTGTTTTGAATGCACTGGGGTTGAATACCACCGTGTCGCCTCGCATATAGAAACGACGGGCACGGCCTTCCACGGTCACTTCGCTCAGCAGGTGTTCGTCCATCTTCAGGCGGAAGTCGTCAATTGTCACCGTGTCGCGGTCATTGTTGCCCATCCGCTGCACTGTCTGGCTGTGATAGCCGAAATAATTCGCGGTGATGGTCAGTTTCGACATTTCCATCTCGCAGGCACGCTGAAACCTGCCTACCGAGTCGGTTCTGATCGTAGTTTGGAGTACGTCGCCCCATCTGGTGTCCTTCTCGATAAACACTACTTCCGCTCCTTCCAGCGGTTCGCCTGTATCGGCATCTAATACTCGGCCTTTGATTACATCGGCCTGCGCATTTGCTACGCCCAAAACGAGGGCGATAATGGTGGTGATGATGTGTCGTTTCATATTTTATTTCAATTCCAGGGGTTGGTACACATGTGCCTTATTATTCACATACACGTTGTTGACAATCATTCCCTCGGTGTCGTGGGTCACGTCGGCGGTACTAAGGTCTCCCACATAATATGTTGGATTCTTCAAATAAAGTCTGTTGCCGAATGTCTTGATGCGGTTCTTAATCAGCTTTGCTTCGGATGTCTTCACGGTGATAGCGTTGGTCTCGTAGTAGATGGGCGAGGCAATGCGCTCAAGGTTGGCAAGCGTGAAACGGTGGATGCCGCCATCAGCCTCTGCTTTTAGCACCAGCCCCGGCAGTCCGCAGAGTTTCCACGGCCCTGCCGACGTGGGGATGTCCTCGCTGTAGCGCACCGTCCACTTCCTGCCGTGAAGCTGACACGTGGCTGTCTTGCACAGGTAGCCGCCGACAGTCAGCGTGTCATCAAGGAGCGTCCACTTGACGGTTTTTCGCTCTTCGCACGTCTCGTATGGAGTCGGCACGATGGCATCGCGCACCGTCACCCTGCCATCGGGGTAGTTCGTCCACACCTCTGGCATGAAGCAGAATGACTCAGCCCTCAGCAGGGGCAGCTCGTCGGGCGTCAGGCAGTCGTAGCCCTCCGTATCTTCGCGGAACTTCCTGTAGGGATAGCTGCGTGTGCAGTGCTGCCCCACCTGCAGGCACAGCTTCATCCTATCCGTCACCGCCTTGCCGTCCGCGTCCTGCGTCTGACATTCGTAGTCATAGACTGCCACGAGACTCGACGTGTCGATACTGTCCTGATGAATCTTGGCCGCAATCATCGCTGCCAGCATGGCATCCATGCCATCGTCCTGCTGTGCCTGCGCTCCTATCGTCAGCGCAAGAGCCATCATGGTTACTAAAAGTTTTTTCATTGATCTTGATATTTATTGTTACACTTTCTATATTTTGATGTAGTTGTTTTCTTGCAGGAAGTCCGCGAAGCGCATTGAGGGGGGCTTGTAACCGTTACAGAGCACCTGCGGAGCGGATTGAGGCGGTCTTGTGGCCTCGCAGAAGGGTCGCGGAGCGCAGGGAGGGGGCTTTGTCATCGCGCAGAAGCGACGCGGAACAGTCCGTGGTGGAGTGAGCAGCCATTCCCCGCCGCCCGTAGCTACTAAGCAAACGGGGAGGCACCAATCATAGAAACTGGCGTGTTTCTTCTTGGAAACTGGAGGGTGCATCGCTGCGGCCTCCAGGGGTACTACTCGTTTTGTTTACTCGCTCGGCTTTGCCGCTTGGCTTGCCAAGAACTTTACTTATTACTCGCTCTGTTCTGGTTCTCGTGTGTCGCTTCATCCAATGCCAGACGTCTTCAAAGAACCAGCCGATGCGAGTCCAGAAAAGGGTCTGAATGCTGATGTACACCAGCATGACGATGAGAGCGATGAGCAGCACAACCAGGATAATGCCCATAACGATATTAGTTGTATCGTCTGTTGTCAGCTGATTGCCGTTGAACCAGCGCTGAAATGATTCGATAACGATTTCCAATTTCCATGTTCGTAATCCTATTTTTAAGTTTTGAGCCACAAAGTTAGGCAAAAAAGGGTGCTGAAACAGCATTTTTCAGTTTACAAACGGTTTACAAGTGATTTGTAAACTGAGTTTACAAGCAGTTTTCAGGGATATTTCGTAATTTTGCAGCCGTTATGAGACAAATAGCTATAATTCTTTGCCTATCGATGGCGATACTTACTTCCTGCCAATCGGAGCATGAGCGGCAGGTTAAAATGATAAATGACCTGTTGGAGGCTACAGACAATTACGATGCGATGCCCAACGACTCGCTGGCCCGTGCCACACTCTACTACATGGAGCGGCACGGTAAGCCTCGCGAACTACAGCAGGCATGGCGAATGATGGCGAGGATGTACCATCGTCACGGGTCGCTCTTTTATGAAAGATTCGCCTACGAGATGGCCGCCAACTGTGTGGACTCGCTTTCCAATGATTACGACCCACGTGCCGTGGCTGAAATCTGTTATGAATGGAGCGTGAACCAACAGTTCAGCTTCGAAGATAGGGTGGCTAACCAATTGGCGCTGCAGGGAATGTCGTTGGCGCAACAGGCTGGCGACACCACATTATATTATAGATGTATGGGACAGCAGGCATACGTCAGATTGTTGGAGAATCGTGAGGAAGCATTTCTTGACAGTGCCCGAATTGCTTATGAAGAGTTATGGAAACGGGGAAGAAAAGATTGGGCCGTGGATGCGTTCTTCCCCTATATGTTTTATAAAAACGATGGTAGCATGCCTGATTCCATCGTTCAATGGACCCAGAGATACGAACAATTTACAGAGCACAACATCACCCATGTAGAATCATACGCCGCGTTGGAGTACATGAAGTTGCGTGGAGACTATTATCTGCACCAAAACAACTTCGATTCGGCCCACTATTATTACAGCAAGCTCGACCACCCGTGGAACTACATACGCTACTATGGCTACCGTCTGCTTTTCAATCTCTATGATAAATTCCCAGACCGTGACCCCGATTATAAATTGCGAAACTATTACAACGATAACGCCATATATAATTACTTCGACGTGAAGAAAGACCGATTTCTTGAGAACGAAGACGAATATCGACAACGGAATGAGTTCATCAACCACGAACTGGAGTTGGAACACGAGCGCACCCTGCTTGTTTGTGGACTGTTGCTGCTCCTGGCATTTGCTTGTTTTGCGGCTTACCATCTCTATAAACTACGGCGCGAACACCGTGAGACGCTGGAGCAAAACCGCGAGTATGCCGAACTAATCAAGTCGCTGCAAATACGTGACAGTTCATCACTACTTGATACCGACATCGCCCGCCGCTTCCACGACCTTTCATCGCAGGACGCCCACCCAACAGCCGAGGAGTGGCAAGCCCTCCGCAACGAGATTGATCGTCAGCATCCCAAACTCTTCGCCACACTCCAGCAACAATATGCCGAACACCAGCCCGACCAGACCATGACCGAACAGGAGCGTCACGTCGTCGGCCTCCTCGCCATCCGTTGCAGTCCCCTCCAGATGTCCGTCCTCCTCGTCTGCACCAAGAGTAACGTTAGCAACCTCCGTCGTCGTCTATATCAGAAACTCACTGGCCACGACGGCTCCGGCACCGACCTGGATAACTACATTGCAGGGATGTGCGAGTGAAAAAAGCAAAAAAAGCCCTCGGCGATACCCAGAAAAACGGGTGCCGAGGGTGCAACTCTCAAACTAGTTTTAGAAATTTATCCTATTTTTGGCTCAGTATGATAATTTTTGAGCCGAAATGTGTGTCATCCTTCTTTGCCGAAGGTGAGTTGACTGCGTCTTATTCCTTCTTACGAGGCATAGTGCAAGCACGCTTGCCCTCTGCTCTCGTTTCGTACGTCATTTCCTTACGGAGTGTGCTCAGATAGCTGGGCGTGATGTTGAGGAACGAGGCGATGTCCTTCAGCGAGAGCATCTGCACCACCTGCGGACAGCGGTCAATGAGCCGACGGTAGCGGCTGCGGGCGGTGTAGCGGTAGTGGTCGAGGTCGCGGCAATAGACCATCTTGAACAGGTTCTTGAGTATCTTCACGTCCATCTTCGCCATCTTCGGGTCGTTGTCAATGAGCGCCTGCAGCTCCTGTCCGCTGATGACGCGCACCTCGCACGGCATGTCCGCCTCGATGCTCACCTCCGACACGTCGCCGTCGAGACAATAGGGGAAGTCGGCCACAAACTCGCCCTCGAAGGCGAAGCCCGTGCAGTAGTCCTTGCCCTCCTCGTCGTTCTTGGACGAGCCAAGCGTCTCCTTCGTCGCCGAGCGGTGCACCATATACTTGAAGCATCCGCGCTCCACGAACGCCACCCACTGTGCCGGCTCGCCCGCCTCCTCCAGCGTCTCGCCCCGCTCCATCACGCGCCGCTCCCCGTGCTCCATGCAGTACTCCCGCAGGACCTCCAGGTCCAGCCCCTCCTTGTAGGTGTTGAATTGCTTGTTCTTATTTTGGGTCATAATGATATTCTTATTGCCACAGCGGTTCATTCTCCCATCCACGGGGGAAGCCCATCATGGAAGGTTGCACACTTGGATATTTTGTCAGAAGAGATTTGAAGTCCTGAACAAACGTGTTCTGGGGATTGATGCTATTGAGCCAGTAGGCGATGCAGCAGAGACTTGGATAGAGCTTGTCTGAAGAAAAATGGCGGTTTGCAATCCAGTTGCCTCTCATCCTCTCATTCGTCCTTGGAACCATCGAGAAATGAGCATTCCAAAGTCTTGCGTGATGGGCACAGGTGTTGCGCACGATGGTCAACGTAGCGAGCCAACTTTGAAGACATTTGTGCTGTGGGATATTGAAACTACGAGCAACCTGCTTCTTCACAGCGTTGTCATTCATGTTCTTGTAGAGCTTTGACAATGTTCCGAACGAAGCTACTTCAAGCGTTTTCCATGCAGGAGGCATGTCTGGCTCATCATATTTCCTGAAATGTTCTGCTATGAATTCGTCGTGAGAACGGCTAAGTTCTGTGCGCAGATAACTAAGATTCTCATTGAACAAATCTTCATCTTCCGCTAACGTGTCATCAAGGAACCAGAATGCCCCATGAGCCAAGGAGAAAAAATGAATGATCCTTGTTCTGACGGATATTTCTATTTGCTGAATGGCGGCAAAGATGAGCGTTTTCAGTTCTGAATCAAAATTGTAGCGAGCCACGACATCCTCAAAACGACTGCCGGGACGGAACAAGTGGGTTGAACTGTTTTGTTCCATTGTGCGCCAATATCCAGCAAGACGGAAATAGCTTATATTCTCCAGAACTGTCTGGGCTTTTTGCTCATCGGTAAAGATGAGTCCACGACCTTTCAGAATAGCAATTTGGTCGTTGATAGAAATGGGTTGCTTGTTATATCTCATTGCCCTATATAAAAAAAACGCCCCGCCCTGGTTCGCTGGTCTTCGGGAAGCGTGGCGGGTTCTGTTGGTGCAAAGGTACGGCTTTTATTCGGAATGACAAAACATTTTGAAGGAAAATGCTCATTTGAGGCAAATATTTACGTCTTTTTTGTAGTTTTTGCTTAAACTAGTTTTAGAGTTGCACCCTTTACGGAGTGTTTTTGGCATCCTTTGGAGTCCTTTTGCCGTTACCATTAGTACCTTTGTGCCTTTTTGATGGGAATAGTCCCAAATAACCATCAAAACAATTGCAACAATGAAACGATTATCATTGATTGCGTC
>JAEEGG010020731.1_pt1 | contig 13110 bp, 9 predicted proteins | sample 9134161 | NCBI WGS metagenome assembly JAEEGG01 (sample SAMN16246543, study PRJNA631951) | gut metagenome | biome: gut microbiome; feature: rumen; material: CR-attached | host: Bos | place: Iran: Karaj | collected 2018-10
CGGCGTATTTGTCCACGGCGGGCATGAAGTCCGCGTAAGCGCTGGGCAGGCCGTGCTCGCTGCCGTCGAGCCCCGCGATCTCGTCCGCGGGCTCGGCGCGCAGGAAGTTCAGCTTCCGCAGGAGCAGGAAGAACAGCAGCATCGTGACCGCCGCCCACGCGGCGACGGATACGAAGCCCAGAAGCTGCAGGCCGAGCTGCCGGAATTCGCCCGTGTACAGCAGGCCGCGAAGCCCCGCGGGCGCGTCGGGATTGGCCAGCAGGCCGACCGCGAGCGTGCCCCAGACGCCGTTGGCGCAGTGCACGCCCACCGCGCCGACCGGATCGTCGACGTGGAGCTTCAGGTCGAGCACCTCGACCACGACGACCACGAGGATGCCGGAGACAATGCCGACGACCGCGGCACCGAGCGCGTCAAAGGCGTCGCAGCCGGCGGTGACGCCCACCAGCCCGGCGAGCGAGGCGTTCAGACACATCGAGACGTCCGGCTTGCCGTTCTTGATCCAGGTGTAGATCATCGTCGTGCAGGTCGCCACGGAGGGCGCGATCGTCGTCGTCAGGAAGATGGAGGAAAGCTCCGAGGGCGATGTGGCAGAAGCGCCGTTGAAGCCGTACCATCCGAGCCAGAGGATGAAGACGCCCAGGGCTCCAAGCGGGATCGAGTGTCCCGGGATCGCGTTGACCTTCGTCACCCTTCCGGCCGAATTCCTCACATATTTTCCGATGCGCGGGCCGAGCATTATCGCCCCGATGAGGGCGGCGACGCCGCCGACGGTGTGTATCGCAGCCGACCCGGCGTAGTCGTGGAAGCCGATCTGAGACAGCCAGCCGCCGCCCCAGATCCAGTGGGCCTCGATCGGGTAGATGACAAGGCTTATTACCCCCGAATAGACGCAGTATGCCGAGAACTTCGTCCGCTCGGCCATGGCGCCCGAGACGATAGTCGCCGTCGTGGCGCAGAAGACGAGGTTGAAGACGAAGAAGCTGGCGTCGGTGTATCCGTCTGCCGGAGAGGCGATGAATTCTTTGAAATGGAGGAAAAGATCGAGATTCGGCTTGCCCATGAGTCCGAAGAGGGTGTCCTCCCCCATCATGAGAGTATAGCCGAGCAGCGAAAAGACGACGGTGCCGATGCAGAAATCCATCAGGTTCTTCATTATGATGTTTCCGGCGTTCTTCGCTCTGGTAAAGCCTGTCTCGACCATAGCAAAGCCGGCCTGCATCCAGAAGACGAGCGCGGCGCCTATCAAAAACCAGTATTCGACAGTCATGGTTCGGTGATCCTTTGTAATATCTTTATCTTACGCTGAAGAGTATATCAGCGTATGTCGGGAATGGCCATGAGCTCTTGGCCGTCAGCGTTTCGGCCTCGTCGCAGGCTATTCTGAGCTCGCACATCGCGGGCAGGACAGTGTCGCGGATCGCTTCTGATTCGGCGATGATGTCTCCGGCGTCCCTGACGGCGATGATCGCGCTCTGCAGGTCGTCGGTCTTGGCCGAGATGCAGTCGGCGAGGACAGAGAGCTTCTTTACGAGCTTCTTTTCATATTCGCAGGGCACAGAGGGATCGAAATCCCTCTTCGACTGCGCGTTCTTAGCGACCGAGGCGGAGAAGGAGGCGACGGCCGGCGCGATCAGCGTCCTCGCCATGTCGACCATGGTGTTCGCCTCGATTGTGACCGTCTTGCAGTAGTTCTCAAGCATGATCTCGCAGCGTGAGCGGAGCTCGTCGACGGTGAAGACTTTATGTGACGTCAGCATGTCGACGTTCTTTTTGTCGAGCAGATGCGGCATGCAGTCGGGAGTGGTGCGGTAGTTGCAGAGGCCGCGCACCTCGGTCGCCTCTTTGATCCAGGCGTCGTCGTAGCCGTTGCCGTTGAAGATTATCCGTTTGTGCTCCTTGATCGTCTCCCTGATCATATCGTGGAGTTCCGACTCGAAATCGGCGGCGCCCTCAAGTCTGTCCGCGAAGATCTTAAGGCTCTCGGCGACCGCGGAATTGAGCATTATGTTGGCACAGGCAATGCTGTTAGACGATCCGAGCATCCTGAACTCGAACTTGTTGCCGGTGAAGGCGAAGGGAGAGGTACGGTTGCGGTCGGTGGTATCGCGGTTGAATTTAGGCAGTACGTCGACCCCCAGCCTCATCTGGGTCTTCTGAGCGCCGGTGTAGGGGGTGTCGCTCTCGATCGCGTCGAGGACTCCGCCGAGCTCGTCGCCGAGGAACATCGAGATGACCGCCGGAGGCGCCTCGTTGGCGCCGAGACGGTGATCGTTGCCCGCCGTGGCGACCGAGATCCTGAGCAGATCCTGATAATCGTCGACCGCCTTGATGACGGCGCAGAGGAAGAGCAGGAACTGGGCGTTCTCATAGGGAGTCTCGCCGGGGGACAGGAGGTTCTGTCCGTCGTCGGTGGCGATCGACCAGTTGTTGTGCTTGCCCGACCCGTTGACTCCCGCGAAGGGTTTCTCGTGGAGCAGGCAGACGAGGCCGTGCCTCGCGGCGACCTTCTGCATCATCTCCATGGTCAGCTGGTTGTGGTCGGTGGCGACGTTAGTCGTGGTATATATCGGAGCCAGCTCGTGCTGAGCCGGGGCGACCTCGTTGTGCTCGGTCTTGGCCATGATGCCGAGCTTCCAGAGCTCCTCGTTGAGCTCCTCCATGAAGGCGGCGACCTTCGGCTTGATCGCGCCGAAGTAGTGGTCATCCATCTCCTGTCCCTTGGGAGGCTTCGCGCCGAAGAGCGTTCTGCCGCAGAAGCGGAGGTCGGGTCTTGCGTCGTACATCTCCTTAGTGATGAGGAAGTACTCCTGCTCGGGACCGACCGAGGACACGACTCTCTTTGCGGTATCGTTGCCGAAGAGCTTCAGGATGCGCAGCGCCTGGCGGTTGAGCGCCTCCATCGAGCGGAGAAGCGGTGTCTTCTTGTCCAGCGCGTGCCCGCCGTATGAGCAGAAGGCGGTCGGGATGCAGAGCGTCTTTCCTTTTATAAAGGCGTAGGAGGTCGGATCCCAGGCGGTGTAGCCGCGGGCCTCGAAGGTCGCGCGCAGGCCGCCCGACGGGAAGGAGGAGGCGTCGGGCTCGCCTTTGATGAGTTCCTTCCCCGAGAATTCCATGATCACGCCGCCGTCGGGAGAGGGAGCGATGAAACCGTCGTGCTTTTCGGCCGTGATGCCGGTCAGCGGCTGGAACCAGTGAGTGAAATGAGTCGCCCCCTTTGCGACCGCCCAGTCCTTCATCGCCACCGCGACCGCGTCGGCGACCGACGGGTCGAGCTCGGCGCCCTCGGCGATAGTCTTTTTCAGTGAAGAATAGACCTTGGCCGAAAGTGTCGCCTTCATGACTCTGTCGTCAAACACCATGCTGCCGAAATAATCGGATACCGTTTTCATTTTTTTACTCCGTTCCGCCGCTTTTTTGCGGCATTTATCTTCTTTTTTTGTTTTTTGCGTTCTTCCCGTCTCCGGGAGAGCCCTTCGTCAACCGATAAAGGCGCCTTCCATGAGAGAACATGAAAGACGCCTTTGCCTTAAAAAATGTTTGTCTGATTTATTCAATTGCTGAATCCCGGATCCCGGTACATGTCAAATTAAAGAAAAATCGCCTTTGAACCCACCCGGTTCAAAGACGCCTTTGCCTTCAACGACGAATATTATAAACCCTCCGCCGCCGTTTGTCAAGAGGTTTTTAAAAAAAACTAAAATTTCACCGAAGGTTGGTTCTCATGTGGATGATTGCTCGTCGGCTTGTTAAGAAACTCGCGTAGCGAGTTTTTTAACAGCCTCTTTTTTCGTTATATTAATATATTCTCTTCTTAAAAAGGTTCTGATGTTGTGGAGTAGACAAGCACATTTTCTCCGCCATATCTGCCATCTACCTCGCAAATGATAATAAAACCGCCCACATCATCTGTACAGGGAAAATCGATTTTTCCGATTGTAGTTATATAGAGAGCATTTTGTATTTTTTCAACTGTCTGCTCATAATTCCAGCTTCCGCTTGACGATTTAAAAACCAGGGCTATGACATAATGCTCATTAAAAAACTCATCATTAATATGTCCGCTAAAATCAGATAAATTTCCGTGTATTTGAAACACATCGGAAAATTCCGGTTTTTTCATATCATAGTCGCACAATTCTTTCAAATTGTTTGGATTATCGATGATAAGAACATACGGTAAAGTATTTTTCGCACTAAAGCACTCAGATAATGCATTGTGTATCTGGTTAATATTTGTTACAATAACAAGATTCTCGACCATTGAGTAGTTATCACGATTGATCAAATCACTTGCAATCTGTTCATTATTATTGACGAGCGTTTCATTAGTCGAATAATCATTTGTAAGTGATTCGTAATTATTTAACTTTATTGCGGAGCATCCGAAAAAGATAACCGGAACCATGGTTAAAACAAGAATAAACAACAACTTGCCTTTCATTATTTAGATCCCCACATCACACCACGCTATCGTAAACCATACTATCGAGCCTGTGGATTGTGAACCATACCGATCCACGTTTATAGTATATGTTCCACCTGAAGGTACAGTAAAATGTACAATTTCCACATTGTTTTCATATGTCGTCGAATAATCTATCATATTGTCATTTTCGTCGAAAATATAAAGATCCAAATCAACTAAAGAGTAAGATGCATATGTTAAATTGTTGTTTGTATGATCATATTGAACAATATCTACCGGCTGTAAATACGCTAATGACACTTTTTGCTCTTCGGATTCCTCGACTTGGATAACATATGATTTTTCAGTAGTACTTGGTGTTAACATATCTATAATAAAACCCTGTGAGGTTGTGCAACTCAAAGATGAACAAGCGTCAATTAATCCTGCTCCAAATTGCATATATGAATCAATGGAAGGATTTGTTACTCTGTCCTTCGGTAAGAACTGAAACGGCGATGATTGGTTGACACATGCGGTTATCACTGCTTTTATTGAATCTGGTGAGGCAGTAAAAACGTTTTCTTCTTCCATAAGAAGCGCAACAACTCCCGTTATCAATGCAGAAGATGAAGACGAGTCCCCACACGGAGCACAAATATCCGGTTTATACGGCACATTACTCGTGGATTGAGAATAAATGGTTGCGGCTTGAAAATCATCGGAGTAATAATCCGGAGTCATATTGGTGTCTATTCCACCAACTGCCAATATATTATATGCCATTTTGCACTCGCTTACAGGGCCAACAATCGTATAATGATTACTCTCATCTATGCTTTTATTACCGATTGAAGTAACAAAGGTGACATAGTGTTCATACGCAATATGGTCAAACCATCTACTGTAATTTGAATATGAACTTGTGTTGTAGCCCAAGCCCAAAGACATATTAATAACATCAACTCCATTATCAATCAGCCACTCTATCGTTTCATAATAACTGACGTTTGTGTTGCCAGTTAGATAATAATCCGCATCAGGTGCAATACTCATTATTATGTTTGAAATGTATTCGGCATGAGATATTTCGCTCCCTGAACTATTTGATCCATATGTTGATATAATATTGCAATTAGGAATATCATACGTATTGGGTACCTCAGTATCAAATATCCCTATTTTCACTCCAGAGCCGCTACAAGAAAAAAAATATCTTGCTAAATCAATCTTAGCTACTTGAGTCTCAATAGAGCACCACGTAATATCATCACAATACAAATCAATACAATCAACTTGATTTGAAAGCGCAAGTTTCTTTACTGTGGATTTATTGATTTCCGCTATCACAATGGGTGAATATTTAGAAATAAAGCTTATTTTTGAATCACTCAAATAACAGTCAATGTACCCTTGATTAATTAGATTATAATGCTCGGTAGCCACTTCAGCTTTTAGAAGCTTATATGAATGGATTTGATCAATACTTGATTGCTTAATAATATCAGTCTTCCATTCATATTTTGAATAACCAACAATATCCTCCAACTGGACTTCTATTTGATAACTAGAATCATCAATAAACCAAACAATAACTGGAAAGAGGTCGTTATCGTGGGCAATTTCTAATTCTGCTTGTAATCTTTCACTTATAATTGGAATGACTTCATTAGTGACATCCTTGTGAATGGCAAATACGTTCACAAGCAAAATAGAAGTTAAGGCAACACCGCGTAATTAGCCAATAATCCGGCCATGCAGTCATATTGCCAAATTTTCGAGTTCTAGCCGATCGTTTATGTTCAGCAGTGCGTGTTTTTCCACCTCATATCCCCATCAGGATATGAGGTATCAGACAGCCGCGTAACCGCGCCTGTCCGCAAGTATGATGTTCGCAAGTGCAAACATCATATTCAGTTTTGCCGCTTGTTTTCGTCGCCCTTTATATCGGGTTTTGTGAAATCCAAGCTGTCCTTTTACGACAGCAAACACATGTTCAACCTTGGACCGTACTGATGATTTCTCATGTTCGCGTCTCTTGATCTGAGCCTGTGAACGTACGGATCTGTTCTTTGACTGCGAAGGGCGTTTGTTTATCTTGTAGTTTATCTTTTTGCCGTTTTTGTTTTTCTTTACCGAATCGTCTCTTTTATCCGCACCAAGATATCCCGAATCCCCGTAAACAACAACTTCTTCTCCGGTTAGCAGCTTTGGAACCATGCTGACGTCGTGAACGTTCGCCGACGTTACCTCAACACTGTGCACTATCCCGGAATCCTTGTCAACCCCCACGTGTGCCTTGTATCCGAAGTGCCAGGTGTTTCCTTTCTTGGTGGAATGTGCGTCGGGATCGCGGGTTTTATCCTTGTTTTTGGTGGATGACGGTGCTTCGATAAAGGTCGAGTCTACGATCGTTCCTTTTTTCAGAATGAGTCCCTTGCGTGAAAGAGCGTCAACAATGTAACCGAAAAAGCGTTCCTGTATTCCGTTCTCGATAAGAAGATTACGGAATCTGCCGATGGTGTCGCCGTCCGGGATCTGATTGCTCGATTCAACTTCACAGAACACTGAAAAGGCCCGGCTGTCGATTATCTCGTTACGGGTTGCTGCGTCAGACAGATTGTACAAATTCTGAAGAATATAGATTCTAATCATCAGCGATAGATCGTACGGCTTGTTCCCGCGCTCTCCTTTATAGTAGCACGGCCTTACAAGCTCTTCGAATTGATCCCACGGAATGATCTTGTCGATCTTTTCGAGAAACTCTTTTTTGTTCGTTTTAACGTCCTTCAATTCATCATTTACGAAGGAAATGCTCAATTGTTTGTTCATATTTCTATTATATCACAAACATATTGCGATACTGTTACAAACCACTCTATAAGCTAAAAAGATTTGTGCGGTATTGCCTTAATAGTAAATAAGTGATTATTGATTTAATTTTTCCTGTTATATTAAAAGCAGAAACATTTGGATTAACCCAATTCAGTCGATTAATTTCAATTGGTTTAAGGCACATTTTTAAATAGTTCCTTTTATAGAAAAAATAAAGGCTCTATGGGGTTCTTGCAGTTGCGTTGATGTTCAGCGTTAAACTTCTCCATTAATAATTTGATTATATCATTTAATTGTGGAAAAGTCAATAGGAAAGATCTTTTTCTCGTTTTTTCATCCGGAACAGTTTTTTCTTGACAAACTTCGCGCGCGGGTGTATAATAACGTGAAATGAGCAAAGGCGTTCATTTTTTCGCGGCATGACCGCGGGGAAAGAGCGCCTTTTTTGTTTTTTCTATATGATCGGAAACAACCGCAGATGATCTTCATCCGGAAAGACTTCCGGAGGAAAGGATGAATTTATATGAAAATCGAAGGAAGCGTCAGGATACCGTCGGGATGCGCCATAGCGGCGGTGATCTCGAAGGAGGGAAAGAGGATCCCGGGAGATCTCATAGCCGGCGCGATGCTGCCTATGCACGACCGGTCCAACGGTCTGGGAGGCGGATTCGCGGGCTACGGGATCTACCCCGAATACCGGGACTTCTATGCCCTTCACCTCTTTTTCGACTGCCGCGACACGCGAAAAAGCTGCGAGGCGCTGCTGAAAGAGGGATTTGAGATAGTAAAGGGCGAGATCATTCCCACGCGCAAGATCCCCGAGATCACCGGCGAGCCGATAATCTGGAGATACTTCGTCAATCCTCTCAAATCGGTGCTGGCCGATCTTCAGATCGACGAAAAGGAATTCGTCGCGCGGACGGTCATGAAGATAAACACCGGAATGAAGGGGGCCTACGTCTTCTCGAGCGGAAAGAACATGGGGACCTTCAAGGCCGTCGGCTTTCCCGAGGACGTCGGCAGGTTCTACAGGCTTGAGGAATACTCGGGCTACTGCTGGACCGCCCACGGGAGATATCCGACCAACACCCCCGGCTGGTGGGGCGGAGCTCACCCCTTCACCCTGCTTGATTTTTCGGTCGTTCACAACGGCGAGATCTCGTCATACGACGCGAACCGCAGATACATCGAGATGTTCGGATACAAATGCACACTTCAGACAGATACCGAAGTGATAACCTATATTCTGGACTATCTCGTCAGGCGGCAGGGGCTCTCCCTCGAGGAGGCCGCCGACGTCATCGCCGCCCCATTCTGGAGCGGCATCGACGGGATAGCGGACGAATGCGAAAGGCAGAAGCTGACTTATCTCCGCACAGTCTTCCCGAGCCTGCTGGTGACCGGGCCATTCTCGATCGTCCTCGGGTTCGACGGCGGGCTGATGGCCCTGAACGACAGGCTGAAGCTGAGATCGATGGTCGTCGGTGAAAAGGACGACAGAGTATATATCGCGAGCGAAGAGGCCGCGATCAGGGCGATGGAGCCCGAAGCGGTGAATATCAGGGCTCCGAAGGGCGGCGAACCCGTCGTCGTGAGAGTTAAGGAGGGACGGTTCTGATGGGCGTTGAGTTCATATATCCGGAATTTGAAGTAAAAAGGGACCGCGACCGCTGCATAGCCTGCCGCGTCTGCGAGAGGCAGTGCGCGAACGGGGTCCATTCATACGACGCCGAACACGGCGTCATGCTGGCCGACGACTCGAAATGCGTCGACTGCCAGCGCTGCGTCTCGCTCTGCCCGGTCAGGGCGCTGAAGATCCTGAAGAGCGACTGCGCGCTGCGCGAGAACGCCAACTGGCAGGGCGACACGATCAAGGAGATCTACAAGCAGGCGAACACCGGCGGGGTCCTGCTGTCGTCGATGGGCAATCCCAAGCCGCTGCCGGTATACTGGGACAGGATCCTCATCAACGCCTCACAGGTCACCAACCCTCCGATCGATCCCCTCCGCGAGCCGATGGAGACCCGCGTCTTCCTCGGAAAGAAGCCCGACCGGATCAAACGCGGACCGGACGGCAGGATAATCTGCGATCTCCCGCCTCAGATCGAGCTTGACATGCCGGTGATGTTCTCGGCGATGAGCTACGGTTCGATCAGCTACAACGCCCACGCCTCGCTGGCCAGGGCGGCGACCGAGCTCGGCATCCTCTACAACACCGGCGAGGGCGGACTGCACGAGGATTTCTACAAATACGGTCCTCACACCGTGGTTCAGGTGGCGTCGGGGCGCTTCGGCGTTCACGAGGACTACCTCAACGCAGGCGCCGCGATCGAGATCAAGATGGGTCAGGGCGCAAAGCCGGGGATCGGCGGACATCTGCCTGGGGCAAAGATCGTCGGCGACGTCTCGCGGACGAGGATGATCCCCGAGGGCACCGACGCGATATCTCCCGCGCCGCACCATGACATATACTCGATCGAGGATCTCCGCCAGCTCGTATACTCGCTGAAGGAGGCGACAGAATACAAAAAGCCTGTCATCGTCAAGGTGGCCGCGGTGCACAACATCGCGGCGATCGCCAGCGGAATCGCCCGCAGCGGAGCCGACATCATCGCGATCGACGGCTTCAGAGGCGGCACCGGAGCCGCCCCGACCAGGATCCGCGACAGCGTCGGCATTCCGATCGAGCTCGCCCTCGCGGCGGTCGATCAGCGGCTGCGCGACGAGGGTATCCGCGGGAACGTCTCGCTCGTGGCGGGAGGGTCGATCCGCTCGGCAGCCGACGTGGTCAAGGCGATCGCGCTCGGCGCCGACGCCTGCTATATCGCCACGGCGGCGCTGCTCGCCCTCGGCTGCCACCTCTGCCGCACCTGCCAGACCGGCCGGTGCAACTGGGGGATCGCGACCCAGCGTCCCGATCTCGTGAAGCGCCTCAATCCCGACACCGGTTCGGAAAGGCTCGTCAACCTGATGACGGCCTGGCGGCACGAGATCAAGGAAATGATGGGCGGCATGGGGATCAATTCGATAGAAGCTCTCCGCGGCAACCGCCTCATGCTCCGCGGAGTCGGACTGAACGAGACCGAGCTGCGCATACTCGGCATCTCGCACGCGGGGGAATGAGTGATGAAGAGGATATACGTCAACGAAGAGTGGTGCCTCGGGTGTCATCTCTGCGAATACAACTGCGCCTTCGCGAATTCGGGAATGAGCGATATGGTTTCCGCCCTGAAGGGAAAAAAGATCTTCCCCAGAATTCACGTTGAGGGCGACGACAGGATCACCTTCGCAGTCTCCTGCCGGCACTGCACCGATCCGATATGCCAGAAGAGCTGCATCGCCGGCGCGATATCAAAGAAGGAAGGCGTCGTAAAGATCGACCGGACGAAATGCGTCGGATGCCTGACCTGCGTGCTCGTCTGTCCCTACGGGGCCCTCGTCCCGGGAGAGAACGGGACGATGCAGAAGTGCGAGCTCTGCCTTGAGAACTCCTGCGGCGAGCCCGCCTGCGTCACCGGCTGTCCGAACAAGGCGATAGTCTACGAAGAAAGGGGCGCCGCGGAATGAAAAGATACGTTATAATCGGCAACGGCGTCGCCGCGGCCGGCTGTATCGAAGGCATACGCTCCGTCGACCCGGAGGGCGGGATCTCCGTCGTTTCGGAGGAGAACCGCCGCGTTTACAGCCGCCCGCTGATATCCTACTACCTTGAAGGCAGGACCGACACCGAGCGTATGAAATACCGCCCGGACGGCTTCTACGAAGACAACGGCTGCCGCGTGTTTTTAGGGAAAAAGGCGGTTTCCATCGACGCCTCCGCGAAGCTCGTGACGCTCGACGACGGGACGGAGCTGCCCTACGACGCGCTCTGCGTCGCGACCGGCTCGCGCCCGTTCGTTCCGCCCTTCGCGGGACTCGACGCGGTCGAAAAGAAGTTCAGCTTCATGACGCTCGACGACGCGCTCGCGCTGGAGGCCGCGCTTGATAAAGACGCGCGCGTGCTGATAGTCGGCGCGGGGCTTATCGGGCTGAAATGCGCCGAGGGAATCCACGGGCGCGTCGGGAGCATCACCGTCTGCGACCTCGCCGACCGCGTCCTTTCGAGCATACTCGACGCAGACTGCGCCGCGATCGTGCAGAAGCGGCTCGAGGAGGCCGGCATACGCTTCATGCTCGGCGACACCGCCGAGCGCTTCGACGGCGGCGCCGCCTATATGAAGAGCGGCGCGGAGGTCGGCTTCGACGTCCTCGTGCTCGCCGTCGGCGTGCGCGCCAACACCGAGCTCGTGAAGAACGCGGGCGGCGAAGTCAACCGCGGCGTTATAATAAACGAGCGAATGGAAACGAGCGTTCCGCAGGTCTGGGCGGCGGGCGACTGCGCCGAGGGCTTCGACGCCTCGATCGGCGCGAACCGCGTCCTCGCGATACTCCCCAACGCGTATATGCAGGGGCGCGCCGCCGGAATCAACATGGCGGGCGGCGACGCCGGCCTCGCGAACGCGATCCCGATGAACTCCATCGGTTTCTTCGGCTACCACGTAATGACCGCCGGAGCGTACGACGGAGAAATGCTTGAGGAACGCTCCGGAGAGTCGGTCAGGCGTTTCTTCGTCAAGGACGGACTGCTGAGGGGATATATCCTGCTCGGAGAGACCGATCGCGCCGGCATTTACACCTCGCTGATACGCGAGAAGACTCCGCTCGACACGATAGACTTCGAATTGACGAAAAAAGTTGCTTCAAACGCCATATTTTCTCGGGAAATCCGTAGAAAAAAGTTCGGAGGTGTAGTATAATATGAGAATCAATGCAGAAGGACTCGGGTTCCGCGATATAAACGAAGCCATCCGCGGCGCCGGCAAAGAGGCGACTCTGACCGGATGCTGCGGCCAGCGCTTCATCTGCGCCGGAATGGCCGACGTTTCCGTCACTATCGAAGGCGTGCCCGGCAACGCGCTCGGCGCTTACCTCAACGGCGCGGAGATCACCGTCACGGGCAACGCGCAGGACGCCGTCGGCGACACGATGAACGGCGGCAGCATCGTCGTTCACGGCGACATCGGCGACGCCGCCGGATACGCTATGCGCGGCGGGCGCATCTTCGTCAAGGGCAACGCCGGCTACCGCGCCGGCATCCATATGAAGGCGTATAAGGACAAGGTCCCCGCCATAGTGATCGGCGGCTGCGCCGGAAGCTTCCTCGGCGAATACCAGGCGGGCGGAGTCATAGTCGTGCTCGGCCTCCGCTGCGAAGGCGGCAGGATAGTCAGCAACTTCCCCTGCACCGGTATGCACGGGGGAAAGATGATACTGCGCTCCGACTGCCGCGGCGTGACGTTCCCGAATCAGGTTTCAGCGAGACCCGCTTCGCCCGGCGATACGGACGAGATAAGAGAATACGTGTCCGAATACTGCCGTCTCTTCGGCGAAGACGAAGCCGATGTCATGGATTCGCCTTTCACGGTCGTTACTCCGGACAGCAGCAACCCGTATAAACAGCTTTACGTACCAAATTGAACGAAAGCGGAGGATATTATATGAAGTACTCGAAGGAAGAAGTATTGCAGTACGTCGCAGAGGAAGACGTGAAATTCATCCGTCTCGCCTTCTGCGACGTATACGGGAAACAGAGGAACATCGCCGTGATGGCGGATGAACTCCCGCGGGCGTTTTCCCAGGGGATCGCCTTCGACGCTTCGGCTGTGGACGGCTTCGGCGGCGAGGTGAAATCCGACCTGTTCCTCCATCCGGACGCCGCCACGCTCCGGCAGCTTCCCTGGCGGCCGCAGCAGGGCGGAGTGGCGCATATGTTCTGCGACGTCACCTATCCGGACGGGCAGCCTTTCGAAGCGGATACGAGGAACATC
>JAEEGG010020733.1_pt1 | contig 13109 bp, 13 predicted proteins | sample 9134161 | NCBI WGS metagenome assembly JAEEGG01 (sample SAMN16246543, study PRJNA631951) | gut metagenome | biome: gut microbiome; feature: rumen; material: CR-attached | host: Bos | place: Iran: Karaj | collected 2018-10
GCACAGAAATACTGCCCAGAGGAGTTGCAGGCTGAAAGGAAGGCGATATTGCCCGACGAAAGGCTGAACCTATCGGAGCTGGAAGCTGGATTCAGACAGCTTCTGGCTGGAGGCAGCGGCTATGGCGAACTTCCTTACCTCGGAGATACAGATGCTCAGACGAAGACCATACCTCATGAGGACGGTTTCGGCATCGGCATCCCTGAGACGCAGAAACTGCGCGACCTCCACTATGAAGAGGCCGACACGCTGAACTCGGAGCAGATCAAACGCGACTTCCCTGTGCTGCAGCAGAAAGTAAACGGCCACGACCTCGTGTGGCTCGACAACGGTGCGACGACGCAGAAGCCGAACCTGGTAATCGATAAGATTTCGGACTACTACCGTACGTACAACTCAAACATCCATCGTGGTGCCCACACGCTGGCAGCCCGTGCGACGGATGCTTACGAAGAGGCCCGTGAGAAGGTGCAGCGGTTCATCAATGCTGCTACCAGCGAGGAGATCATCTTCGTGCGCGGCACCACCGAGGGCATCAACCTCGTGGCACAGACCTACGGACGGCAGTTCCTGACACCAGGCGACGAAGTCATCGTCTCTGAACTCGACCACCATGCAAACATTGTACCCTGGCAGCGCGTTGCTCAGGAACGTGGCGCTACATTGCGGGCAATTCCCACAGACCAGAATGGTGACCTCATCCTCTCTGAACTTGAACGACTCATCACACCACGAACCCGTTTCGTGAGTGTGGGTCATGTGAACAATACTTTCGGCACCATCAACGACGTGCGGCGTATCATCGACATCGCCCACGCACACCAGATTCCCGTGCTGATTGACGGTGCGCAGTCGATAGCCCACACGCCTGTGGATGTGCAGGCCCTTGGTGCCGACTTCTTCGTGTTCAGTGGCCATAAGATCTACGGGCCTAATGGCATTGGTGTGGTGTATGGCCGTAAGGAATTGTTGGACAAGATGCAACCTTGGCAGGGCGGGGGCAATATGATCAAGGATGTGACTATCGAGCGCACGGAATATAATGTGCCGCCTGCCCGTTTCGAGGCCGGTACTCCCAACGTGGCAGATGCCATCGGACTAGGTGCTGCGCTCGACTACGTGAGTCGTCTCGGCATCCGCAACATCGAGCACCACGAGCATCAGTTGACGGAGTATGCCCGCGAACAACTCGCCCAGATTCCTGGTCTGACGCTCATCGGCAATCCAAAGAACCGCGTGTCAGTCGTGTCATTCGTACTCGATGGCATCCCCGTCCCCGAGACAGGTACGTTATTAGATAAGGAGGGCATCGCAGTGCGTGCTGGTCACCACTGCGCCCAGCCCGCCCTTCGTGCCCTCGGTTATGAGATGAGCGTCCGCCCCACCTTCGCCCTCTACAATACCCGCGAAGATGTGGACAAACTTGTGATTGCAGTAAAAAAGATAATCGGACGATAATGCAGTACGAAACGAAAATACTGACGACGAAGTATCAGAAGCCTGATATATACGGGTCATTGTCGATGCCCGTCTACTATACGGCGGCGTTTGAGTTTGAGTCTGCCAAGGCCATGGGCGACGCATTTTGCGGTCGTTCCATGGCCCCGTCGTATGCCCGCATCGCCAACCCCACGACCACCTATCTGGAGGAACGTGTCAGACAGTTGACGGGTGCAGCAAGTGTGACGGCTCTCAACACGGGTATGACGGCCATCCACTACGCTCTGACGGCTGTCAGCGCAGCAGGACTCAATATCGTAGCCTCGAAACATCTGTTTGGCAACAGCGTCTCGCTGATTCGCGACACCTTGGGCAACTTCGGCATAGAAGCTCGCTTTGTCGATTTCACGAAACCAGAGGAGGTGGAGGCGCAGATCGACGACAAGACCTGTGCCCTATTCTTCGAGATCATCACCAATCCACAGCTGTTCGTGGCCGATATCCGACAACTGGCTGACATCGCCCATAAGGCAGGTGTGCCTCTGATTGCTGATACTACCATCGTACCCTTCTCCAGCTTCCATGCTGCTGATTTCGGTGTGGATATCGAAGTGGTGTCGAGCACAAAGTATATCTCCGGCGGCGGTACAGGATTGGGCGGACTGCTCATCGACTACGGACAGTTTGACTGGAGCCAGTCACCCTCCCCTGCCCTACAGGCCCGAACTAAGCGCGTTGGCAAGAAACTGGCCTTCACCGCTCGTGTGAAGACAGAATTGATAACTAATCTTGGTGGACTGATGACACCTCAGGTGGCCTATATGGAGACCCTCGGCCTCGATACGCTCGATATCCGATTCCGTCGCCAGGCAGAGACCACACTCTGGCTCGCCCGGCAGTGCCAGCAGTTGCCGGAGATCAAACGTGTCAACTATACGGGCCTTGAGGATAATCCTTTCTATGAACTCTCTCATAAGCAATTCGGCCCGTTGCCTGGTGCCGTCTTCACCATCGACCTCGAATCGAAGGAAGTTGCTTGGGCGTTCATCGATAAGTTGCAGATTATCCGTCGTGCCACGAACCTCTTCGACCGCAAGTCGCTGGCCATCCATCCCGCTTCCACCATCTTCGGTCTCTTTACTGCCGAACAATGTGCGGAGATGTCCGTCCTTGACACGACAGTCCGAATAAGCATCGGCCTCGAAGCTGGCGAAGATCTGTTGGAAGATATAAAGCAGGCCGTGAAATAAAAAAATGAAGAGGTTTCTCTCCACTTTTTTCATTGGTTACCATATCGGCCACAAAATCTAAAATATCGACCAGTTTCTCAGCCAAAGAGGGTCATTGATTCCTTATCCATTCTGCCATGAATTTGTCATAGACTTCATAGACCCCTTGTTGGTGAGTCAGCAACTGTTTCCCAATAAGAGCTTGTGATGATTTTTGTACGCTGCTGGCAGAAGTCAGGTGATAACGCTTGACGAAAGGAGCTCCGGTAATTTGCTGGGCTTTCCCTTCATGGCCGACAGCGACAAGAAGGTCTCGCTGACGGGCTGTCAGTTGATAAATCACATCTTTGTAGGCCTCTTCGTTCTGGTTGATGATTTGTATAACAGCCGTATCAACATCATCGGCGCAAACATGGTCTTGTGTTGCAAAAAGCTGGTTGAGCACTTTCTGCAGATACCAGGTCGTTCCGTCAAAGCGCTTATAGATAGTGTTCACCACTCCATCGTCAATTTGTTTTCCTGCTTTTTCAAAATGCTTTTTCGCAAAGACTTCGTATTCCGGTAGTGGTACAGGTTTCAGAAACATCATCGAGACACTCTGATAGAAAGGTCTTGCCGGCGATGAAAACATCTCGCTCATCATACTTTTCTGGGAGCCTGAAAAAACGAACACAGCGTTGCGGCACTGCTGCACGTAGGTCCGCATCAGTTCTTCTACATTTCGCTCCGGATAGTCCGCAATAGCCTGAAACTCATCTATAGCAACGATACACTTTCGGTCGGCAGCCTTAAGATAGTTGAAGATTTCCTCCAGCGTAAAGTCTGGCGAAGTGATGTCGCCTAATCCAATGTTCCAACTGGCATTGCCTTGACCATCGAAGGATATGCCTGTACGGAGAGAGGTTACAAAACGCAGGAAGCCATCAATAGCAGACTGGCCGCGTGGTTTAAGACGATTGACGATGCTTTGACCCATACGATAAACCATATCTTTCAGATTCTTGGTGGCATAGATGTCAATCAGGAAGGTATGATATCGGTCTTGTATTTCGTTCTGAGCAAAACAGTGGTGAATCAGTCCCGTCTTACCCATACGGCGCGGAGAGATCAGCGCTGTATGATTGCCGTTTGTCAACAGGGTTGTCAGCTCTTTAGTTTCGCTCTTACGGTCGCAGAAAAATGCAGCCGACTCGTAGCCATAGGTAATAAAAGGATTCTCAATCATCATCAAGTATCTTTATGCGCTGCAAAGATACACATTATTATTAGAATTCCCAAAGAATTATCCAAAAAAGATTATCCAAATCGGATAAAACTGTAAATGCACACCAGAGATCAGAGGGAGAGATCAAAGGTACTCGATCTTTTTGAAATCAACAACCTTCTGATCTTCGGATAAAAATAAAGAGAAAAGCGATTGATTATTATGAAATCTGGAAGATTATCTTTATCTTTGCACCAATAATGATATAATTCGAAAATTTCGATTAACTACGAATATGAGACATGAAACAAAAATACATCCAAGAATGCACTAACTGCGGTAATGTCGTAGTTGGTAGAGAGAAGCGAGGGCTTATCAGAGATGCTTTGCATGGTGGACCTGGGACGGCTGTGGAGTTTATTCCTGTTGGTGGGAAACTGATCTGGAAGGCTTCAAAGGAAATCGTCTTGCGCCTCTTGCGAACTGATATGGAGAAGTGGGGCGATGAACTGGAGAAGTGGATATACAAGGATATCCAGGTGGAATACGAATGTCCCAAGTGTGGTAAGACATGGACTGAGACGCATCCGCTGAGTGAATCGGATTATAAACAGATGATAGCCGACTACGTTTCAAAGATGAAAGACTTGGCTATGCTGAATAAGTCTGAAACGAAGAAGCCGAATATAGGCAAAAGCATGATGGTTATGAACCAGCAGGAATCAATCGGAATGAATATGAATCTACAAATATCTTTCAAGGAACTGGAGGCATTCTTGATGAAGAAGTACGACCAGCAGGTTAAGCTGGGGTTTGTCAATGAGAAAACTATTAGTGTCACAAAGAAGGTTGTGATCAAGGATGCGACTGTTAAGATTTCTGTCGCTCAGGCAGCAGGAAATGATATCTCATTGTCATATCAGGCGGGCTTTGGCATCGAGTGGATTATCAAGGGTGCTCTTATGTGGTTTAAGGAAACAATCAAGGACTTTGTTGAGGAACTGGAGGACAATAAACTGTTGATTCACTTAGACAAGATTGATCAAATAGGCGGCATACTGGATATAATAGAGATTTTAGATATCACTTTCGACGAAGTGAATGCAAACGTAGCATTTAAAGCTTTCTATGCTTTTAATGATGATGGCGACAGCAGCATTTTGGGCAGATAAACTATACCACATAGGGTATAAATCAATAAAAATTGCATTTTTTATACCCGGATTGATATATTATTCACAATAATTATGTATCTTTGCACCCGTTAAGGTATAATAATCAGTATGACTTTATCGGAGCACATTAAACAAAAACGGAAGAAAAACGGTCTTTCTCAAGTAGAGTTAGCTGAGAGGGCTGGAGTGGGTCTCAGGTTTGTAAGAGATATCGAACAAGGTAAGCAGACTCTGAGAATGGATAAGGTAAATGATGTCCTTGCCTTGTTTGGCGAACATCTTGGGCCTATAAAAACTGATATGACATGAAACAGGCTGGTATCTATGTCAATGATGTCTTCTGTGGAATCCTCACAGAGGATGAAGAGGGTTATCACTTCTCATATGAAAAGGGATATCTTGCAAAAAAGGGCGCAGCCCCAATAAGTCCCACTATGCCACTGACTGAACAGCAGTATGATAAGGAAATGATGTTTCCTGTCTTCGATGGGCTCATCCCTGAAGGCTGGCTCTTGGATATTGCATCCACATCTTGGAAAATTGACCCTCGAGACAGGATGTCACTCTTGATGGCTTGTTGCAAAGACTGCATAGGGAATATTAGTGTAAGACCATTGGAACATGAGTAAATGTCTGTTTTGTTATCATGAATTGGAAGAAGGTCAGGTGGATTTTCATCCCAGCTGCGCCCGAAAATTCTTCGGTAGCGAAATAGTACCGATACTTCCATATACGCGGAACAACATGTCTGAACTGGCCAGGCAGGTGATTCGAACCAGTACATCGGTTACTGGTGTGCAGGCTAAGATGTCACTCAACGTGAATCGTGGCGGCAAGAACGAACCTGCCAAATTCACTATTGTGGGCCTTTGGGGTAAGTATATATTTAAGCCAAAAAGCGCAAAATATCCCAATCTTCCTGAATTGGAAGATCTCACGATGAAATTGGCTGATGTTGCACATATTCGCACTGCACGCCACACACTAATCCGGTTCGCTGATGGTGAATTGGGCTATCTGACGCTCAGAATGGACCGCGGAAAGAAAAATGAGAAGATCTCTATGTTGGATATGTGCCAACTTACCAACCGACTAACTGAGCACAAGTACTACGGTACCTATCAACAGTTAGCAGAAACCATCAAAAGATACTCGTCGGTCCCCATGCTTGACGTTCAACGCTTTTGGGAGTTGGTGTTGTTCTCATGGATGACTGGTAATTCCGACATGCATTGCAAGAACTTTTCTCTGATAGACGCAGGGAATGGCGAGTATGTCCTATCACCTGCCTATGACTTATTAGCAGTATTGTTAGCAGACCCTGCCGATACTGAGGAAATGGCGATGAGCTTTTCTGTGGGAGGTGAAAAAAGTGGATTTGATCGCAATACTTTCATGACAGCTTTCGTTGAAAGCGGTATTTCTGTTGCCAGATCAGAGAAGATGATAGAAAAAATGAAGACATACCTTCCTAAATGGAAAGAACTTATCAGCCAATCATTTCTGCCAGAGAAGATGAAGGTTGAGTATTGCAGATTACTTGACAAAAGGAATAGCGCTTTGGATGTTGCCAGATAAATTTTCCTACTTCCTTTAAATATAAAATTCTGACGAGTCTACCAATCCTGCCCGCAGGGCGTATTTGATAACCTCATGAGCCGTGTTGACACCCAGTTTGCGGAAGATGTTCTTGCGATGGGTGGTGATGGTGTGAACACTTGAGAAACGCTCGTTGGCAATTTCTTTCGTGGTCTTGCCCTGAGCGATAGCACGCACAATTTCCGTTTCCGTCTCAGTGAGGATACTAGGCTGGTTTTCTTCTTCCTGTTGGTGGTTGATAATCACCTCCAGCGCCCGCTGACTGATATGACGATTGTGACGGCTGACAGCATCGAGGGCATCGCGGACATCCTTCAATGAGCCATCCTTGAAGACGATGCTGAACTGGTGGGACGAGTAGACCACACGACGCAGGAACTGAGGGGTGAGCTCATCGCTGATGAGGATCCACTCCGACAAAGCAAAACGCTCAGCAACAATCAGGAGCTGGTCTTCATCAGCAAAGTCGAACAACGTATAGTCGAGCAACACGACTGCATTCTCGTGCTCCTTCAACAGTTGAACGAGTCCAGCCTTATCGCTTGCCTTGAAGATGTCGCTCTCGCCCTTCGAACGGATCAGACTCTCCAGCGCGAATCGCGTCAGTTCCTGATTATCGGCTAAGATATACTTTCCCATGTTCGTTTTGTTTCTTGGTGCAAAGTTACAAACTAATTTTAAACATTTGCAGTTTATTTACTACAAATTTCGCGAATTTTACGAATTATTACTATGCGCAGTCAAAATTCGTGTAATTCGCGAAATTCGTAGTCCCCTTTTAAATCTTGTCGAGAGCCTGCGACAGGTCGTCGATGATGTCATCGATATGCTCTGTGCCGATGCTCAGACGGATGGTCGAGGGCGTAATATGCTGCTCAGCCAGTTCCTCAGGCGAGAGTTGTGAGTGAGTGGTGGTGTAAGGATGGATCACCAGACTCTTCACGTCGGCCACGTTAGCCAGCAATGAGAAGATCTGCAATGCATCGATGAACTTCCAGGCCTCATCCTGTCCGCCTTTAATCTCGAAGGTGAAGATAGAACCGCCACCATTGGGGAAATACTTCTGATAGAGCTTGTGGTCGGGATGACTCTCGAGAGCTGGATGATGAACAGCAGCCACCTTCGGATGGTTCTTCAGGAAATCGACCACCTTCAAAGCATTCTCCACATGACGCTCCACGCGCAGACTCAAGGTCTCGACACCCTGCAAGAGGATGAAGGCGTTGAAGGGCGAGATGGCAGCACCAGTATCGCGCAGGATGACGGCACGGATGCGGGTGACGTAAGCTGCAGCACCTACTGCATCAGCAAAGACGATGCCATGATACGAGGGATCGGGCTTAGCCAATGTGGGGAACTTGTCGTTCTGTTTCCAATCGAACTTACCACCATCGACGATGACGCCACCGAGACTTGAACCATGACCACCTAAGAACTTCGTAGCCGAATGCACCACGATGTCAGCGCCATGCTCCAGCGGACGAATGAGATAGGGTGTGCCAAAGGTGTTGTCGACGATAAACGGAATACCGTGCTTATGAGCCACAGCAGCTACACCTTCGAGGTCGAGCACATCTGAGTTGGGGTTGCCGAAAGTCTCGGCATATATGACTTTTGTGTTGGGTTGGATAGCAGCTTCGAGGGCCTTGAGGTCGTTCACATTAAGAATAGTGTTAGTGATACCCTGTGTTGCGAGCGTGTGAGTAATCAGGTTGTAACTTCCGCCATAGAGGTTATCGGCAGCCACGATATGATCGCCAGCCTGAGCAGTATTCTGCAGAGCATAGGTGATAGCAGCAGCACCAGAAGCGACAGCGAGTCCAGCTACACCACCCTCGAGGGCAGCGACGCGATCCTCGAACACGCCCTGAGTGGAATTAGTCAGACGACCATAGATATTACCTGCATCGCGAAGGCCGAAACGATCGGCAGCATGCTGAGAATTGTGGAACACATACGACGTGGTCTGATAGATGGGCACGGCGCGAGCGTCAGTTGCGGGGTCAGCCTGTTCCTGGCCTACATGAAGTTGTAAAGTCTCAAACTTGTAATTCTTTGTACTCATAACCTTATCCTTTCTTAAATTTAATTATTTGTTATTCTGTTACTCTGTCTTTAAACCGTTACTTTGTCTTTTCGACGGTGCAAAGGTACGAAGTTTAGAAATATCTTCCAAATTTCTTGCACAATTCAGAAAATATCCCTATATTTGCAGCCGAGAAAGAAAATCTTTCCGATTCGGGCTTTCAAAAAGTCCTCAAACAGAATAAAACTCTAAAAAATGGCTGAAATCCTCGACGAAACCGACCTGCAGATACTGAAAACGCTGCAAAAAAACGCGAAATTGACCACAAAAGAGCTGGCCGATGCCGTTCATCTGACCCCTACCCCCGTGTTTGAACGCCAAAAACGGTTGGAAAAGAAAGGGTATATCAAAAAGTATGTGGCGATCCTTGACCCAGAGAAATTAGGGCAAGGACTGCAAGTGTTCTGCAAGGTGAAACTGAAGCAGATCAACCACGAGATAGCCGACGCTTTCAACCGTCGTATCCAGCGCATACCTGAAGTCACCGAGTGTTATAACACCTCGGGCGCCTACGACTACTTATTAAAGGTACGTGCGCGCGATATGAAGCAATATCAGGAGTTTGTGCTTAACAAACTCGGTGAGATAGAGAGCCTGGCCTCTATCGAGAGTACCTTCGTGATGAGCGAACTGAAACAGAATTACGGTATTAACATCTGACAGAAATCATAAAATAAGACCATATATGAAAAGAATGCTTATCACCATGTTTGCAGCCGTCATTGCCGCTGCAAATGTCAACGCTCAGTTTAAGAGCACCTATTTCACTGTTGACGAGATGCCCAATGGTGTCGTCTTCCTGCCAGAACCGCCTGACACCACATCGCTGCTGTTCATCAGCGACTATACCATGTATATGTGGGGCAAGACCATTCGTAACACGGAACGCGGTCAGGAGGCCATTGATCATATTGTCACAAGTGTCAGCAAAATGGCTGCCTATTTCAGCAAACCCTTCGGTATGACCATTTCGAGAGAGACGACCCCTGCTATCTATAAGATGCTGGTCAAGGCCATTCCCACCATCCGTTTGGGTGTCATCAAACCCAAGGAGACCTATATGCGCAAACGGCCTTATGTAAGATTGAACGAGACAACATCCGTTCCTGAAGAGGAAGAAGAAGCGCGTAATACCGGCTCCTACCCTTCCGGACACGCCATCCGAGGCTGGGGAATGGCGCTGTTATTAGCAGAGATCAATCCCGCAGCGCAAGATGCCTTGTTGAAGTTGGGTTACGAATGGGGAGAGAGCCGTGTGATCATAGGCTATCACTGGCAGACGGATATCGATGCCGCCATCGCATTAGCCTCAGCCTGCTATGCCCGTCTGCACACCAGCGCTGAATTCCTGGCCGATATGGCGAAGGCTCGCGAGGAATACGAACGCCTGAGCAAGAACCAGGCGCACTGATTCCATCATTTTATGATATTCAGACGGAGACCAAACTGCAGGTTAAAGCCGGTGGGTTGGTCCTTGAAGAAATTGCGCATACGACTGCCGTTGTCGAAGTAATACTTCACGCCTGGCTCAGCATAGAGTCCTAACTGCGGCAGGATGTCGTATTGCAGGCCTACCCCACCCTGAACGGAGAACTGCCAGCGGTCGCGATTGAGATGCTGCGTCACACCCTCGGAAGCTAAATGGGCTTTGATATTGTAATCAGCCTCAGCACCACCAGACAGATAGACGTTCAATCCTCCATAGTGGAACAGGCGATATTGCGCACTCAAGGGGACACCTAAATAGTGAAGCGTCTGTTTCTGCGAAATGGAAGAACCATTGATGATGGAGGTGAAGTCGGAACGCAGACGGGTATAGGTGATACCCGTTGACAGCGACAGATTCTGCAGCAGCGGATAGCTGACAGACAGTCCGAAGGCGATGGGCTGATAATGCTTCTGCCGCTCTTCGTAACCCACTAAATAGATAGGTTCAGCAGCTCTGGTGCGAGCCGAGCGGTAGGGAAGATAGGGCTCAAAGTCATATTGAGCGGCTAACGCATCGTCCATTCTGACACCGTTGGCCCGCTGCAAATCAGTAAAGCCGTTGGAGGCATAGAGGGCTATAGAGAGGTGAGAGGTGAGAGGTGAGAGGTGAGAGATATGATTACCTTCGAAATAGGAATTATCCATAACAAAGTTGTCAGTTCTTTCATTTCTCATCTCAAATTTCTCATCTAAATCAGTTATCAGTTCCACGTCCTCAGTTTTTCCGATGGTTTCGACGACAGAATCTTCAACAGAAGTCTGGGCTATCAGGTCGATTGAGGGCTGACTCATAGAGGGGACTGGCACCCTACGACTTATGGGGACAGGTTCTGTGAGTTGTTCAGCGAGCGACTCATTGGAGTTGTCCCCATGAATCGCTGAATCAGCCTGAGAGTGTTCTGGCTGAGGGATATGAGGAATAGATGAGGTTGGAGCCGCTGTTGTAGGAGACTCTGTTGTGGGAGCCTGCCAATAGAGATAGCCTCCGCCAGCTATAAGAAGGGCGAGGGATGCTGCCACAGCCCAACGGCGCAAGGGTACGAAACGGCCGCGAGGCTTCTGGCTGGCCTTTGGGCTTGTGGGCAAAGCCGCCTCAATGTCAGCCCACAGATCGTCTGGTGGAGCCACTTCGCGCTCTGCCAGCTTATCATGCAGTTGTTGAGTCCATTTGTCCTGATTCATATCCTTTGTCATTTGTTAATATATTCTTTCATCATTTGCTGTAGTGCCTTCTTCGCTCGAAAGAACTGTATGGCCGAGTTATGTTCGCTGATGCCGAGCCGTTGAGAGATTTCCCTGTGGGAGAGCTGTTCGAAGACAAACAGGTTGAGTACCACTCGATAGTTGGCAGGCAACTGTCCGATCATCGCCTCCAGCACATCGGGAGACACTAAGCCAACATCCGGCTCTGGGTCTATCACATCGTTGGGCATCTCTTCCGTAAAGTGCAGCCGCTCATGTTCCTTCACATAGTCGATGGCGCGATTGGCAACGATTCTCGACACCCACGACTTCAGGGAACCTTCTCCCCGATAGTCAAAGCGGCTGATGCCTGTTATGATCTTCACGAAACTGTCTTGAAGCACATCGCGTATTTCTTCGCGATTTGGGACATACCTCAGGCCGACAGCCATTGCATATCTCGAATAGCGATCGTAGAGTCGGCGCATCGCTGCCCGCTCCCCTCCTCGTATGGCGTCTAACAGTTCGCGTTCTGTTTCCACTAATCTGTTTCTGTATTTCCGATTTTCTTTGTTGCTACAAATAGCAATTCTGCTGGCGATTGGAGAACCATTGTATTTTCTTCATCAACACCGCTTATATGATAATTAATTTTTGTCAACGTCATCTTTAGTGTCCACAAATGCGTATCTTTGTTGAAGACAGCCACCATAGGTTGATTGGTACAGATAGAAAGATTGTAAGATTTATTATCTCCATAATAATTTGCTATACCGTTAGCAATTATATAATAATTTTGTGTCACATCAGATTTTAATCCATCAACATTGAAATAGGCATTATTTAAAGAATAGCCTTGATAATCATAAGGCCAAATATGAGAACCATAAGTTGCTTCAACATTCACATAATAATAAATAAAAGGACCAGTTGTATATTCACTTTGCTCAGCGTTACCATCATACTCTTTATACTTATTATCTGGAAAAAAAAGAGATTTTTTAAACAGTTCATTAACGGCATACTTGATAAGTGGAACAGAAGGAGTTCTCACAAAGAAATGATCATCCATCACCGTTAGGGTATCCGTTTCTATCGTCACATTGTTGAGAATCCAATTTCCCTCGAACTCGCCATATTCATTTTCTATAGATAATTCCTCAATTTCTATGTCCTGAGTATCCTCATCCTTCGTACAGGCGACGAGACCAGCCACCAGTACCATTAATAGGAATAATTTCTGCTTCATATTACTACTTTTTTTATGTTTGTTTCTATCTATATAACTGCAAAATTACAAAATCTTACGCGAAATCCCAGATTTTTTTAGGGAATTTCCATTTTCTTTTAGGGGAAATCCTTTCAGGCGTTGTTGGTTTCTGAATAATTTTGCAGCGTGAAATCTTTAAAATGTTTGGCTTATGAAAAGGATTATGATTGCAATGCTGAGCCTGATGCTCACGCTGCCCATGCTGGCACAATACGGTCGACCCCGCTATTCTACAGGTCGATATGGATATAGTAGTAGCTACACTCGTCCCAGTTATCGTCACAACCCCGTTAACTCCTATGTCGGCTTCCGTGTAGGTGGTGCATTCTCAACGGTCAACTCCGACGATAAGTATCTCGATGGAGGCACAATGCGCACAGGCCTGAACGTAGGCGTTGTGGCTGGATTCCAAGTAGCCCCTCATGCACCTATCTAT
>JAEEGG010020734.1_pt1 | contig 13108 bp, 10 predicted proteins | sample 9134161 | NCBI WGS metagenome assembly JAEEGG01 (sample SAMN16246543, study PRJNA631951) | gut metagenome | biome: gut microbiome; feature: rumen; material: CR-attached | host: Bos | place: Iran: Karaj | collected 2018-10
ACGCCCTCCAGTTCATCCCCATGTATCAGAAGATGCTCACCGAGATCGAGACCGTATGCCGCACCGACAACAGCGACGACAAGAAGACAGCTCAAATCGAGGATATCAAGGACCTGTACTACGACATCTTCAGCCAGGTACTGGTTACTGAGCAGAACGACGTTGCAATGAACAGCGTATCAATGGAATACTTCAACAACAGAATAGCCAAATAACATCAGGATAGTTATAACAAGGACTAAACGCTATCATAGTTTAAGGTTGAAAGGAATCAGGGAGTCAGACATCAAGTCCGGCTCCCTGATTTTTTATGTCATTACAACATATTACACCTTCTCCTCGCCTATCATTATTAGGCGATACAGGTTGCAGCCTATGAAATTGCCTATAACCAGACAAACATATAGAAGCAGCACGCTCCAAATGTTCTCCTTAATAAAGCTGAACGGAACCGTAAGGTAGTAGAAGGCATCGGCTATACAGTGAGGGAATCCGCACAGTATGAACATGGGGACTGCAAACAACAGCGGCAGCCACTGGTTACGGCGGGCAAACGTAACTGCGGTGGTCATCAGAAATCCGCAACCTATGGCAAGCAGTCCGGCACGCACAGGACCGATAGCCAACCGACCTTCAAGAATCTTTTGTGCAGCCTCCTGCAGCGGCATCGGTGACACTCTGGCTAGCAGTGATACCAGCAGACAGCCCACGATATTGCCCAGCAGAATGAGTAGCAGATCCCCTACTTCACCTTTTACAATGAATCCGGCAGTACCAGTATAGAGCTTGAGCTTATAACAAACCACAGTTATAAGACCAAAAGCAAACATTACAGCGCCTACAACGCCACCCAAAGCCAAGAAACCGAATCCTGCTATCCCTATGCAGATTCCTGCCAATATCGCAGACTTGAAAATAGTACCAAACTTTCCCATATTCAAAGAAATTTGCACAAAGTTAGCAAATAGAGCCAATGGGGACGGTTCCGTTTGGCCCTATTTTTAGAAAAACGATGCGATTATCATCAACGTTAGCAAAAATAGGGCCAAACGGAACCGTCCCCAATGGCTCTATTTTCGCTCGTGTCCGTAGAGGTTGGTGGGATAGTCGCCGTTAAAGCAGGCGGTACAGAGCTGGCAGGTTTTCATGTCACGACCCGATGCCTTATAGAGCGCCTCCAATGAGAGGTAATAAAGCGAGTCTGCACCAATGTAGTCACGAATCTCCTCCACATTATGACTGGCGCCTATAAGTTCCTCATACGTGCCGGTATCAACGCCGTAGTAGCAGGGATAGGCGTACTTGGGGCTTGCTATGCACACATGAACCTCGGTTGCTCCGGCTTCACGCAGCATACGCACAATCTGGCGTGATGTGGTTCCGCGTACAATTGAGTCATCAATAAGTATCACGCGCTTGCCGTTAACGATACTGCGCACGGGCGACAGCTTCATCTTGACACCCTTGTCACGCAGTTCCTGCGCGGGCTGGATGAACGTGCGGCCCACGTATTTGCTCTTTAGCAGACCCATCTCGTATGGAATCCCGCTAGCCTCGGCGTAACCCATCGCGGCGCTAAGGCTGGAATCGGGCACACCCACCACAATATCGGCATCAACAGGATGCTCCTCATAGAGCAGACGGCCGGAGAGCTTGCGGAACGAATGCACGTTACAACCCTCTATATCGCTGTCCGGGCGTGAAAAATAGATGTACTCCATCACGCACATACGGTGACTCCTAAGCTTGGAATAATCATTGGAGCGTATGCCGTGATGATCTATAGAAATGACCTCTCCCGGATTAACATCACGAATGAATTCGGCGCCTATCGCATCGAATGCACAGGTCTCGCTGGCCACTACGTATCCTTCGCCAAGTTTCGCAATGGAAAGCGGATGAAAACCGTACTTGTCCCTGCATGCATAGATGCGGTTTGGAGTCATTATCACCAGCGAGAAAGCGCCCTCAATCATGTTCAGGGCATTGATAATGTTTATTATCCTATCCTCCTCGGTCGGGTCTTTCTTTATTAGATGGGCGAACAGCTCGCTGTCCGATGTGGTCTGCAGCAGACTGCCCCTACGCTCCAGATACAGGCGCAGTTCCTTTGAGTTGATAATGTTACCGTTATGCGCTAAAGCAAAATCGCCAGTATAATGATGAAACGTAAACGGCTGGATATTCTCCAGACCGCCCACATTGGTAGTGGGATAACGCACATGACCTATTGCCATATTTCCGGTCAGCTCATCCAGATGATTCTGCCCGAATATCTCTATCACCAGCCCGGCTCCCTTATGCAGATGCATCCCCTGCTTGTCGGCGCTCACAATCCCGCAGCCCTGCTGACCGCGGTGCTGAAGGCTGTGCAACGCATAATAGGCATACTGTGAGGCATTCTCCACACCGTAAATGCCAAACACTCCGCATTCGTGATGCAACTCTTCCATAAAGAATTATTCTACTGTTACAGATTTGGCCAGGTTACGCGGCTGGTCCACATCGCGGCCCTTGGCAATAGCGATATGGTAAGCCAGCAGCTGCAGCGGAATTACTGACAGCAGCGGAACCAGACACTCCTCGGTATCCGGAATCTCGAACGAGTAGTCCGATATGTTCTTTACATCCTTATCGCCCTCGGTCACAATGCTTATCACCCTACCCTTACGGGCCTTAACCTCCTGTATGTTACTCAGAATCTTGTCATAATGGCCACGCTTGGGGGCAATCACCACCACAGGCATCTCATCGTCAATAAGCGCAATAGGCCCGTGTTTCATCTCGGCAGCGGGATAACCCTCAGCATGAATGTACGATATCTCCTTAAGCTTTAGAGCGCCCTCCAGCGCCACGGGATAGTTGTAACCGCGTCCCAGATAGATAAAGTTATGCGCGTATGTGAAAATCTTGGCCAATTCCGATATCTGCTTGTCATGCTTGAGAATCTTCTCAATCTTGGCCGGAATGTTGGGCAACTCCTCAATAATGCTCTTTCGCAATTCGGGTGATACAGTACCTTTCTCCTGCGCAATATTAAGCGCCAGCAGCAACAGCGTCTCCACCTGTGCCGTAAACGCCTTGGTCGATGCCACACCTATCTCAGGACCGGCATGAGTATAACAGCCGGTATCGGCAGCACGGGCTATGGATGAACCCACTACATTGCAGATACCAAACAGGAACGCTCCCGATGCCTTGGCCAGTTGCATGGCCGCCAGAGTATCGGCAGTCTCACCTGACTGCGATATGGCTATCACCACATCATCAGGGTAAATCACGGGATTGCGGTAACGGAACTCCGACGAGTACTCCACCTCAACCGGAATGCGCGTAAGGTCCTCTATCAGGTACTTGCCGATGAGTGCAGCGTGCCACGACGTACCGCAGGCGCAAATTATTATGCGGCGTGCAGCCATAAGCCTGGCTCTGTGGTCAATCACGCCCGACAGCTTCACTATTCCCAGCTCCGGATGCAGACGGCCGTTCATCACCGTACCTGTGGTGCGCGGCTGCTCATGAATCTCCTTGAGCATGAAGTGCGGATAACCACCCTTCTCTATCTCGCTCAGGTTCATCTCCAGCTTCTTTATTACCGGAGTCTGCTCCACGCTCTTAAGGTCCGTAATCTTAAGCTCCTGACCGCGCTGTATGAACGCAATCTGCTCCTCGCCCAGATAAACCACACGGTCCGTGTATTCTATGATCGGAGTGGCATCGGAACCAATCAGGAACTCGTCATCGCCCACACCTATAATCAGCGGACTGCCCTTGCGTGCGGCAATCATACGGTCAGGCTGAGTCTTATCCACAATCACTATAGCGTATGCACCTATCACGCTGTTAAGAGCCAGCGGAACGGCCTCCTCAAGCGTTATAGAGTGGCTGTCCATGATATACTGGATAAGCTGTATCACCACCTCCGTATCAGTCTCGCTCTTAAAGTGGTAACCCTGGTTCTGGAGCTCGGTCTTAAGCGAGCGATAATTCTCTATGATACCATTGTGAATTAGCGCCAGATTACCCGATTCCGAAAAATGCGGATGCGCATTCACATCATTAGGCTCGCCGTGAGTAGCCCAGCGGGTATGCGCAATACCTATGTTGCCGCTCAGGTCCTTACCCTCCACAGCATGTTCCAGATCGGCCACCTTACCCTTGGTCTTGTAAATGACCAGGTTGCCGTCATCATTTATAAGCGCCACACCTGCGCTGTCATAACCGCGGTACTCCAACCTGGAGAGTCCCTTTATCAGTATGGGATACGCTTTACGTTTACCCACATAACCTACTATACCACACATAGTTATTGCGTTTTATACGTTATTGTTCAAAATGTATTTAAAAGAGGAAGGCTGGTCCTGACTTGAACCAGCCTTCTTCTAAAAGTTTATCTAACCAGAATCCTCATACTCTCCGTCAATCTGTCCGACCGGTGAAACAACACGGAGAAGCCGGAACCTGATTATTATTCACGTTCTGCTTGTCATTCATCTGATTAGACAGACAGTTATAATCAAACCTTCTCTCCATCATTGTTCCAAAACCTGTCGCAAAAGTACGCATAATATTTCAATTTGCAACAGATTCCAACAAAAATATTACGTATTAACGCAAAACACATTTGATTCTAATAATAATGCGAACAAACATAGCCTATTGCAATACAATTTGCAAATATTTAACATCGAAACAAGACAAGAAGCAACGGCCTGACGAACACTCATGAGGGTGGCAAGAACAGGCTGTTCGCGTCAATTATTATTATTATTATTATGCATAAAAAAAATTATATTTGCACTCTACAACACTATAACAGTCAAGTTCTACTAATAGCAGTATATATGATGGACAAGAAGCAATCAAACGGATGTGACCGACTCAGAGCCATATTTATCCCCGTAATAATGTGCCTTTTTATGCTTGCCACAGCAATTAAGGTTTACGGAAATAATAACAATCAAGTTCCCGGACAGTTTGAAAAGCATGTAGTCTTGGTTTTTGATAATGGTAATGCACAGGTGAAACTTAATAATGCAGAATCTGTTGACATGAAACTGAATCAGGTGCCTAAGTTCCTCAAGAAAAACCGCAAGAAAGGTATTTCACGCATTACATTAAGGTATATGTATGATGTTGACGGGCTTGCCGATGTCCAGCCCCTTGCCCATAATATAAGTAATTTAGGCATTAAGATATCAATAGCCAACAACGACGAAATGCTAGACCGTATAAATATGCCGGAATACCGATGTGCTCGCATCTATGATGAAGGAGGTGGACAGTACCGTTTTGAACTCAACTGTCATTCCCAGGCTGAAAACGATAAGATCAGAAGAAATAACAGATCTCCACTAAGGGGTGCAAACGGTGGGTTCCAGGGCGGTACCTTTGGAATAAAGGAATATACATCTCCCATCAAGGACCTTTCCATTACAGGTGATATTGAGTTGATGAAACAATGGATACGGATGTTTGACGGCCACTCTGTAGGAATATATCCTGCCGATATGCCATATACCGATGCAGAACAGATGGCGCAGGCTGCCTGGAAACGTGGAATAAACCAGGTGTCAATGATTGTGCCTGGCAGAATAGGACCAGCCAAGATAGTACTTATACCGGAGGGCAGCAATTGGAGTGAATTGTATCCGGAAATGAAGGCTATCGATGTGGCAGGAAAAAGAGAGCAAGATGTGGCATTTAATTATGTCAATGGCGATGGCTTAAAAATATCTAACCCCAAGATATTCTATAATGCCGATGAAGATTGTTCTGAGATTACTAATGTGATAAACAAACCGGATGAACTGATTGTGATATATAAGACAACCCAGCTGGCGGACAATGCTTTAACGGGCTTAAGCTCTTTGGAACTTACTGCCGATGGAAAGAAATACAGGCAGACAAAATATGAAGGTCTTAACGGTTTTGAGAAGGAATCCTTCTGGAGTCCTGATTATGGTACTTATATCCAGAGTATCCATTTTGAGCCTGTTCCTGCCGATGTTAAAACTGTTGACATCTATAACAAGGATATCAACGCCACAATCATAAAAGGTCTTCAAGTATCTGACGAAATAACGTATTATGACAACATAAAGACAGTACATGTCTATTCATGGGCGGACCTTACAACGACCCATGGGAATGAAAGCCAGAAAGATAATGTAACAATAGATAGGATTGACCTGTCAGACAGCGAGACAACAATCTATCTTGACATGAAGATAAGAGAGCCACGTTCATTCATGGGATATGTGGGTAGTGACTTTGTTCTTACATTGCATGATGGAACAAAAATAAAAGCCATACGTTATGACGGCGTGCCTACCGACAAGGAGTTTGACCGTAACGGAGATAATGTGGATACTCATTTCCAGGTCATATTCCCGGCTATCCCTAAAGATGTTTTCAGCTTTGATGGAATATCGCTTACCGGTACAGTATGTCATGAACAGTTGGTGTTTAATAATTTACATGATGAAGTGGTTGACATTTTAAAAACAACGGAGCTTCCCCGTTTACTCGAAGGTAATGAAGACCAACTAAGCCAATTCATTGGCGTTTACAGTAACCTAAAAGGCCTATTTCAGAACTACAATGACAGGTATCTGTTTGGTGAAAATACTCCCGGAAGTTTTACGCTGGAGCAAAGGGATCAGGTGTTACACCTGTTATGTGTTAAGGAAGAGGATATTCCCAAATACGCATTGGCCAATGCATATATCATAATATATAAGGGAAAAAACGATCTTATTATTTATACTGTTCAAGAGAATGGTCAGAGTCGTATGAGACTTCGTGGAGGAAATAATGGAGAATCAGATACCGATTCCAATCCATATGAAATTATAAAACGTAACCCCAATATTACCGTTGATGGTCAAGGAAATTGGTTTGTTGAAGGTAAGAAAGCAGTAATCTGGGAGATAGAGTAAAACATATTTGATTCTAATAATAATGCGAACAAACATAGCCTATTGCAATACAATTTGCAATCCAGAATGCCCCTACTTCGACCTAATAATCTCTAATAAAAATTTTCAGCGTATCATCCACCACTTTAAATAAATCATCACGGGTTATCTTCTTTTTCTCAGTTGCAATATAGGGTGCAATATCAGACTCCTTTATGCCTTTTTTTATCCAGTCTTTATAAGTGGTAGCATAGAATTGTTGCACACGGCCACTTCCAAACATAACGACAGCTGGCTGACCATCATCTGCCCATATTTCTACTATTGCTGAAAAATTATATTTCATATTCTCTACTGAAGGGTCATACAGAAATGTAACGGTATAATATTTCCTGCCAAACAACTTCTTGTCTTTTAGGACTGGGTCATCTTTAAATGTTTCCTTAATTGTATTTATGTCGGAAATAACCGGCTCCTTGTAATCCCTGTAATAATCTGGACCAAAGGCCATAATAACCTCTTTAGCTTTTTCTATCAGGTATTCATTACGTTTTGACTCCTGTTTCCTGTCCAGACGCCTCATTTTGGAACAGCAGGGGGTACATATCGACAACAATATCAAAGCTACACATAAATGCCTCATACCGATGTACCTCCTCTGCATTAATGAAGTTTAGACATTCAAGTGACTTATCTGTATGGAAAAGTTTTTATGTCATGTTTCACAAGCTATGACTCAAAGCAAGGCGTTTGCGGTACAGACGGATAAAGTAGAAGCATAATGCAAGGGCTGCAATTATGGCCAGCGCTGTCAAGATTAAGGCTGTGGTGTCATCGCCGGCACCTGCTTCATTTGTGTAGGTTATTGAAGCCTTTAGGGTGTCAATAATTCCGTCCTGGTTGGGGATAGAATCTGCAACGCCTTTATTCACTACCGAATCTACCGATGCGGAATCAACAGCCTGAGTATAATTGGAAACAGTAGAGTCTGCGTTGAACCTGAAATCGGGAGTATTGAACAAGCCCCTTTGCGGATTAGTCCTCCGCCAGCTTCGCTCATTCCTCATTTGATTAATAATTTCCCAATCCTCCGGGCTCATGATTATGTCTAGAAATTTTAGCATAATAATTTGTATTTTAATTAGTTAATATTCAAAGTCAATAAATAAGTGCATACCATGTGGCCCAGCAATCCTATAAGGAAACTTACGGCATTGCAAAGCAAACTATATATAGACGCTTTGCGTAAATCCTTGATAAAGATGAGATACCACAGAGCCTCTACAATCAGCACAATCAGCTCACCTATCAGTACCGCCTTTGTGCTGTAGCCCACGTGCATGACAACAAGATTCAACGGGACATTGGTAAGTACGTTTATCACTATAGACAGAGCCAGCACCTTACGCCTGCGCTCCATAAGCAGCCACAGCACCCCAAGTTCAATCAGGATTGTCAACGTAAGAGATAAAAGCAACTGTCCTGCCATAACATTATCAATTAAAGTAACGTAGCTATCAGGTAACCCGGAATAAGCGATGCCGCCAGCAGCCCGAAAGCAAGCCCCTCATGCCCCTTAAGCATCACGTTTGCCCAGTAAAGAGTGATAGGCATTGTACAGTTTAGCATAAACAGGCCCGCAAGTGCAATGCCTATATGATTCCCTTTGGCCACAAGGCATATAATAACACCCGCAACCAGAAGAATGATTGACGTAACCATTCCCATCCATTTCACCAGCCATCCGCCAGCCATCTTACCCATCATGGTCAATGCTCCAATCAGGAGAACAACCATAGGAGTCTTGTCAATCACTCCGGTAAAGGATTCGCCCAAGAATGAACGCCCGGCTACAATAAGCATAATCAGGATCAGGAGCGCCCAGACCAAAGGTTTGGAGTACACTTTACTATCACTATCAACCTCTATCGCATCTATTTGCTTTGTGGTATCAATACGCAAAAAAGCCAGAGCCAGGATGCATATACCAAGCAGCAGGCAGAGCATCAGCGCCCGTGACAGAAATACGGAACCCACAGCAAGCCCAAACGCACCGGTAGATACAAACACGCCAAGCGCCCTTATGTCATTACCGGTCCTGACGGCAGTCTCTTTCCCACCCCATACATGAAACAGAGAATTTCCTATGCCCAGCAGAACCGATAACACCATAAGCAGAACCATAGATTCCGCAGAACAATATGGCATAACGCATACGGTTTCCAGAACCGCCAGAATCAACAATATTATTGAGGACAGCAATAACCAATGGCGCTGCTTGGCTCCATCGGCCAGCATCCCCGTAAACGGTTGGGTAAGAAACGCCAGCACATTATACACAACAAAGTATTTGAGCAAATCCTGAATGCCTGTAGTAGCCATATACAGGCAGCAAAGACACAGCCCGTCAACACAGAAATGAAGTGCCGCCGCCAATCCCGTAAGGGTAACCGTTCTGCCGGACTGAGACTTTGCCATATAAACTATTATTCAAACTCTATACGGTCTCCAAAGCGGCGCTTCAGTTCTTTCTTCTGGTCGGCCGATACCTTGCCATTTATTACGAGATGGCCAATATCCATACTGTCCATCCAATCTGGTATCTCAACCTTGTCGGTAAAACGCAGTTCCAGCCTGTCGTAATGATTGACAGAACGCAGTTCCTCAGGGACCTTGTCCACACGCAGAACAAGCCAACCAGCCATCTGTTTGAACTTTTTCAAGTTCTCATCGGCTTCTGACTCGTTTACAGCCCAGCCCAGTTGGAATGACACGCAGTCGTTCTCATCGGCCATGTATCCGGCTATGCCGCCGGTGAGTTCAAGCGGTATGGTTGCAATGACCTGGCCTGTTAAGGTATCCACCTCAATGTATTTGACCTGGGCCGATGCCATCTGTTTGGGGAAATCATCATAATTGTGAGGCACCTTTTTAGGTGTAGGATTGCCGTCTTTGTCATATGGCATAAGCTTGAGGAACCAGCCGTCAAGCTCGGTGGGCTCATCCAATGAGCAGGCGCCTCCACGTAGTCTTTCAGGGGTGTTCTTCATTACTATATCCTGCCAGAAAGACCTATCAGGGTTACCCTGCGCTGCCTGTACAAACTGCTTAAGTATGGGCTTGATGTCTGCAGTCCAACTGCCTGCACCCAGTTCCTGCAAACGGGCAGTCTTATCTACAATAGACTGCCAATCCTCAACTGTTCCGGTAAGTGTTATTGAGGGAAAACCGCAACCGCCATACATTATTATGAACTCAAAGAAAGATTTGGTAGTCTCCATCAGGACAATCTCTGATGCCATACGCTCTATTGTGCCGGTGGTTGAGAAATCGGCAGTAATGAGTTTGGCCACATCATTTTTGGTGTTGGAATCAATCTGCCGGGCAAAACCGTCAACGATTGCGGTCCAATCAAAATCAGGATGATAGAGCGGATAGTGTGACTGAACTATAAGGTCTATTTTACCTTCAAAATCCACGAACTTGTCACGGAACTTTTCAGGGTCGGCATTAACGTCATGTGAGAACGCCTGGCTTATGAGCATCCAGATTACATCGGGTGATAGTGTTATGGGCCGATGATCAGCAAAGGCCTGGACCATTCCGGTAAAGAACGGGGCATCAGCCACCATTAACGGTTGATCCCAGAAACTGGCGGCAATGTAGCTGTTGTCCAAGCCATAATATGAGGCTGCGCCTAAACTTTTAAGCCTATCTGCCTGTGAAATCCAGTTAAAATATTCGTTTTTTGGTTTGGGCAGATTCTCGTCAACAACAAAGGTTATGCTGCCCTGTTTCTGTTCCAGAATGCGGGCCTTATCGGCACTGGCTGTTGTGGCTGCGCATAACAGCAACATTGCCAGCCAGATTCTGATTCTACGTATCTTCATATTTCAAGCTATTGTTATTCGTTCTTTTTGAGGTATAATACTTGGATTATCATGGCCTCGGTTGTAAGGTAAATAGTGACAATAACAGCTGTTTCATAAATAATAGCCGGTTACTTGAGAGGCTGGAAGAAATTGTTAGTGGCCCGGCGGTTGTATTCTTCGGCGTCATAACTGATCACTTCGAAAGTGCCGTTTCTGCCTTTTGAACCCCATATTGCGACAAGGTATGCCCGGTCTGTCACCACTCTCGATGCCTTTACAGCTTTCTTTTTAACACCTAACAGCGCTGCAACCTTCTTCTTGGAGTATATGTCTTTATCCCAATCAAAAGCGGCATATTTTTCTTTATCCACCTCTACCGGGTTATCGTCATAAATAATCAACGGAGCAAATTCTTCTCTTGACACAGGTGGCTGAACTCCGTACATGAGACGCATATGGGTACGAAGGTATTCTGTGTCCATACGTATAGAATCAAAAACCGCTGCGATACTGTCTGCCAACTCCGAACCATCATCGTTAGCATGGGCTCTTGATGCTGATTTGCTTGAAGAGCACGATGTAAACAACGGCAGCAGCAGGAGCGACACGCTGCAGAGTGTGCGGTACCAACCACGGGAAAGCCAGATTCTGATTCTTCTTATTATCATAGCTCAAACTATTTGTTTGCTGACAAAAATAGTTCTCATATTTACAATCAACAAGGAAAAAGCGTTGCAAAAACGTTGCAATTCTGCGACCTTTGCTCGCCACGCCGGATAAAGCAAGCTTTCTCTGGTCGTTTGGCTTAACGCAAACGTTGCAATTTTCATCTGTTCTTTAAGTCTGTCACCCATTGATAATGACCACTCAGTTTGCCGGCCTTACGAGCCTTGCGGTAATACCTTCTTGTGAGTATCTCTAGTGAACCGCCAGCACCCTTATCACCCCATTTTTTTTCTGCCTCTTTATTATCCAATCTCTGTACTGCCTGTATCTTGTCACCACGTATTCCTAACAAATCAGCCAGTTTATATCTGTCAAGGATGGGTGCTCCAAAGTCAAATGTAGACAATTTGGCTTCATCAACAGAAATAATTTCACCATCAAGGAGTATTAACGGATATATTGATACAGAATCATCACCGTTTTGATTAAATTCTTTATAATAATCAACACCTGTGACATTATAATTGGCAGAACCGCCGAATCCGCCGAAACCTCCAAATCCTCCAAAGTTAAGATTGGATTCTGAAAGTGATCCATTGCCTGTAGCACCCGTTGTGATTTCTAATGATCCCATTCTAACATTAGCATTTTCCGGTTCTTTTGTCTGTTCATAGGCCGTGACTCTCTCCATCATATTGGCTGTGATACTATCCAGTTCTTCTTTGGTCATGTTATTTTGGGCTAACAATGAGTCAAGCCCTTGCCTGTAAGTGTCATGATTAAATGAAACGGTATCATTGGACATACGTACAGGAGTTATGGATGGCGTCATTGCGACTTTATTTTCAATTAGTTCCGGCTCAGCAAGAATGCCGCCAAGTTTCACGCTGTCAGCGGGATTGGATATGCTGTCTGTAGTTGTCAGCTGTTCTTCTTGTGGAGACTGAGGATTGTTCTGTGCCATCTGGCCTGCGGGAGTTCTGTGTATGGGCAGCAGGAAGAGTAACAACAGAACTGCGGCTGCGGCAGGGATTGATATGGCTGCGGTCAGGAACCCGCGGCGGCGCCTTGCGGCAACATCATGAGCGGCCTTTCTGGAAAGGAAATCATCCCAGTCAGACTGCGGCAACTCTACTTTGAGGCCCTCCAGATAGTCAATCATTCTTTTGTCTCTCCAGTCCTTCATTGTCCTGTTGCTTTAAGGTAATCTGTTATGGCTTTCCTCACGCTGGCGCGGGCTTTGGCAAGAATGGATGTTGAACCGCTCTCGGTTATGTTCAAAGCCTGGGCTATCTCCTTGTGGCTGAATCCGTCTATGTAGTACATATTGAACACCGCACGCCTAACGGGTGAAAGTGTAGCCATTATCTGTTTCAGCACGTCATCGGGTATCTCACGCTCAGGTCCGGCATCGGAATCCGATGCATCAAGGATATCCTTATCACTTACCTGTTCAAGAGGAACCTCCATGAATTTGCTGTTCTGCCTGAAGCGGTCAAATACCACGTTTATGGTTATCTTACGGAGCCATGGATAGAGTGAGCCATCGGCTTCATTGCGGAAAGACCTGATGCTGTCCATTGCCTTTATCATGGAGTCATGCATAAGGTCACGGGACTCTTCACTATCACCAACGTATCTAAGACAGAG
>JAEEGG010020737.1_pt1 | contig 13107 bp, 11 predicted proteins | sample 9134161 | NCBI WGS metagenome assembly JAEEGG01 (sample SAMN16246543, study PRJNA631951) | gut metagenome | biome: gut microbiome; feature: rumen; material: CR-attached | host: Bos | place: Iran: Karaj | collected 2018-10
TCCGGTACGGGGACGGGGGAGGGCGGGGGCGTCTCCTCCGGCTCCGGCTCCGGCGTCACCTCCGGCTCCGGCCGTCCGGTCTCCCCCGGCGCCGCCGCCGCCATCTCCCCCCGGGGCTCCAGCCGCGCCGCCAGCGCGCCGGGCAGGCCCGAGCCCCACAGGAGCCTGCCCGCCAGTACCAGCACCAGGAGCGCCGCCGCAGTCTGCCGACGCCCTCTGCCCATGCTCCTCCCCCCTTTGTCACAGTATCTCTGCTAATATATGTCTGAGGAACGCTTGTCAGAACCGGAAGCGGATGGTATACTTCATTATTATAAAATCAGACTGAGGGGCGCCGCATGCCCCGGATGGAGGAACGCACATGCAGTATACGTACCGGACGAAGGGCACCTGCTCCCGGCAGATCATCATCGACGTGGAAGGGGAGACCGTCACCCATGTGAAGTACGTGGGCGGCTGCCCCGGCAACGTGCAGGGCATCGCCCGGCTGGCGGAGAACCGGCCTGTGGACGAGGTCATCAGCCTGGTGGAGGGCATCCGCTGCGGCTCCAAGCCCACCTCCTGCCCTGACCAGCTCGCCCAGGCCCTGAAAGAGATCAAAGCGCAGACAGCCCAATGAAAGCCGTCGTTCTGGGCAGCGGCGCATGGGGCACCGCCCTGGCGATGCAGCTGTGCCGCGCCGGCCAGCAGGCAGTGCTGTGGAACCGGGATCCGGAAAAGGCCGCCCGCATGCGCCGCAGGCGCACGAATCCCCGGCTGCCCGGCGCTTCCCTGCCCCGGGAGCTGGAGATCACGGCGGATCTGGACTGCCTCCGGGGGGCGGAGCTGGCCGTGGTGGCCGTTCCCTCCTACGCCGTGCGGGAGACCGCCGCGGCCATCCGGGACCGTCTCAGCCCCGGCACGGTGCTGGCCTCCGCCGCCAAGGGCGTGGAGCCGGAGACCTGCCTGCGCATGACCCAGGTCATCGCCGGGGAGCTGGGGGAGGGATACCCCCTGGCCGCCCTCAGCGGCCCCTCCCATGCCGAGGAGGTGGCGGTGGGCATGCCCACCGGATGCGTGGCGGCGGCGGAGGATCCGGCGGCGGCGCTCATGCTCCAGCGGGCCTTCACCAGCCCCGTCTTTCGGGTCTATACCAGCCGGGACGTGACGGGAACGGAGCTGTGCGGCGCGGTGAAAAACGTCGTCGCCCTGGGCTGCGGCGTGGCCGAGGGCCTGGGATACGGGGATAATACCCGGGCCCTGCTCATCACCCGGGCCCTGCCGGAGGCCGGGCTCCTGGTGACCCGGGCGGGGGGCAGCTCCTCCACCTGCGCCGGTCTTGCGGGCGTGGGGGACCTGATCGTCACCTGCACCTCCCGCCATTCCCGGAACCGGAAGGCGGGGCTCCTGCTGGGCCAGGGCATAGCCGTGCAGGAGGCCCTGAAGGCGGTGGGCGCCGTGGTGGAGGGCTATTACGCGGCGGACAGCGTGCGCGCCCTGGCGGAGCGGCTGGGGGTGAGCATGCCCATCTGCGGCTGCGTATACGACCTGCTGTATCGGGATTTCCCGGCGCGGGAGTGCATGTCCCGCCTCATGGGCCGGGAGCTGAAAAGCGAATTTTGACCGGGCTTCCCGCCCGGAGGAAGGGAGATCGATATGGGGAAGCATATCCGGCGCGCAGCCTGTCTGCTGCTCTGCCTGTGCCTGAGCCTGGGGCTCCTCTGCCCCGTCCATGCCCAGGAGTATGACGAGATCCCCGCGGCCATGCAGGGCGCGGCGGACTGGCTGAAGCGGCAGGTCCCCGCTCCGGGGACCACGGGCTACGGCGCGGACTGGGCGGTCTTTGCCCTGGCCCGCAGCGGCATCCCCACGGAGGAAAGCTGGTACCGCAGCTGGCTCTCCTATACGCTGGAGGTCCTTCGGGCGGGGAACGGAAGCCTGAACACCCGGAAATACGCGGAATATTCCCGGACCATCCTGGTCCTCACCGCCCTGGGGCAGGACGCAAGAAGCTTCGGCGGCTACGACCTGACCCGGTACCTGGCGGACTTCAAGCAGGTCTGCCTCCAGGGCATCAACGGCCCATCCTGGGCCCTGCTGGCCCTGGACAGCGGAGATTACCCCATGCCGGAGGACCCGTCCGTATCCGTGCAGGCCACCCGGCAGATGTATGTGGACGAGATCCTGTCCCGGCAGCTGGAGGACGGAGGCTGGACCCTGACGGGGAAGGGCGGACCCGGACCCTCGGACCCGGATGTGACCGCCATGATGCTCCAGGCCCTGGCGAAGTACCTGGACCAGGAGGCGGTGGCCGCCGCCGCGGAGAAGGCCCTGGACTGCATCTCCGCCCAGCAGCAGGAGGACGGGAGCCTGGCCAGCTACGGCGTCGTGAGCAGCGAGAGCGCCGCCCAGATGCTGGTGGCTCTGTGCGAGCTGGGCCTGGGGCCGGAGGAGCCCCGGTTCGTGAAATCCGGCGGCAGCCTGCTCACCGCCATCCTTGCCCTGCGGGGGAAGGACGGGGACTTCCTGCATACGGCGGACGGCACCGGCGCCCCCATGGTGGCCACGGAGCAGTGCCTGTACGCCCTGACGGCCCTGTGCCGGTACCGGGCGGGGCAGCCGGGCCTGTACCGGCTGACGGATCCCCTGGCGCTTTCCGCCGGGGGCGGCCTGCCCGGGAAGGATCCCGCCGTGGCCGCGCCGAAGGTCCTGGGGGCGGAGCCCGCCTTCCCGGATCTGGGGGAGAGCGAATGGAAGGAAGCGGTCCTGGGCCTGGCGGCCCGGGGCGTGCTGAACGGCTTTGAGGACGGCCTGTTCCGGGCGGAGGAGCGGATGACCCGGGCCCAGTTCGCCGCGACGGCGGTGCGGGCCATGAGCCTGCCCGCGGCGGGCAGCGCGGACTTCCCGGACGTGCCCCCGGAGAAATGGTACGCCTCCTGGGTGGCGGCAGCCGCCCGCTTCGGCATCGTGAACGGCAGGGACGACGGCCGCTTCGATCCCGAGGGGGATATCGACCTGCAGGAGGCCGCCGCCATGGTCTGCCGGGCGGCCAGGCTCTGCGGGCTGGACGCCGCCCTGACGGCGGAGGAGACCCGGGCGGCCCTGAAGGGCTATACGGACCTGGACAAGCTCCAGTCCTGGGCGGAGCCCACCCTGGCCTGGTGCCTGAAAAACGGCGTCGTTCACCGGACCGGGGCGCTGCAGCCCCGGGAGAAGGTCCTGCGGGGAGAGATCGCCGGCATGTTCTGGCGGCTCCTGGAGCTGGCAAAGCTCCGCTGAGATCAGTGAGAGGGCATCCGCCGCAAGGCGGTCCCCATATTAGAAGGAGGAGAGCAACGTGAAGAAAAACCTGATCCGCGTATTCTGTCTGGTCCTGATCCTGACCCTGGTTGTCGGGGTCCTGCCCGCCATGGCTGCGGACGAGATCACCGTCTATGTGAGCGTCAGCGCCCAGGGCGTCCCCGCCCAGACCAAGGACGGCGCTCCCGCCAGCCTGCTGGCTGTCAAGGTGCCCGCCGGCAGCACCGTTGAGGCTGCCGTGATCGCGGCCCATGCCAAGTACTGCCCCGCCGGAGCCGAGGGCTTCCAGATGGCGGACAGCGACTGGGGCCTGAGCATGGTCCTCATCTGGGGCTCTGCCGACGGAGTCGGCGGCTTCTATGTGAACGGCGTCATGCCCATGGACAACATGCGCAACGTGACCGCCAACAACGGCGACGTGATCGAGCTGGTGCTGTACCGGGAGGATTGGAGCGACAGCTACGCCCGCTTCAACACCTGGTATGCCGAGGTCACCCCCGGCGTGCCCCTGACCCTGTCCCTGACCCACGAGGCCTTTGACGAGAACTGGAATCCCGCTCCCGAGGCCCTGACCGGCGCGAAGGTCAAGACCCTGGACGGCAAGGAGCTGGGCGTCACGGACGCCGAGGGCAAGATCACCCTGTTCTTCGACGCTCCCGGCAGCTGCATCGTCACCGCCGAGACCGCCGATCTGGCCATCACCGCCCCCTGCTGCTACGTCAGCGTGACCGGGGCCGCCGGCCTCATCTCCCCCGCTCCCCAGGCCAAGACCTACGTGGTGAAGCCCGGCGACACCCTGTGGAAGATCGCCAAGAACGCCCTGGGCAGCGGCTTCCGCTGGGGCGAGCTCTTTGCCCTGAACGCCGACCAGGTGAAGAATCCCCGCATGATCTACGTGGGCCAGGTCCTGCGCCTGCCTGCGTAAGCCCTCCCGCAGAGACGATTCCACACCTCCGCCCCGCCTCCGCAGAACTGCGGAGGCGGGGCGGAGGCGCAGACGATCTGCCCGCCGTCCGGTCAGGGACGGCGGGCTGCTTTTTTTCCTGCCCGGGCCTTTACTGCTCCTCCGGGGCCAGGATGGTGACGATCTGACCGAACAGCTCCGGGGCGTTCACCACGATCAGCGCCAGCTGCTCCCGGACCCTGGTGACGCTCTGATAGAACAGGTTGGGGTACAGGTATTCCGGGTCCGGGATCCCCCGGAGGGCGCCGGTCTCGTCATAGGAGAAGGAGCCGTCCATCAGCATCACCACCTTGTCGAACTCCTGCCCGATCACGTGATGGGCGTCGAAATCCTCGGCATAGTCGGCAAAGGGGTCCGGCCCGGAGCCGGTGCGGGTGTAATTGATGCACACGAAGCCCCGGCTCCGGTGGTATTCCAGCAGGTCCTGGGCCTCCCGGGTGGTGTTTGCCCAGTCCAGCTCCACGCAGGAATAGTCCATGGCCTGCTTCGGCCTGTAATTCCGGTTTTTCAGGCACCGGATGAAGTCGCTGAGCTCCCGGTTCATGCGGAGCTTTTCGGAGAGGACGTAGCGGCCCGCCGGGGGCAGGGCGTCGATCCGGCCCGGGATATCCCACCGCTCCTGGGCCGCCGTGAGCACCTGCCCGGGGTCGGAGGAGAAGATGCAGACCTGGCCGCCAAGGCGGGCGGACCGGCAGACCGCCCGGAACAGCTCTGGGGCAAGGCGGTGGGATTCGTCCACCAGCACGCTGCGGTACGCCGAAAGCAGATCGCCGTCCTCCCGGAGGCGGGCGTCGGAGACGATCTCCAGATCCCTGAGCTCCTGCCGGATCCGCTCCTGTCCGGGGGTGAGCTCCCCGCAGTGGAGGATGGCGGTCCTGCCGGTCCCGGACAGGGTCCGGGCCAGGTCGTACAGCAGCAGGGTCTTGCCCGTGCCGGGGGTGCCGGTGATATGGAAGAAGGCGCCGGACCGGGCCTCCTCCACCCCCGCCAGCACGCTCTTTTTCACCTGCTCCTGGGCCTGGGTGAGAAAATACTCCCCCCGGATGAACCGGTCCGGGGTGCTCAGGGGAGAGACCAGGTAGTCCGACGCCCGGAACAGGTCGTCGATATGGGTGAGGTGTCCCGTCTGAGTCAGGACGACCGCCTCCCGCAGCTCCCGGAAGTCCGCCGACTCCAGCTCGCCCTTCCCGGACAGCCGGTAGCAGGTCATGGTATCCGTGACCACGGTGTACAGCAGGAGCTCTCTGCCCAGGTGGGAGAGATAATGCCGGTTTTTCCGCAGCTGGGCCAGGATCTGCTCCCGGGGCACGGCGACGGATTTCAGCTCCACGTTCAGGCAGAGCCTGTCCGTGAGCCGCAGCAGGTCGAACTCCTTCCCGATCCGGGGGATATGGAAGGAGAAGAAAAAGCCGTCGAAGGCGGAAACGGGAAGGCCGGAGTCCGCCAGGGCGTCCGCCAGCAGCCGCAGGGACTCGATCTCATGGAATTTCGTCCGCTGGAGCTCCCGCTTCCGGGCGCTGTGCCGCTCCACCAGGTTGAAGGGGACCTCCTCCCGGATCCGGGAGAGGACGTAGATGTTCACGGGCCGCGTTTCGTAATGGCCGCCTGCGCTCATGGCGTGGCCTCCTTTGCCGCCGGGGGACAAGACGGATAATCCTTTGCTCCGGCGAATTGAAAAGCCGGCGCGTTCATGGTAAACTGTGTACCGGCGGCCGGCCTCCCATGCCGCCGCGCTTCCCCGAAGCAAGTTTACTATGCCCGGGGAGAGAAATCAATCGGAGAAGCCATATCCGGTCTGGAGGAAAAAAGATATGTTCACTGCTGAGATGATCGCCCCCTGCGGGCTGGACTGCAGCCTGTGCCTGTTTGCCCAGAACAGGGAAAAGCCCTGCCCCGGCTGCAACGGGGAAGGGGAGGGAAAGCCGGAATTCTGCAGGAAATGGTGCTCGGTGCTGCCCTGCGAAAAGCGGCGGCAGGGCGGATACGTCTATTGCGACGAGTGCCCGGACTATCCCTGCAGGGCGATCCGGGAGCTGGAGACCCGGTACGGCTCCGCCTACCCCCTGAAGGAATCCCCCGTGCAGAACCTGCGGGATATCCGGGCCCTGGGCATGGAGGCCTTCCTGGAGCGGGAGCGGGAAAAGTGGACCTGCGGGAAATGCGGCGGGCCGGTGTGCGTGCACAACGGGCTCTGCCGGGACTGCGGGGAGAAGAAGGAAGCCTGAGCGGCGCTGCGGGGGAGAGGAGACGGCATGAAACGGCTGAAGGAGGTATTCCGGGAGGGATCGGGATACCGGGCGTTTTTCCTGTCCATGGCCTCCAACGTGTACGTACAGGACATCGCGGACAGCGCGGACGAAGTCCGGGCCGCCATCAAAACGAACCGGAAAGAGGTGAGCGCCCCATGAGATCTTCAGCCAGAGATATGACCACAGGCAGCCCGCTGCGGCTGCTCACCGCCTTCACCCTCCCCGCCCTGGCGGGCAACCTGCTGAACCAGGTGTATTCCATCACGGACAGCATCATCGTCGGCCGGTATCTGGGCCAGACCTCCCTGGCGGCCATCGGCGTCACCATGCCCATCGTGCTGCTGACGGCGGCCATGGTCATCGGCCTGAACGTGGGTGTGGGCATCCTGCTGAGCCAGGCCTTCGGGCGCAGGGACACGGCGCAGATGCGCCATACCTTTGCCAACAGCTTCTATCTCGCCCTCATCATCGCCCTGTTCACCACGGGGGCGGGCCTGCCCCTCACCGTGCCCATCCTGAAGCTCATGGGCACTCCGGCAGCCCCCATGGCGGAGGCCGCGTCCTATATGCACATCAACTTCGCCACGACGATCTTCCCCCTGCTGTACTACCTGTTCAACAACGCCTTCCGGGGGATGGGGGACAGCATGACGGCCCTGTGGTGCCTGATCGTCTCGGTGGTGGTGAACGTGTTCCTGGATATCCTGTTCGTGGCGGTTTTCGGCTGGGGCGTGCCCGGCACCGCCTGGGCTACGGCCATCGCCCAGGCCATGAGCGTGGTCTTCTCCGCGGTCATGCTGTATAAGCGGTTCCCTCAAATGCGCCTGCGGCGGGAGGATTTCCGCCCGGACAGGCCGCTGCTGGGGGCGATCACGAAGCTGGCGGTGCCCATCGCCGTGCAGACGGGCTTCAACAACCTGGGCAACGTCGTGGTGCAGGGCTGCATCAACGGCTTCGGGGAGGCGGTCATGGCCGCCTATACCGCGGCGAGCCGGCTGGGCACCCTGTCCCTCATGCCGGCGGAGACCCTGGGCAGCTCCATGTCGGTGTTCGCCGGGCAGAATTTCGGCGCGGGCAGGCGGGAGCGCATCCGGGAGGGCGTCAAGGCCTCCTGGCAGCTCAACGTGATCATCTCCGTCATTCTGAGCGGCGCGCTGCTGATCTTCGGAAAAGCCGGCATCGGCCTGTTCCTGAAGGATCCCGGCCCGGAGGTCACCACGGCGGCGTACCGCTTCCTGCTCTTTGCCGCCGTGCCGGGGATCCTGAACGGGATCATGTGCATCTACCAGCAGACCCTCCGGGGCGTGGGCAAGGCCACGGAGGCGGTGGTCGGCGGCTTCATGCAGCTGGGGGCCAAGGTGCTCCTGGCGCTGCTGGGCGCGCGGGTGTTCCTGCAGCTGGACGTGGTGTGGCTGGCCTGGCCCGTCAGCTTCGCTGCCGGTACGGTATTCCCCTTCCTCGTCTACCGGAAAATGCTCCGCGGCGTACCGGATACGCCGGAGGAAGGGTGAGAAGGAGAAGCTCGGGAAAGGACGGCGGGAAGCATGGCGCTGGGGGGCTTTTTGGAGATCGACGTGCACAACATGAACCGGACGCAGGCTGCGGCGGCCCCACCGGTATTTTTCATGTCCGGTGTTTACACTCCGGGTCTTTCATCGGACCGTCAGCGAACCGGCAGAAGGGCAGTACCGGGGGGTATCCGCCGTTCCCGTTCCGGCAAGACTATGCATTGCCGGGCCCCAAAGAGGCAATAGCACTCTTCTCCGCACTGTGCTAAGATGGACCCGAATACGACACGGAAAGGAGCGATCCCATGAAATACGATTACGCGAAGATCTCCGCCGAGGATCTGGCGGAGCTGAACAAGCTGCAGGACAAGCTCTCCGGCGGCGGCAAGCAGGTGGTGCTGCTGGCCGTGGAGAAGAAGTTCGAGGTGGCGAAGCTCACCGAGGCCGAGCTGGCCCGGATCAACGCTCTGGAGAAGGAGCTCAGCACCGACGGACGGGAGATCGTCCTGGTGGCTCTGTCCCGGTAAAGGAAAACCGAAAAACGCGACTTCCCCCGGCGCCGCAGCTGCGGCGCCGGGGGAAGCTTACGCCCGCTCAGGGGCCGTCCTTATCCACGGTGACGTTGTTCAGGCCGTTGCGCTCAAATTCATCCATGTATTCCTCAATGCGCCGGGTCAGCTCGCCGCTGCCGCCGTTTTCCCCGGGGGAGAAGGCCATGTCCCGCCGGGCCAGCTCCTCCGCCAGGATATCGAAGAACACCCCGTCCTCATAGTCCATGATGGCCTCCTGTATGCCCCCCTCCTCGAAGCCCGCGGAGGGCACCACCTCCCCGTCCACCATTTCAAACAGGGAATACATGCCCGTTTTCAGACAGTAGGAGAAGCACTTGGATTCCACGTCGTCATACGCCTTGATGCGGTTTTCTCCCCGCATGGAGTTCATGACCCAGTTGCCCACGTATACCAGATCCAGCAGACGGCGGAATTCCCTGTCCGTCAATTCGAGGTTCATCGTCAGCCACCACCCTTCATCTATCGTGAACGCATTATACCATCCCTGCGGAAAAATTCCACCGTTTCCCGTCAAATCCCGCAGAAAATTTTGGCCCGGCGGCGGGCCCGGGACCGACGGCGATCCCTCCGGAATTGCAAAATCCCGTCAGATGTGGTACCGTCAGGAAAAGAGACCGAATGAGGAGGACCCGCAATGAAAACTGCGCTGAAAAAGCTCATGGCGGCGGCGCTGATCCTGACGCTGTGCCTGGAGCTGACGCCCGCCCTGGCCGCCCCCGCGCCGGAGGCCCCCGCCCGGCCCCTGCTGGAGGCGTCGGCTGAGGGGATCGATCCCGTATCCGCCCTGCTGGCGGAGGAGGTGGACGAAGCGATCTCCCCGGCGGAAGGGACCTCCGTGGGGGAATACGGCATCACCGGCCTTACCGTCGAGGGGGATACGGCGGCGGTGGTCTACCGGGCCCCGGCGGCGGTCAGGCTGATCGTTGCGGCGTATGCCGAGCAGACGGAACAGATGCTCGCCTGCGGCATGGCCGAAGGAACAGCCGGCGGGGACGGGACAGTGGCGGAGGTCTCCGTTGCGGGCATGCCGGAATACTGCGTCCTCAAGGCGTATATGGTGGACCCGGTCAGCGGGGAACCCCTGTGCGGCTGCTTTGCCAGCAGCCTGTATACCCGGGCCCTGCGGGAGCTGGAGGAGTCCACGGCGGAGGACTATGATCCCCGCCTTGTGCTGAACCTGGACGAGGACCTCACCACCAATTTCGTGGTGTTCAAGGAGGGCGCCGTGGTGGCGGAATACCGGGAGGGCGTCAACCTGGCGGAGGACCTGGGGGACGGCGCGTACCGCATCGGCAGCCCGGACGAGGCGGTCCGGGGCCTCCGGCCCGGGGATATCCTGGCCCTGGAGGGGGAGGACGGCATGCTCCTGCTCCTGAAGGTAAAGACCGCCGCGGCGGAGGGGGACGCCGTGCTCCTGACGGAGGACGAGACCGCCGATCTGTCCGACGTCTTTTCCGCCGTCAAGGTGGAGGGCGGGTACGTCCCGCCGAAGGAGCCTGCCGATCCGGAGGAGCCGGCCCTCATGGGCGAGGAGGACGAGCTGGAGGAGGGGATCCCCGGCCGGGAGCAGCTCACCCTCCAGATCGAGGCGGAGCTGCGGGGGGGACACGATATTTTTGACGAGGAAGCCCCCAGCGTGACCCTGCGGGCGACGGGCACGGCGGACCTGAGCGTTTTCTTCAAGCTCCGGATGAAGGACGAGGAAAAATACGTGGAGGCCTCCCTGAGCCTGGACGCGGGCATCACGTTTTCCGTGACCGGCGAAACGGGCAGACAGACCGTGGACCTGGTGGAGGTGCCGATCCTCATCACGCCCGTGCCCTTTATCCGCATCACGGTCCAGCCCAGGATCATTTTTGAAGCCTCCGCGGGCCTCAGCTTCCATACGGCGGTCCATACCTCCGTGGGGCTGGTCTACACGGGGGGTGAATTCCAAAACACCAGCGAAAAGCCCGGCTTCACCAGATTCGACGTGGCCATAGAGGGCACCGTGTACCTGGGCTTCTCCCTGGGTCCCGAGATCGTGGTGCTCACCAGAAAGCTGGGCAGCGTCGGGGTGAGCGCGGAGTTCGGCCTGACCGTCCATATGGAGCTGAAGGACGTTCTGGCGGACCCGACCCACGCCTGCGAGGTATGCCTGGCCGGGGAGGCTTACGTGGGGCTGCGGGTTTACGTCAGCGCCGTGCTGTGCGGCATCGTGGACGCGGAGAAGGACCTGCTGAACAAGATCTTCGCGGGCTTCAGCATCTATCATTCCCACGACTTCGGGGACTGGGGACTGGGGGAATGCCCCCATAAGAAATACCCGGTGGTCATGCACGTGTACGACGCCGACCGGGCTCCGGTGCCCGGCGCGCCGATCCAGGTCACCGGCACCACCGCCGCGGGAAAGCCCTACGAAAAATTCTTCAGCACCGACGGCGGGGGCACGGCGGAGACCGCGCTGACGGAGGGGACGTATACGTTCTATACCACGGACGCCGCCAGTGACTCCGCCGCCTCCAAGACCGTCACGGTGGACCACAGCAAGACCGTGGACCTGTTCCTGACCCAGCACGTGTACCCCATCCGGCTGAAGGCTGTGGACGAGGCGGGAGAGCCCGTCCTGGGGGCCGTCGTCCGGGGAGAGGGGCTGGACGCCCAGCCCGTCACCACCGCGGGGGGCATTGCCCTGTTCACCGTCCCCGCCGGACTGTACGATCTGACGGTATCCAAGGAGGGGTACGAGCCCGCCTCGGTGAGCTGCTCCGTCCATGACAGGGAGGTGAGCGTCACCGTCGTGCTGCGGGAGCCGGTATACCGGGTGACCGTCACGGTGACGGACAAGGACGGCGCCCCCATCTCCGACGCCCGGGTCCGGATCGGGGAGCTGGACCTGACCGTGTTCTCCAACCTCCGGGGCGTCTGCTCCTTTGACGCGAAGAAGGGGAGCTATACCCTCACGGGGGAGAGCGCCGACGGCAAGTATACGGGATACGGCGTCGCCGCCGTAGAGGCGGAGGATACCGCCGTGACCCTGGTGCTGACGAACGAGCTGCCGGTGGTGAGGGTGACGCTGCTGGATCCCCAGGGTCAGCCCGTGCCCGATACCGCCGTGGGGGGAACGGGGCTGGAGACCGATCCCGTGACGGACGCCATGGGCGTGGCTGTGATGCAGCTGGAAAAGGGAGAGTATACCCTGGTGGTGGACGCCGACGAGCTGTACGGCATGGAGACCGTGGTCGTCTCCCGGGATACGGAGCTCACCATCGTCCTCGCGCCGCCCCAGATGTACTGGGAATTCGATGAGGCGACGGGCGCTCTGCGGATCTGGGGCGCCGGAAGGATGCCGTACTATGCTTCCGCCGACCGCCCCTGGAAGGATCTCACCGTCCGGTCCGTCACGGTGGAGGGCCTGACGAGCGTCGCGGTGGGGGCGTTCTCCTATAAAAGATTACTGAAAACCGTGACGCTCTCCGAGAGCGTCCGGGAGATCGGGGACAGCGCCTTCGGGCAGTGCGAGGGCCTGACGGGCGCGGACCTGGGCAGCGTGGAGAAGATCGGCGCGCGCGCCTTTACGGGCTGCCGGAGCCTGACCGCCGCCGTGATCCCGGACACCGTCACCGAGTTGGGGGAATGGGCGTTCTCCGAATGCTACGCCCTGACGGAGGTGACCCTGAGCGCAAACCTGACCCAGGTGAGCGGCAGCGCCTTCGCCGGCTGCAAATATCTGGAGAGCATACGCATCCCGGAGGGAGTCGCCGCCATCGGGTACCAGGCGTTCAGCGGCTGCACCCGGCTTGCGGAGGCGGAGCTCCCGGAGAGCCTGAAGGCCATCGGCGGCCAAGCGTTCTATAACTGCGACAGCCTGGAAAGCCTGCGCATCCCCGCCGGGGTGACGGAGATCGGAGAACTGGCGTTCGCGGGGTGCTATCCCCTGACGGAGATCCTGGTCTCGGAGGAAAGCGAGCGGTTCTCCTCCGCGGAGGGCGTCCTGTTCAGCAAGGACGGGACCCGGCTCCTCTGCTGCCCCGGCGGCAAGGTCGGGGAATATGCCGTTCCGGAGGGGGTCACGGAGATCGGGGACCGGGCCCTGTACGAATGCGGGAGGCTCACCGCCGTTTCCATCCCGGTGACGGTGACCTCCATCGGCAAGGAGGCGTTTGCCTCCTGCGGGAAGCTGACGGACGTCTGGTATGCCGGCACCCGGGCGCAGTGGGCGGAGGTGGAGCAGGGCATGGACGCCTTCTCCTCCCGGGCGGCGATCCATTGCAGCGACGACGCGTGACGCTCTCCCGGCCCGGAACTGAGAAAAAAGCAGCGGCAGCCGGTCCCTTCATGGGGACCGGCTGCCGGGCAGACTGTCGAAGAACTATGCTTTTGCTGAGCGACTAAGCAGCGGGGGAGCTCGAGGGGGCCGCCGAGGCCCGCCTCGAATGAAATCCAAGGCCGGCGAATTGCCCCTTCGGGGCAATTCCTGTTGTTTTCAGCCCGCAGGCTGAAAACAACCCGGCCCGCTCAGCTTGTCAAAAAAGTCCGTCGGACTTTTTTGACAA
>JAEEGG010020739.1_pt1 | contig 13106 bp, 12 predicted proteins | sample 9134161 | NCBI WGS metagenome assembly JAEEGG01 (sample SAMN16246543, study PRJNA631951) | gut metagenome | biome: gut microbiome; feature: rumen; material: CR-attached | host: Bos | place: Iran: Karaj | collected 2018-10
CTCTGCCACTGGTGACATCCGTCGCTTGCCCTTAACACGTATGGCAATCATTACCATTGTTGTGCTCTATAGCCTTCGTGCTCTGGCTGGAGGCATTAGCTGTATCAATGACTTCACCTGGCTGCAATGTATCTCATCCCTCGTTCCCGCCATTATTGCATGGTGCTACTGGCCGGGAACTAAAAATTCATAACAAAACCACTAACAAATGAAAGAAAGATTCAAATTCAACACCGTAGGACTTTTCACCCGCGACAACAAAGCGACTGTCGATTTCTACACAAAGACCTTCGGTTTCACTACCGATTGGGACGGCATTCAGCCCAACGTAGAGATGATGCTGGGCGACATGCGCATTATCCTCTTCCCGCGTGACGCTTTCGAGCAGATGGTCGCTTGGAAGTTTCAATATCCCGAGGGGGTCAATGGTACAGTAGAATTGGCATTCGACGTGCCCACTTTCGCTGATGTTGATAAGGAATACCAGCATGCACTCGCGAATGGTGCCACCTCCGTTCTTCCTCCCACCTCAGAACCTTGGGGTCAGCGCACCTGCTATGTGGCCGACCCCGATGGAAATCTGATAGAGATAGGGTCGTTTACAGAATAGTTCATGAATACAGGTTCAACTAGGAACCCTAGTTGGTAACGGTATCGGCTTTGATCTTGTATCCAAACGCCCTTAAAATGGCAAATCCGTGTAACTCGTTGAGCTACACGGATTTGGTTTTCAATAATTATTGTTGTTTATCTGTGCTTACTTCACCTCCTCGAAGTCGGCGTCCTGAACATCGTCGGCACCACCGTTGGACTGGCCGCCGGACTGTTGACCTCCGTTGAAGCCTGCACCTCCGTTGAAGCCTGCGCCTCCATTGAAGCCTGCACCTGGGCCACCTTGACCTGGCTGCTGGTACATCTGGGCGCTGGCTGCCTGCCATGCCTGGTTGAGTTCGGCAGTGGCGGCGTCAATGCCAGCCATATCCTGTGCCTTGTGGGCAGTCTTCAGTTTCTCAAGAGCAGCCTCGATGGCTGGTTTCTTGTCGGCTGGGAGTTTGTCGCCGAGTTCCTTGAGCTGGTTCTCGGTGGTGAAAATCATTGAGTCGGCCTGATTGAGTTTGTCGATGCGCTCGCGCTCCTTCTTATCGGCCTCAGCATTGGCCTCAGCCTCAGCTTTCATACGGTCGATTTCGTCCTTGCTCAGACCAGAGGACGCCTCGATGCGGATGGCTTGCTCCTTGCCTGTAGCCTTGTCCTTTGCGCTCACGTTCACGATACCGTTGGCATCGATGTCGAAGGTCACCTCAATCTGAGGAATACCACGGCGTGCGGGTGCGATACCCGTGAGGTTGAACTGGCCGATGCTCTTGTTCTGAGCGGCCATAGGACGCTCACCCTGCAGTACGTGGATGGTTACCTCGGTCTGGTTGTCGGCTGCGGTGGAGAAAGTCTCGCTCTTCTTGCAAGGGATGGTTGTGTTGGCGTCAATCAGTTTGGTCATTACGCCGCCGAGGGTTTCGATACCCAGTGACAGAGGAGTTACATCGAGCAATACCACATCGCCCACACCGCTGTCCTTGTTCAGGATGGCGCCTTGGATAGAAGCACCTACGGCCACCACCTCGTCGGGGTTCACACCCTTTGAAGGCTCCTTGCCGAAATACTCCTTCACCAGTTGCTGCACAGCGGGGATACGGCTTGAACCACCCACGAGAATCACCTCGTCAATCTCGCTTGTGCTGATACCGGCATCGCGGACAGCCTTCTGGCAAGGCTCGAGACAAGCCTGAATCAAACCGTGAGCCAGAGCCTCGAACTTGGCGCGGGTCAGAGTCTTTACAAGATGCTTAGGCACACCGGCCACTGGCATGATGTAAGGAAGGTTGATTTCGGTGGAAGTGGAAGAAGAAAGTTCAATCTTCGCCTTTTCGGCAGCTTCCTTCAGACGCTGCATGGCCATTGGGTCGGTTGTCAGGTCTGCACCTTCGTCGTTCTTGAATTCCTGTACCAGCCAGTCGATGATGACCTGGTCGAAATCGTCACCGCCAAGGTGAGTGTTACCATTGGTGGACATCACCTCGAACACACCGCCACCGAACTCCAGGATGGAGATATCGAAAGTACCACCACCGAGGTCGAACACAGCGATTTTCATATCTTTGTGTGACTTGTCGAGTCCGTAAGCCAGAGCGGCTGCTGTAGGCTCGTTCACGATACGCTTCACCTCAAGACCTGCAATCTGTCCGGCTTCCTTGGTAGCCTGACGCTGAGAGTCGGAGAAGTAGGCAGGAACGGTGATAACGGCTTCCTTCACTTCCTGACCGAGGTAGTCCTCAGCGGTCTTCTTCATCTTCTGAAGAATCATGGCGCTGATTTCCTGCGGAGTGTATTGACGGTCGTCAATCTGTACACGTGGGGTGTTGTTGCTGCCACGCACTACCTGATAAGGTACACGAGCGATTTCCTGCTGAACCTGGTCGTAGGTTTCGCCCATGAAACGCTTGATAGAATAAACGGTGCGTTTAGGATTGGTGATGGCCTGACGTTTTGCAGGGTCGCCCACCTTACGCTCACCGCCGTCCACGAACCCTACGATAGAAGGAGTTGTGCGCTTGCCCTCACTGTTGGCAATCACAACTGGTTCGTTGCCTTCGAATACGGAAACACACGAGTTAGTGGTTCCGAGGTCTATACCAATAATCTTTCCCATAATTGTATTTGTTTTTTTATTGTTTCTGTTTAATTTGTTTTCAATCTCGACTATATTCCTACAAATTGCGTGCCAAACTTTTCGGTTTTATACCTTTATTTATAAGAAACTCTATTGCCGTGATTATTTAACAGCTGCAGCTCTGCCATTTTGTCAACATTGATGCTGATTTTGTCGCATTTCTCTGACAAGAGGTTAAAAACAGTCCATTCTTGGACCAGATGCCATGTCCATGTTCATGATAATTGCTAACTTTGTGCCGTGATACTCAATATTCTTCGGATATGTCTTTTTTCACTCTCCGCTTCCGTCGTCATTGCGTGCGTTTTCTCCGCGCCATGCGTCGTGCCATACCCAAAGGATGGAAAACCACCCTTTGGTTGCTCGAAATCATGTTGCCGATTTCCTTGGCAGTGATGCTGTTGAGGTATTTCGGTGTCATTGACTTTCTTGCCGTCTATCTCGACCCTGTATTCCGCCATATCGGTTTGCCGGGCAGCAGTTCCGTGGTGTTCCTGACGGGTGCGTTTGTCACTACCTACGCCGGTATAGCCGCCATGCTGTCGTTTGCCTTGACCTTGCGTCAAGCCACCATTCTCGCGTTGATGATGTGTCTGTGCCATGCCTTGCCCATGGAATGCGCGGTCACCCATCGTACAGGTTCATCATTCTTTGGCATGATGGTGCTGCGTTTGTGTATGGCTTTTGTGTGCGCGTTCTTGCTCAACCTGTTGTTGCCTGCATATCCGGAGTCGTTCGGCATGGTTCAGGATGGGGTGGTACCCACATCGTTGGGCGAGGTGCTGCTTGACTGGCTCAATGCCTCGTGGCGAATGGCATTGCTGGTATTCATTATCGTTTATTTGCTGATGGCAGTTCAGAGTCTGCTTGAGGAGTACGACTTGATACGTCCGCTATCCCGTCCTTTGCGTCCTTTGATGTCGTTGTTCGGCCTTCCTCGCGACGCGGCTTACTTGTGGCTGGTGGGCAATGTGCTGGGAATCAGTTATGGGTCGGCGGTAATGTTCGATTTGATTAACAGCGGGAAGATTACGAAAGATGAGGCCAACGAAGTGAATTTTCATTTGGCGATGAATCATTCGCTGATTGAGGATACCAGCGTCTTTGCCGCCATAGGGATAGGAGCGGGTTGGATTGTAGGTGTGCGCTTGTTCTTCGCGCTTGTGGTGGTTTGGGCCCGGCGTTTGCTGGGAAAGTGTTTCTTCAGGGCAAAAAGAAACCGTGCCACGCTCTAATGCGAGGCACGGTCAAGATATCATCTTGAAAAATCAGTGATTAGTCAATCTGGGCGAGTTTGCCATCAGAACCGAGCACATTCACAATCTTGTGGATGTACATCTTCTTCATGTTCTCGCGTGCAGGCTTCAGATACTGACGTGGATCGAAGTGGCCTGGGTTCTCAGCCAGGTGCTTGCGGATAGCGGCAGTCATGGCGAGACGAGAGTCGGAGTCGATGTTGATTTTGCATACAGCGCTCTTGGCGGCCTGACGGAGCTGCTCCTCAGGAATACCGATAGCGGCCTTGAGGTCACCACCGAACTGGTTGATAGTGTTCACTTCGTCCATAGGAACAGAAGAAGAACCATGGAGAACGATGGGGAAGCCAGGCAGTTTCTTCTCGATTTCAGCGAGTACGTCGAATGCCAATGGTGGGGGAACGAGTACTCCGTTCACCAGTGTGCACTGCTCAGGAGTGAACTTGTGTGCACCGTGTGATGTACCGATAGAGATGGCGAGGCTGTCGCATCCGCTCTTTGTGGTGAAGTCGATAACCTCTTCGGGCTTGGTGTAGTGTGACTCTGCGGCTACAACCTCGTCCTCAACACCAGCGAGAACGCCGAGCTCGGCCTCAACAGTCACGTCGTACTTGTGAGCGTACTCTACCACCTTCTTGGTGATGGCGATGTTCTCCTCGTAAGGAAGTGAGGAACCGTCGTACATTACAGAAGAGAAGCCCATGTCGATGCAGTCCTTGCAAAGCTCGAAGCTGTCACCGTGGTCGAGGTGAAGCACGATTTCAGGATGCTTGCATCCCAGTTCCTTAGCATAAGCCACAGCTCCTTCAGCCATGTAGCGGAGGATAGTAGCGTTGGCGTAGTTGCGTGCACCTTTTGATACCTGCATGATGACAGGTGACTTTGTCTCAACGGCTGCCATTACGATGGCTTGCATCTGCTCCATTGTATTGAAGTTGAAAGCGGGAATCGCATAACCACCCTTCACGGCGCGAGCGAACATGTCTCTTGTGTTGACAAGACCTAAATCTTTGTAGTTAACCATAATGAAAATATTTATTAGTGTGATTGAATTTTAAAACCAGATGATTAAATCTGAGTGTATTCAATAATTTCTTGTCATAAAGATACGCAAAGGTAGCACAAAGTTTGTGATTTGGGATGATGAAATGCGGTTTTTTTGTAAAAATATGAATTTTTCTTTGGTTAGCAAGCGGAAAAATCGTAATTTTGCACGCTGAATATTGCAAACCATTACACACAGCACATTGTTACCAGCAATCAAGGTGTCTCTGGGTTCCCCAATACGAAGGTGAGTTCGGAGCGGTTTTTTTTGAGAAAACAAATTAAAATCATAGAAGAAGCAATGAAAAAAGGTATTCATCCAGACAATTATCGCCCAGTTATCTTCAAGGATATGTCGAATGGCGATATGTTCCTCTCTCGTTCCACATGCAAGGCTACTGAGACTGAGGTTTTCGAGGGTCAGGAGTATCCAGTGGTGAAGATTGAAATCTCCAGCACTTCACACCCTTTCTACACAGGTAAGGCTAAGCTCGTCGACACAGCAGGACGTGTTGACAAGTTCATGAACCGCTACGCTGTGCTCAAGAAGAAATAATTCCTTATCCCTTCATCATTTTAAAAGACAGACATCAGCATCATATGGAGGCTGCATGCCTGTCTTTTTAGTTTGTTCTCCAATGAATATGACAACAAATATAAAGAATCCAGAACGGACCAGCAGCTTTGACACCGTCAAGGCTGTGGCTGCCTACCTTGTGATTTTCCTCCACTGGGAGACAGAGAATCTTGTGGGCCGTTCTATCCATTTGTTGGCATATGTGGCTGTTCCCTTGTTCTTCATGATTTCAGGCTATTTCTTCCTCAGATTGAAGGAAAGAGGAAGGGTGGTAGGTCAGTTGAAGAAGGTGGTTTGGCTCACGCTTTATGCCTATTTCTTCTATTTCATATTCTATTGGGTACGGCATCAGAATGTGGACAGTCTGTCCGACTGGCTGATTGCGAGGCGCTTGTCTCTTTATATTCTGGCTTGTGATGTCAGGTTGGGATTTCATCTGTGGTATCTCAATTCCATCATCTTCATTTTGGGATTGGTGTATCTGTTTACGAAGAAATATGATGTACGCAGACTCTATTACTTGATACCCGTGTTGCTTGTCCTCAATTGGTGGCTTTCGTCTAAAGATGTGGAGCAGGAATACAACCACAACATTTTGATACCAGGTGTCTCCTTTTTCTTGCTTGGCAGTTGGATGAGCGTCCACACTTTACGTTACAGGAAATGGTTTGTATTCCTTCCTCTCTTGTTTTTATTTATGCTGATTGGGGAGTTGTTTTTCACCGAATGGCTTGGCATAGGAAGGATGTTTGTCTGTCTCGTTCCGTTGTGTTTCTCCGTGGTGTTGTTGGCCATCCATCATCCTGCTTTTGGCGCTAAGACTATCCTTCCATATATAGGCAGGAAACTATCGGCATATATTTATGTGTATCACGTCGCTTTCCTGTTTTTGTTCTACGACTGCATGTCACGACCTCTGGCCCATTCGTTTCTCCTACCGGTATTGACGGCCGTGTGTTCTACGGGTGTGGCATGGCTTCATGTCAAAGCCAAGGAACTGATTACTCGAACTTGGCACCGTTCCAGCGCATCGTAAGCGATTCCTTGATGTAAGGCGCCACAAGTTTTCTCTCATCCTCGTTCATGTAGGCTTGTGAATGGAGACGGAACGTGAGGGTAGGGACAGCGACACCTTCTTCTCCGTGCTTTTCGTAATTAGCGGAAATCTCCATCAGTTCGATATCGATTTTCTTCATCAGTTCCGCGCGGTCCTCCTCGCTGACGGAGTCGTTCCACGTCATGAAATCTTGCCGGGATGGCAGAGTCACAAAATCAGCGGTGTTAAGTCTTTTCCAACTGGTGTCGTAGAATTGTATCTGGCTATCTTTGGCCTTGTCGACACTGATGGTTTTAATCAGGCAGACCAGTGTGTCGGCAGAAGTTGAGGGCAGCAAAATCAGTCTGGTCCATGCCTTACTGGCGGTGTTGATGTCGATGTACGTGTTCTTTTCCCCGCTGATAGTCGTGATGTTGCCCAGTTTGTTGGTCACGTCGAGGGGCAGGTCGTTGTCTATGTAGTCCATGCCGTCCTGGCGGTTGACGCTGGAGAGCAGAGGCACGATGCTGTCGGGCATCTGGGTAAACACTTGGCGCAGTGTCTGGGCGTATGTCGAGGTGGTGAGTGTCAGAAACAGAAGTGTCAGTATTTTTCTCATTGTCTATCGCTTTTGTCTGAGTTCCAGACTCTGTCTTTTGGGTTTTCTGGAAACGGAAACATAATTATCTGCAAAATTACTAAATTGCGGTCACAGAACAATGATATGAGAGAAAAAAACGCTAATTTTGCAGACTGTATAGGCCAAATGGTTTCATCCCGCCATCTTGATGGCTCTGATTATGAACAAGAAAATCCTCATATTGACAATGATATTGTGGTGCGGACTTACGCACGCACAGGTTTATTCTGTTGATTCCATCCTCTCGGTGGCTCAGTCGGCTGTGGATAGCGTCAATCAGCTCGAGGAAAACAAGAAAGCGGAGAAACTCAAGATTCCTGATTTCTCAGCACCGCCCCGTTCGCGCAAATCGAACACCACCACTTACAGGGAACTCGACGACGATTATTTGAAAGAGGTGGAGAACATCATCAAACAAGAGGAGCTCAAGAAATCGGTGGGAACGGTCATGACACTTTATAAGCTGCGCCGTTATAAGGAGGAGCGCAAGTTCCACTATGATGGCATCGCCTATCTGATACGAGGCACCTACACCACTTTCACAGAAAAGCATTTCCGCAATAAAGCAGGTCTGTTTCGCACTTCGGGCAGCAATCTGGGTGAATATGGTGTGGCTGCGGTTCCTCTTGGTGCTTCTATGGCGATGCATTTGGCTGGTGTGAAAGCCAAGAGTACGACAGAGCGCATGCTCGCCGCCAATGCCATCGCCCTTGCCTTGTCCTCAGGATTGACCTATGGCTTGAAGTCGGTTGTGGATGAGAAGCGTCCTGACGGAGGAAAGCATTCGCTGCCTTCAGGTCACTGTAGCCTGGCCTTTGCTTCAGCCGCTATTCTTGACCGCGAGTTCGGCTACCTCAGTCCTTGGGTGACTGTCGGCGGTTACACTTTTGCCACCGCCACCCAGTTTCTTCGTTACCAACACAACCGTCATTGGATTAACGACACTTTCATGGGGGCGGGAATCGGTATGATGTCCACCAATCTGGCGTATTTCATTACTGACCAGATGATGCAAGGGAAAGGAATCCGTCAGGAGGAACTCACTCAGGCCGAACTCTTGCGCAATTACCGTTTTATCCAGCAGCCTTCGGCTTTCACACTGCTTACAGCCATAGAAACCGGACATACAGACATCCCTGCCAGTGCCTATCAACTTCCCGCAGACTTCAATGGGGTAGTCAATTTTTCCACAGGAGCCACATTCTCAGCAGGTATGGAAGGCAGTTATTATTTCAACAAGCATGTGGGTGTGGAGGCCATGGCCCGTCTGTCGAGTGCACAGGCAAAAGTGGAGGCAAGGTCATTTACGCCATCGGAGTCAATGAGTGGTACCTCAGACATGTCGGAACTCAGTGGCTTCAATCTTGATTTCTACCATTTAAACGCGGGTTTGAAACTCTCCGCCAACCCTATTCCTTCTGTCCGTTTTGGTGCCAGAGTGTATGCAGGTGGTCGTTTTTTTGCTTCCGAACATGTCGCTGACATGAACACCGGAGCCACATTCTTGTCGTTCCCAAGTGAGCAGTGTGCCGAGGTGGGCGGGGGTATTTCCATCGATATGGTGCGTCCGTCAAGCAAATGTCTGCTTGGCATCTATTGCGACTACAACCATTCCTTCTCCGACCTTTTCACTAACCGATGGGTGATAGGTTCTACGTGGAGGGCTATTTTTTGACCATTGACCGTTGACCATTGACCATTGACCATTGACCATTGACCATTGACCATTGACCATTGACCATTGACCATTGAACATTGACCATTGACCATTAATATTCATTGACCATTGAACATTGGCCTCTGCGCTCGCTTAATTGCATTTTGGACCGTGAGGTTAGATTCCGTATTTGGAACCGATGTAGAGCAGGAGCATGCTAAGAAGAACGAGGGAGAGGTCAATGGCCTTCGATTTCAGGTTCTTCTCCTTGAACACCATAGCGCCAACAAGGAATGATACCACCACACTTCCACGGCGTATCATCGACACGATGCTGATCATAGCCCCGTCGAGACTGAGGCTGTAGAAATAGACGAAGTCGGCTGCCGACAGGAAAATTGAAATCAGGATGATGCACCAGTCCCAACGGAAAGGGGTGGTTTTCTTGTGTGTAGGCCACCACAAGAGCATCAGCATTGTAGCCATGAGACCGCATTGGTAGATGTTGTACCATGACTGCACTGCCATTTTGTCAAGACCCACACCACCTGCCGCAGGACTGGCCATCAGGTATTTGTCGTACAGGCCACTCAGTGCGCCCAGTACATTCGACAGCACCACAAACACAATCCATTTGTCGTGTTTGAAATCGATGCCTTCTTTCTTCCCGCTGTGGCTGAGGTAGAAGAAAGAGAAAATGGCAGTCAGTACACCCAACCATTGGAATAGGGTGAGATGCTCGTTGAAAAAGAGCAATGCGCCGATAAGCACCATCATCGGGCGAGTGGCGTTGATGGGGCCTACAATGGTGATGGGCAGATGTTTGATGCCGAAATAGCCCAAAATCCATGAACTCAGCACAATCAGTGATTTCAGTACAATATATTTATGCTGTGTCCATCCGTAGCTGTGGGTGTAGAACAGAGAATTGTCGTCAATCCATCCATTTGCCGACGAGATGATGAATGGCAAGAAGATGAGGCTGGAGAAAAGAGTGTTGAGAAACAAGACTGGTATAACAGCGTTGTTGTTCAGTGATTTTTTCTTCCACACATCGTAAAAACCCAGCAGAATCGCTGAAGAGAATGCCAGTAGTAACCACATGATGGATGATTGGGTATGGTTTTAAAGTGAATTCGGTGTAATGAGGTATAATTGGTGTCTGCTTGAATTCGCCGAATTCTGTCAGTTTTAGATAAACAGTTCTTTTGGATATTCTATGTCGGTGAGGAACAATGCGTTGCCTGGCATGCTCTGTCCGGCGATGCAGCGGTCCTTACCCTCGATGATGCGGCGGAAGCCTTCGAGGTCGGTCTTGTGCAGCCCCACATCCACCAAGGTACCCACAATGGCGCGCACCATATTGCGCAGGAAGCGGTTGGCCTTGATGGTGAAGACCCATGTGTTGTCGTCTTGTTGTGTCCATTCCGCATGCATGATGGTGCAGTTGTTGGTCTTCACGTCGGTGTGCAGTTTGCTGAAACTGGTGAAGTCAGTGTATTGGAACAGCGTCTCGCATGCCTTGTTCATCAGTGGGTAGTCCAGCTTCGCGCGTATCTGGCAGGCATATCGTCGACTGAAAGGGTCTTTTTCCTTGCAAATGTAGTATTTGTATGTCCTTGATGTGGCATCGAACCTCGCATTGGCGTTGTCTCTCACTGGCACCACCTTCTGCACTGCTATGTCCCAAGGCAGCAAGCTGTTCACCCGTTCCTTGATGGCCAGTCCTTTTTGTCGTGCGTCTTCCCCTTCTTGAAGCTCCAAGTCGAAATGACCTACCATCAGGCGGGCATGAACTCCTGTGTCGGTACGTCCTGCTCCGGTTACCATTACCTCTGTCCGTAGGATGGTCGTCAGCGCTTGGTTGAGCGTCTGCTGCACACTGTTGGCATTGGGCTGTATCTGCCATCCGTGGTAGTCGGTGCCGTCGTAGGAAAGATAGATGAAATAGCGCATGGTCATCTGACTGTCAGGTGGAAGCAACCTTGTTTCTTCTCGTATTTGATGTAGCACATCTCACGCTGTCGAAGGTCGTAGAGCACCTCTGAGAGCACCATCTTCAACTTTTCCTCATAGCGTGTCAGTTCGGGGATGCTTCCGTTGAAGTCTGGCTGGATGGGCATGAAGCGGACGTAAGAGATGTCGATGGTCGTGCCGTAGCAGTGGCAGGAGTTAGTCACAGCATTGGGGTTGCCGTGCTGCAGTCGCGACACATCTTCTGCCGTACGCAGAACGGATGTCACCATGATGATGTGTGGGGGCAGTCCTTTGGCGCACAGCGAGTCGACGAAATTCATGCCGATGGTGTTGAGCAAGTGCTGTGCCTTGGGAACAAGATAAGGCATGCTGTGGCTCAAGTGCTCCACGTAGTAATAGGGTGAGTTGGTGATGTTGACCAGTGCGTTGTCGTTTACCAACTGCCTGACTTTGTCGCGGCTCTCTTGAGGTTTTACTCCGTTTTGGCAGGCGGCTTGAATTTGCAGGTAGTTGCTGTCAGGGAAGCATCTGCTGTAGCTCAGCACACCGCGGATACGGGTACGGGGGCGTGTCTTCCCGGATGGAGTGAAGTTTGTCTCTTCTTCCACCTGATGCATGCTCTCGTTCTGGATACTGTCCATCCAGGTTTGTTCTAGAGAATCCTCATCGGAAGAAACGACCTCGTCTTCAGGTTCTTCGGTGCTGTTGTATTCCTCTTCCTCTTCGACACGGTTGGCTGGGTCGAGTACAGAACTGTCGTAACTGCCCCAGTCTATCTCCTCGACGTTGGCGAACTTGTCGTTTTCTTTCAAGTCGGCCTTCAAGTCATGCGTGTTGATGTCCACCTTGATGCCCGCCGCATGACGTACAGTCGCCATAGCAGCCACCACGATGGCGAAGGCCAGTAGGAACTTCTTTTTGTTGTATTTACTCTTAGTCTTTTTACCTGTTGTCATGGTTCACTCATTGAGTTCTTCCCCTTGATGGCCTTGTGGACCAATGGGTTGAGAGGCAGTGCTGGCAATTGCGCTCCAAAGGTTGTCGGCGGGCAGGGGTGCCTCCACGATGATGGGTTTCTTCGACACTGGGTGGATGAAACTCACCTTGCGTGCCAACAGGCTGATGCCTCCGTCGGGGTTGCTGCGCTTGGCGCCGTATTTCAGGTCGCCCTTGATGTGGCATCCTAAATGAGCCAGTTGGCATCGTATTTGGTGATGGCGTCCTGTCTTCAGGTCCACCTCTATCAGATAGTATCGGTCTGTATGGCCAATCAGCCGGTAATCCAATACAGCGAGTTTGGCGTTAGGACGTTCCGTGTCGTAAGCGTATGATTTGTTTTGCTTCTCATTCCGCACAAGCCAGTTCCTCAGAGTGCCTTCGTCCTGTGGGGGACGTTCTTGTGTGATGGCCCAGTAGGTCTTCTGCACTTCACCCTTGCGGAACATCTCGTTGAGGCGTGTCAGCGCTTTGCTGGTACGGGCGAACACCACAATGCCGCTTACCGGTCGGTCCAAACGGTGGACTACACCAAGGAAAACCTCACCGGGTTTGTGGTATTTTTCCTTGATGTAGTCCTTGACGTCGTCCGAGAGCGGACGGTCGCCCGTCTTGTCGCCCTGGACAATCTCGTTGCAGTTCTTGCTGACGATGATGATGTGATTGTCTTCGTAGAGTACGAGCATGTTTCTACATGTTCATGCCGCCGTCCACCTGAATCACCTGTCCGCTCACGTAGCTCGACATGTCGCTGGCAAGGAAGGTGGCCACATTGGCGATGTCCTCTACCTGTCCGCCCCTGCGGAGTGGAATCTTCTTCATCCATTCGTCGCGGATTTCCTGCTTCAGGCCTGCGGTCATAGCAGTCTCGATGAAGCCTGGAGCGATGGCGTTGGCGCGGATACCCTTGGGACCCATCTCTTGGCCTACGCTCTTGGCAAGAGCAATCAAACCGGCCTTGGAAGCTGCATAGTTGGACTGGCCGGCATTGCCATGCACACCTACCACACTGGCCATGTTGATGATGCTACCGCCACGCTGTCGCATCATGATTGGGGTGCAGGCGTGGATGAAGTTGAAGGCTGATTTCAGGTTCACAGCTATCACGGCGTCCCATTGGGCCTCAGTCATGCGAAGCATCAGGCCGTCCTTGGTGATGCCGGCGTTGTTGACGAGGATGTCGATGCTGCCGAAT
>JAEEGG010020742.1_pt1 | contig 13105 bp, 9 predicted proteins | sample 9134161 | NCBI WGS metagenome assembly JAEEGG01 (sample SAMN16246543, study PRJNA631951) | gut metagenome | biome: gut microbiome; feature: rumen; material: CR-attached | host: Bos | place: Iran: Karaj | collected 2018-10
ACGAGAGCCGCCGCATTACAAGCGCACTCCTCAACACCGGCAAGACCGTGACGAGCCTCGAACTCGACACGCAATTTGGCCATGACGGATTTTTGATTGAAGTGGGCGAACTCGGCAAGGCTGTGGGCCGTTTCCTCGATTCAAAGATTATCCCGCAGAACGGAACGCAGGCGGTGCCTGTATTCCACGACCAGAACGACTTCCAGCGCATCAGCAAGCTCGTGAAGAAAGGGAGCCATGTGCTCGACCTCGGTTGCGGCGAAGGCGACCTTATCGACAACTTGAGAAAGACAAAGCAAGTCACAGGCTTTGGCATCGAAAAGAACATCAAGGGCATCTTGGGCTGCCTCGAAAAAGACGTGCCGGTCATCCAACGCGACTTGGACGAAAGTGGCATTGCCGACCTCAAGGATGGCAGTTTCGACTACGCCATTATCAACCGCACAATTCAGGAAATCCGCGACCCGGTCGCCCTTTTGAACGAGCTTTTGCGCGTAGCGAAGCAAGTGATTGTGACGTTCCCGAATTTCGGTCACTGGTCTGCTCGCGGAAGCCTGATGCTCCACGGTCGTATGCCTATTTCGAAGGAACTCCCCTACGAATGGTACGACACGCCGAACATTCGCGTGCTTACGCTCAAGGACTTCTATACGTTGTGCAACAAGGAAGGGTTCAAGATTGAAAACTTGCACTTCCAGAATGAACACAAGATAAGCAAGTTCCTGACCGCCATTGGGCTCCCGAACTTTGGCGCCGAACACGTCATCGCTACGATTTCGAAGAAGGTTTAGAATGTCTATTATCTCCATGACCGGATTCGGCAAGAGCGAATCCACATTGCAAGGAATCACGTGCGTTATCGAAGTGCGTAGCGTGAACAGCCGTTTCCTCGAAATTTCGAGCAAGATTCCAAAGAACTTCGCCTACCTCGAAAACGACTTCAAGGCACAAATCAAGGACAAGCTCGTTCGCGGTTCCGTGAATTTTTCGATTACGCTTGGCGCAGGCAACGCAGGGAACATTCCAGTTTGCTACAACGAAGCGGCCGTGGCAAAGTTCGTAGAAATCACGAAGGCAATGCAGAAAAAGTACGGCATTGCAGGCGACATCAAGCTCGAACATGTGCTTGCCATCCCTGAAGTTTTGCAATTCACGGACGGCAACGGCGACAACGAAGTCTGGGAAAAGCACCTGAAAGCTGAACTCGACAAGGCTTTGGACGGCGTCATCGCCATGCGCGAAAAGGAAGGCGCGAACCTCGCCGTAGACCTCACCCGCCGCGTGATCCACTTGAACGAAGTCATCGACAAGGTCGAAGTCCTCGATCCGCAGCGCATTGAAACGTGGAAGGTCAAGTTCCGCGAACGCATCAATACGCTCATGAAGGATTCCGAAATCGACGATGTCCGCCTGTTGCAAGAAGCCTGCATCATGGCAGACAAGCTCGACATCCACGAAGAAATCACGCGTTTCCGCAGCCACAACAAGCTGTTCCTCGACGCGCTCGCCAAGGGTGGCGCCCAGGGCAAGAACCTCGGGTTTATCCTCCAGGAAATGGGCCGTGAAGCGAATACGCTTGGCACCAAGTGCCAGAACGCTGAAATCGCAGCACTTGCCATCGAGCTCAAAAACGAGATTGAGTGCATCCGCGAGCAAAGCATGAACGTAGCGTAGATCAACACGCACGGAAATTCTCAACACCATTTCTCAACATGGATTTTTTATCCATAAAAAGCCCTACGAAAGTAGGGCTTTTTGTTTCAAAACAATCTAACTTATAATCAGAAAGAAAAACATCCACACTCCAACAACAAGCGTCTCGTGCAAATCGCACGGGACGCTTTTTCGTAATACAAGATTTAACTGGACCCTTCACTTCGTTCAGGGTGACGAGAAAGAGGTGCCCGCTCGGAGGCGGGCATGACAGGGGCAACGCAGGGGGACGAGTGTGAAAAAAGCCCGCGCAATGGCGGGCATGACAAGCTCCGGCAGGCATGACAAACATTATTTTTTCTTTTTGGAAGAACCTTTTTTCTTGTCGCTCATTTTGACGCGGCGGGAGCCGGAACGGATGCGCTCCCACGGGGCAAAGGACATGGTCCCGAAAGTAAAGCCGAAGAACCACACATTAAAGGCCACCCAAATAATCGCGGCAATTCCGATTCGTCTCCAGTCCACAACAACGCTCATATCGACTACAAGCGCCGACAAAGCCAAGAGCGAAGCGATTATGACCGGTGCAAGCATTCTCTTGCCAGCCTTCACGAGAGCGCCAGCCGAGGGAGAACCTTCACCGAGTTCCTTGCCGGCAATCAGGGCACTGGCAACAACGCCCGAGAAGGCAACAGCGCTGAGAACCGCCCACATGAGCCAAGCCTTCCCAATCATCAGCGGGAACCAGCTTACAAATCCCGTGAGCAAGAGCCACGAAAGCGCAAACGGGAACAAGGCGCAGGCAACGCTCCACTTGGCAAAGAGCACAAGCAAAAGAGCAATTCCAGCAAACACGCCAAAGAAAATCAGGAGCAGGTCTTCATCACCGCCTAATGCAAATAGCGAGCCAACAAAAGCTGCGAGCGCAAGCAGGCCACCAAAGCCGCCCCGGATTCCGCCAAAGACGAAATAAAGTACAATCATGGAAAGCCCAGCCACAAAGATGTACTGCGACGAATGCCAGGCCGAAGCCACATTCGTAAAGTTCGCAATCCACATGCCAAGAGCCTCAGAAGCCCCCAGCGGAAGCGATGCCATCTGCTGCCAGCCTGTCGCAAGGAACGCCACAGAAAAGCCAATCATCAACAACACAAAAATCAGGCGAAAGCGGAGGGAGAGCTCCAAAAGCTTTTGAACTTTGCCCGGTTTTTCACGTAATTCCATATTTACCTCGAAATCAACAGTTTTTGTTTTTTAGTCCACGTTTTATTCTTTGTTTTAGAATCCGAAACACTCACTTTAGCCTTGCTACGAACAACATAGTGATACAGGCCATTAGCGAGCAAGCGTCCGTAATTGTCCTTTCCATCCCAATGGGTAACGCCAGACTTTGCGTCCTTAATCACCTTGACAAGTCGCCCATGCTGGTTATAAATGAAAATGGTCACATTGGAACCTGAGCCGGCAGCAAGATCCTTAAAGTAGAATGTCGTACCCTTCTTGCCCATCGGATTCGGGATGTTGAACACATCCGAAAGCCCGGTCTGCATCGATTCCGTAATCTGGACCTTCACAGTCTTTGTCGCCGCATTTCCAAGAACATCCAAAGCACGCACCTTGAATACATAATCTCCGGGCGGATACGATTCCGTCGTCAGAGACTTGCGCGCCACGGCACGTTTTGAAGACTGTTCCAGGAAGGGTGCCGGATGGTATGGATTTTCAAGGCCAACCATTTCAAACGAAATGCCTTCGTCAGCTTGTTCACGGTAATCCAAAGCGGTCTCATCTTCCACGATGACCTGCAAACATGCAGGCGTCCAAAGTTTGACCTGCTGACCGTCGGCAAAGGAAGATGCCGTTCCAGAGTTGCACGACTGGATTGTAATAACCGGCGGAGTCTTATCGTTCAACGAATCCGCATAATCAGAGACACCCGAAATCACAATGTTCGTATCGAGATAACGGCCGACGGCCACATCTTTCGACGAATATGCCCAAGCACGCAATTCGGCAAGCGAATCCCCAATATTCAGCTTTTTCGGCGTTACAAATTCCGTTTCGAAACGACCCCCGACAACAGGGACAACTTCTGAATAAATGAGCGGTCCATCGTACTTGACATTAATGGTATCGCCTTCGGAATTCTGCATGGCCAGGCGCTTATTGAAACGGCCTTCTCTTAAAGTCAAAGCTATGCTACCCGACGACATCCCGAACACCTTTCCAGACAACTTCATCTTGTCAAGAGCCTTAATCGAATCAACCGGGTTGTCCAAAGAAATCTTCAGATTCGCATAGGGCATCCGGATCACCGGTTCACCCATAAAAACATAATGTTCCGAGTTGTAAACATGATCGGACTGCTTTGTGCTTTCCTTGAACACGTTATCCTTCGCCAGCATATAGGCTTCGCCTAGATAAATGCCATTTTCAAGTACGGCGCGGCTGATAAAGTTTTTCGCAAAGACCACGTTGGACGTTTCAAACGTTTCACGAGCGGCACCGATAGCGGCAATTGCGCCTACCTTAGGTTCAACAACAAAAGCCTCCGACATTGACCTTGTGTCGCCTTCATCAAAACGACCCACAGTGCAAGAGAATGAATTCAATACCGTATAGGCCTTTTCGTTACTCAACTTTGAGAGGTATGCCGGTTTCAGCAAGCCTTCCGATGCCCAGGCAACCTTGGAACCATGGCCAAAATACATGGTCATCAAAGCGCCCTTGCTCATAATATTCAAGAAGTCGTTTGTAGCATCCTGCTTCTGCCCTGCAGCATCGTACTCATAATCCAAAAGATAAACCTTTTTCAGGTTCATTCTAAAGCCAAGTTTATTCGAAACAGAATCAATCAAGCTGGCAAGTTCTTCCTGGTCTTTGGTATGCTTTGCATGGTCCACTTCAGTCCCGTTGCGGGCGTCGTCTGCAGCAAGCAGCAACGTCGATTTCCATTCACCATGGTCGAACGTTCCAATCTGATCGTAATCTTTGGCCTTGACGATATAGTCAAAAAATTCCCTTTCGCTTGATACCGGCAAACGCCCCACAGCAAGGTCAACATCGTAAGACTTTCCGCTACGGACAACTTCACCAGAATCCAGAGTGCCAAAGAAGTCTTCCGTCACCGAAGATTCCTTTTCGAACGGAGGGATATAGCTTGGCGCATGGCCATCGATTCCGCGATAGTCATAATGACCAGAACCCGCCAGAAGGACGAAACGCAAATCAGGGCAAACGCTCCGAGCATAGGCGATATAGTTTCTAATAGCAATCGGCGAAGCAGAACCGCCCGTGTAATGCCTGTAAATATTCTCGGCCGAAACAACCGCAGTCACAAGCGGGCTTGCGGCCTTGTCGCTCGAACGGAATACAGCCAGGGATTCAGCCGGAGCGAGGAATTCATCGGGAGCGATAATCAGGTATTCTGTCTTCGACGAGATGTTGGCAAGATTGCGCACGACATTTTCGGACGGCGGCACAATTGCATTTATGCTCAGCATGCCCTTGCGTCGATTATCGTTGCGATACAAGAGATACCTGACATCGTCATCAAAACCAATACTGTCAACAGCAAAGCCGTTGTCTATTTTCAGAAGTCCAACAGGTTCCAGATTCTTGAACTTCATCAGGCTGAGCTGGTCGCCCTCGCCTACAGGAATACGGATAACACCGGTCGCAAAACCAGGCAGAAGCCATTCGGAAGAATCTATAGAAACGGTCGAGGGATCCCACTGGTAGGCTACAGAATATCCATCGAAACGGTCGTACTGCTTATCATTCGGGAGCATCGTCAGTTCATATTTGTTCCCGGTCTTTTTCAGAGACGAGAACTTCATGGCGAAATTGCCGCCAGGCAAAAGGCTACCGTCGTACCAGAAATCCTCCTGTCCCTTTTTCCTCGAAATGGTTTCGCCATTGACATCGAAACTGAAATGAATAAACTTCATCCTGTTTTCATAGACATCTGTAGAGAACAGACTCGCACTCTGGTAATCCGAAATACTCGATTCAACACCGCTGATGGACCTATAGGGGAAAAACGATACCGAGACATAGCCAGTACCGCCCTCAACAAGCCCAGGCAGGTCAATGGTCGATGCTTGCCCTAGCTTACCAGAAGGAATAACAGTTTCCTCGTTCCTGGCATGCCATTCCCAGAACCATTCCTTACCCGTTGTGCGTTCCCAGTCTTGAGCCATGCCATAATAGGTATCGCGCAAATACACATCCTTTTCGGCACGCACATACCTAAGCCATTCAATGTTCTTCGGCGTGGATTTCGGCGGTTCAAGCGTTTTTATGCGAAGTCCTGAACCGACTTCCTTATAGCCCAGAATAAAATGCTGGTAATAAGAATACGGCGAATACGAATGGAAATAACCCATTCCCGTTCTAGAAGTACCTTCCGGTTCAGAATCAATGCGTTTCCAGAATGCGTTTCCATAACCGACAAAATAGATGGAGTCGCCGCTACTAGAATTCACGTCATCGAAAAGACCATTTGAATTGCGGTCGACAACCTTGATCGGCAGTTCAAAAAGCTGATCCGGATTGCGAAGCTTCGTTCCAGGCCCCATATCGGGAAGCGTGTCAGGAGAAGCACCAAAAATGCAAAGTTTCTCTATGGGAATGCCATACAGAAGGTCCTGGCGGTTAATCTTGCTGAGCGCACTGCGGATTGCATTGAAACCGACCGCATATACGCCGTCTTCGCTGAAAGTCGCCATGTTTTTGTCGCCTACGACCAGTTCCGCAAGCTGGACTACCCCATCTATTTCGGAACTTGCTTCACGACGCAAAGCATTTCGAACGCCAGCAGTACCAAACGAAGCCGCCGACTTTTTGTTCACCACATGCATTAGGGCGCGGGCACCGGGATTTCGACCACTTGCCGAAGCCGTTGCAAAATCGACATTAAGGCGGAACCCCTTGCGAAGAGCAATGGAACTGCCCTGTTTCACATATAGCGGGACAAGGACATCGACGACCCATAGACCATCCTTCATATACGGAGTCGAAACAGACACCGACTGAGCCTTTACCGGAGTAGATTTGCAAGGCGCCGCGTTAAGGGGGATTGTCTTATTGTTAGTCACGGAAACCGAAGGCTTTTCACTAGACGGAAGAGCCACTCGATAATGGCGGAACGGAACGGAATCCCTATAAAAGGCATTTTCAGGGCTAAAACGCATGCCCGAGCCGTCTTCACAGGATTCTTTGGAAGAATCCATGACTTCGTCGTCCAAGACAAAATGCTTCTTGGAATCTTCTATGACAGAAGAAGCCAAGCTAGATACTGTTGCACAGGCAACAAGAAGAATTTGAAATTTTTTGATGATAGACTTCACGAAAATTAAAATAGTAAAAATCAGAAATGGAGATTCCCTCCCGGAACGGGGTCCGGGATGACAAAAGGCGGGAATGACAAAAGCAAAGAACTATTTGATGTTAAAATTAGGGTCTTGTAACGACCATTTCGAGGAATCCGTTGCCGGTTGTGCGCATTTCGATCTTTTCGCCCGTCGAAGCCTTGGCCTTAAAGACGGTAATGTAGTCCGGACGCACACCCTTCGAAAGAATCATCTCGATTTCCTTGGGCGTAATCATGTATTTTGAAATCCAGCTATCCATGTACCAATGCCACGGTTGCCAATTGAAAATACCACGGGTCGATTGCACAAAAGCGCGAAGCATCATGGAATATTCGTACTTCAAAAAACCGAGGTAGTCATTCACTTCGGCATGCTTATCGACAAGCGTCTTTGTCGCAAAATCGGGATCGTAGCGAAGAGGAGTATTATCCGGATTGTCGTATGTAAACCGGATTAACTTGTCCAACACGGAAATCTTGAGATTTGGGCGGTCGAGATGCACAAATTCCTTTTCGGAAACTTGTTTGTAATCCCTGAACACGACATCGGGCGTAAGGACCTTATTGAGTTTTAGCGGAACAGGCTTGGCATCGAGTTTTCCAAGTTCGTAAAAGACAATCACCTCGCCTGCGCCCTTGGGGAGCAGCACCGAGAGCAAAGGCTTTTCGCGTTCCGTGATGACCCAGATCATCTTGGGCTTGTTTTGCGAATTCAAAATCGGATCGAGAATTTTTGCGACAGACGGATCACGGACGCCGTTCACATCCCATTCCATCCACGTTCCCGTACCGCCGACAGAATCGAGCACGTCAAAGAGGCGACCGCCTAAAAAGCCATCCTTCGCTTCGACCGCGCCGTAAATTTTAGTCGAGCCAGCCGGTTTTGCCTTCGGAGATGCGGGAGCCGCCAAAACAGAAGTTGCAAAAATGGAAAAAAGCGCACAAACCGCAAGAAACTTACGCATAAACTTTACACCCTGATTTGGAGGTAATCAAATATTAAAAGCCAATAGGTTCAAATAGCGATTCATCCAGACGTGAATACTGCAAGTGGTACTTTTTGTCGAGCCAGTAAAGCGCAAGTTTTGCGCCCGTCCAATTCTTTTTGGCGGCAGTCGCTTCAACGCCCTTCGTGATGAGCGGGAGCGTTTCAATCAAGTCGAGCTTCCACTTGGTATCATCCCAGGCAAACAGCATAATGGGCACCTTCGGGCTAGAGGCAAGGCCCACACTTCCACGGTCGTTCTTGACCTCGAACGGCCCCATCTTTACGCGATCCGCCACTTCCAGAAAACCGCTATCATAGAGGAGCAAGTAAAGCATACGGTAATCCGGCACTGTCCAGAGGTGCTCGCGTTCGTAAAGCCTGTAAAGCACAATTGCATAGGCTTCATAGAACTGGCACGTGTCCATGGCAGCGGCATCGTAAGACTTGGCATGGCTTTCAAGTTCATTAAGCCAGTCTTCCGAAGGGTCCGTCAAAAAGTCAAGCAGCACATCGTGCGGAGCACGGTTCTTGACCGATTCCTTGAAAAGCGTGTACATGTTTTCGAGCATGGTGAGCTTATCCGCTTCTTGAGCCTTGACCTTTGCGTCACGGACGGCAGCAGTCTCGGCCGGTTCACCCGCAGAACCTTGCGAAGACCCGGCGCAACCCGCCATAATTGCAAATACGCTCAACAAAAGCGCTAGAACTATTTTATTTTTCAGAACATGCATCGCGATACCTACCTGAAAATGAACTTGAATGAACTGTTACGGGCGTGTTCCCTGAAAGGCTATCAGGGCAGCGGTCCCGGAGGCCAGCACAGGAACAAGACCAATACCGGAGTCCATCTTTCGTTACAACAATATAATTTAGAAATCAAGTCTTCCGAAAGCAGGAGCGCAAAAGAGAACAAGATTCACGCCCTCCACCGCATGCAAATGGCACTCGCATTGAACGTACGTGAAGAACCGCCCGCCGTGGAGATGAAGTTTCCAGGGAGCAATGGCCATATTCAGCCGAGCAATCCGCAGTTTCCGCTATTTGTGGCCCATGTCTTTGATATCATGGCGACGAAGAATGGCGATACGAAGGCTGCCGCTGCGGCTTTCGGACTTAGCCCAAGTGCACTCGTGAAGATTTTACGGCAAGACAAGGCCTGCGCCGCCAAGTTGCAAGGAAACCGCGTCGAGAACGGGAAAAGCAAATTGCACTTGTAAAGTAACCGGATCCTTCGGGCTTACGCCCTCAGGATGACGTGAGGCGGGTTGACGGGCATGACAAATACAGCTGCGGGATAACAACAATGGCGGGATGACTCCGCAACTTACGTTTGCAAAATTTTACAAAGTTTTAAGGAAAAATTTTAAGCATACTTGCGTGTTATGTGAGTAGGACCACCCAAACAATCAGGAGGTTATATGAGTCCTACATTCAAGAAACACGTCTGCCGTTGTACGGCTACAACACTCACCGCTCTCGCATTGTGGAACTGCTCGAACGATTCGAGCTCCAGCGATACCGAGGCAACAGGCTTGCTAGGCGAAACAGCCAATGTGGCATTCAACCTAGACTACGCAGAAACCCCGCTGCTCGACAGCATTGTATTGGACTGTTATGGAACGGACACAATTCACCTTGTGCATTCCGCAGATAACAATTCGTTCAATCTAGACCTTTTCCCTGGCGAAGACTGGATTTTTAACGCCAAACTCTACGCTAACGGCACTCTGATGCAACAGGGAGAAGTCACGACAACACTAGAGGCGGGCACGGCCGTAAACCTGAAAATTCCGATGCATGCGCTTATCGGCTTTGTCTACGTAAAAGTCCCCATCGGCTTTGGAAACCCGGCTGGTATCAAGAAAGGCGAAATGAAACTCACAAGCAAAGGAGAATCATTCACCTTCCCCATGGAGTTCGAATCAGACTATGTCACCTTTACTAGTAACGAGCTCAAGCTCAATCGAGAATACCACATTGCAATTTCGATGGAAGACAAAAACGGAAAGACGATTTTCAGTTTGGAAGACGACTTTACGCTTGACGAAAACACGCCTGTTCCAAGTTTTCAGATTGAATCGCTCCGCAGTAAAATTGCGCTTGCCATCGACCTTGCGAAAGACGTGAATCTGCAAATGTCGCTCACGCTCCCCGCGATGAAACGCGCTCCAGCAGCAAACGACATTGTAATAAGCGAATTTTTCGTTTGGCCCAACGCAAAGGATTCCACTCAGTTCAGCTTTGTTGAATTCTATAACGGGAGTACGGATACGCTTATTTTGGATAAGTGCACAATCGGTAAAACATCGAACGTGAGCGGCTCTGCCGAAATAGCAACAGTCTCCTTACCGCCGAACAAAGCTCTCGTTGTCGGCAACAGTGAAGACGCAAAAACTGCAGGGATCTACAAGTTTATCGAAAGCATGCCCGCATTCGGCAAGACTTATGGGTCGCTCGTATTGCAGTGCAACGGGAACGTTCTCGATTCGCTCTATTACGGCAAAGCAGATTCACTCCATGTGACGCCGATTTCTATCGGTTCGTCTTCGGCAACGGTCCCTAAGAGTTCGCAGCTCAACATCGGGCTGTGGGACAAGCGCGAGGAACCGGATTCCTGGTGTACGAGCGCACCTACGCCAGGCGTGATTTCCGCCTGCGGGAATTAACGATTAGTACGGAGAGTCACTGGATGGGGCAAAGCCCCAACTCTTTGGCTCGGTTATGACCATGCAAGCATGGTCGCAACACTAGCCTTCTGAGTTGTCTTCGCTTCGCTCAGAATGACGAGAAAAAAAGAGGCCGTCCCGTTGGGGGCGGCCGTATTTTCAAGAATTAATTATTGCTTAGCATTTTGATACAACGGACGGGGAGATAGCTAGTTTTTTTTAGAGAACTCCAAGTAGCCATATATATACCAACATAAAACTCTTTAGCCAACACATCCGTTTCAAAGCCACTAGTCCAGAAATCGGCATCACTTTGATTTTGTTTACTAAACGAATCACCATTTTTTTCTAACCAGCCAATAGGCTTCGCATCAAAGCCAGACACATCAGAATATGTAACCGCTTTATCCTTCCCATTTTTCCAACCTGTTTTAGTCTTTAATTTATCATAATCACCCACAGCTTCTAACAAATCCAAGTAATGCTGATCCGTAGGTAGCATCCAGCCTTCAGGGCAAATATCTTTTTCGCCGACTGCCGAATTCGCCGCATCCCAAGTGTAGAAACGGCCATATTGTAAACAATCGTCATCACCCGGATAGCAAACACTTCCTTCTGTGGTCTTGTATTTTAAGTTTTCGGCCATCCAAGTTCTGGAATACTTTTCCCCATTAACAGAACCTTTAATAGTGACAAATTTATAAATAACGTTTTCTCCTTCACGATTATCACAGAATTTGTCTTCAGTAGTATAAAGCTTATCGCCGCATTCTCCAGTAGGCTTGTCTGTAATCTCTCCGGTCTCTGAATTGCAAGTCTGCCACTCAGGATCGTACGTAGCCTTTTCACCACACCGCGGAAAGAGAGTTCCCGACATACAGAGGTATTCTGAAAAATCAAATATTATCGTTCCGCATATGCCGCGAACTTTATCATTATCGCAAGTTTCTTTGTTCGGATCGTATTTCAGCAATTTTTCCCCACAACGTTCATAAACGTCCACAACGTTGCAGAACTGCGTTTTTACATTATATGGTTTATCTCCGCATTTTCCCATAACGTTTTTTTGATCATCGCAAAGTTGAGTTTCAGGATCATACGGTTCAGAGCCACACATGGCCTTGTAGAGTTTTGTTGTCGTGGCATTTGCGCCTTCGCCACACTGCAACGTGACAACGCCATCCATGTCGTTTGCAATAAAGCAACTAGTCCCATTCGAACCATTTGTAATCGTTGCAACCTCATTACCACCACAAGAAATCGTAACAGAACCATCTACGTTAGACTTACCCGAACAAGATTCGCCAGCAGCACCATTCGACACCGTGACAACCTTGCCGCCACAATTCAAATCGAAGCCATTCTTATTGTTTTTCTTGACCGTACAGCTTGCTCCCGGAGCTCCATTCAACGATTCCAGCCACTCCTCTTCCGTACCCCTGAAACCATTATCCTTCGCAATTTCGTAGGCGGATTTGCCGTCGTTGCCATCAGTTCCATTGTGGAGCACCCCGGTAAAACTTTTGCCGCAGGTAATCTGGATATCGCCGTTATCAAGCGTCTTGCCCAAGCAGCTTTCGCCCTGAGGTCCAACGATGCTTTCGCCATCGTCGCCGTTCGTAATCGTGACAGTTTCATCACCGCAAACAAGGTCGTAGCCGTTCTTTTTCTTGTTCTCTTTCACGGTGCAGCTTTTGCCATCATTACCATTTTCACCCTGGTCGCCTTTTTCACCATTCAAAAGTTGGCCGACCTTTTTGCCATCGCAAAGGACATCGAATCCAGAACTGTCCTTTAAAGCCTTAACAGTGCAAGACGTACCATTCTTTCCATCTTTACCCTCAACGCCTTCTGAACCGGCATTCAATTCTTTCCATTCGTTATCGGCACAGAGGTAAACGGCAGCATCACCCTTCACAAAGACGAGGTCACCTTCATTCTTATCACCGCACTTGTCTAAGTCTTTATATGCGGCAACCGAACGAATACCGTCATTAGAGACTTCCGTAATTTCGTCGCCACAAGCCGTAAGGCCTGCCACAACCGAGCAGAGGCCAGCAAATGCAACAATTTTTTGCATATTACTTTGCATAAAACAACCCTTATTTGCTTACAAATAAAAATGAGCTAAAGCCCTTATTTAAGATAACAAAAATATAAGAATTGCAAAAAATACCGTCAATTTTCGCAATTGGGCATTAGACAGTGGTTTTTATTGCATAAAAAACGGCCGCCTTGAGACGGTCGCACTTTTACAAGATGGCGATGCCGTCCCGGAACAGAGTCCGGGATGACAGACAAGCATGACAATGCTTATGCGTGGATCTGGGAGCTGGCGCGTTCGATGTCGAACAGGCGGCGCAAGTTTTCGGCCTTGGCCGGTTCACGTTCTTCAGGGAGCGTAAGCGGACCCATGTTGATAGC
>JAEEGG010020746.1_pt1 | contig 13103 bp, 11 predicted proteins | sample 9134161 | NCBI WGS metagenome assembly JAEEGG01 (sample SAMN16246543, study PRJNA631951) | gut metagenome | biome: gut microbiome; feature: rumen; material: CR-attached | host: Bos | place: Iran: Karaj | collected 2018-10
GGTTTTATATGCCAAACTTCTATGGTCTGGTTCTGCGAAAATACTGGGAGGATCACAAGAACTATGAGTTGGTGTTTGGAGAATTTGACGGTATGGAGAACATTGACAAGCGTGAAATCACCCTTAACTTGCCAGATGACCATCAAGCTGTACTTTCTTATAAGAATAGCTTTGAGTGGAAGTCCAATGGCGAACCAAATAAAAACACCGTCTTCTATCTTGATGGTCAGGAACTGAAGGACAATGCCGGCAAATGCGGCACTTACAATTTCCTGTATTCCGACAACGAAGGACTCAAATACATTCCAAGTAAACCCATATTATTAATGTAGACGCGAGGATTATAAATGGTCGGACAACTCGTTGAACGCATACGAAAAAAAGACCAACGAGCGATGAACCAGCTCTATCAGATGTACGTCAAAGAGCTTTCATCGGTCTGCTACCGTTATGTGCCTGATGAAGACGACGCAAAGGATGTGCTACAGAATAGTTTTATCAAGATATTCACATCAGTCACTGCTATAAAATATCAAAACGAAAAGGCCTTCAAGGGATGGATGATGAAGATTGTGGCAAACGAGGCATTATCATTTCTAAAGAACAGGAAGAAAGTGCTTCTTGTTGAGCAGGACATAGGGCAGGAAGAAGAAGAGCAGCAGGAGGATCCAGACCTAGAGCAGATTTCGTCTGACGAACTGCATAGACTCATCAGCGAACTGCCTGCTGGCTATCGGATGGTGGTGAACCTCTATGTCTTCGAGGGTTATTCGCACAAACTAATAGCTGAACTGCTCAATATCAGCGAGCACACATCAGCCTCACAATTCTATTATGCCAAAAGGCTGTTAGCAAGGAAAATCAAGGAATTAACGAAGGACAAGCGATGAAAGAAAACTGGACAAACAGCATGAAGCAGAAACTGGAGGGGCATCAGATGACTCCACCTACAGGGCTGTGGGAAGGCATCAGCTGTGAGATGGGCTTCCAGAAAGAGTCTGTCACCAAAACTGTCGTTATCAAGCGTTGGTTAGGGGCTGTTGCCGCTATAGCCATAGTCCTCGTAGGATTCTTTGCTATATATCAGAATGACCAAAGCGAACCTCTCCTACAGGCCTCTCGTACAGCCCAAACTCCTGAGTCTACTATTATTAATAAGGTAAGTCCAGAAAACCAACAACTGACTCTTGCTGATGTTCCGCAGCGTGCAAAAACTAAAGTCAATACAAAGGCTCCAACTAAAGCTGTTATAGAGGATGTATCTCAACAAATATCAGATGACATGACTCAACCAGCTTCTGGCAACATACCTCAGCAGAATTCAGAAGAGACGCCACAGCAAACTTCTGAGGATAATCCCCAGCAGAATTCTCTCTCAACTAATCGCCCTACTGCAACCAATCAACAGGCCACTGCCAATTATCAAACCAAACTTGCATCTGCCAAAAATGAACGTCATTCTTCGACATCAAAATCGGAGAAATGGTCTATAGGCCTGACTGCTTCTGGTGGTTTGCTTGCCCTCGTTCATCAAGATACATACTATTCTGGTGATTATTATGCTGATGACCTAAAGGATTCACATTCGCCAGATAATCAGACTAATGTGAATAGGCCAAACCAAATTGTACACCACGCTGCGGATAAGCATCATCTACCCATGCGTCTTGGATTGAGTCTGCATTATCAACTAAACGACGCTTTAGCTTTATATAGCGGCATCAATTATACCTATCTCTATTCAGAGTCAATCACATCTATTGATAATCAGCATCTGTACTATCTGGGTATTCCTATGGGCCTCTCATGGCAGCTATGGAAAACCAATGGTTTCAGCTTCTATCTCTCAGGTTCTGCAATGCTTGAGAAATGCCTCAACGAAAAGCCTTGGCAATGGTCTTTGGGGGCTGCTGCTGGTGCCGAGTATTCTTTTACCTCACATGTAGGTGTTTATCTCCAGCCCTCATTAACCTATTATTTTAACGACGGCACATCTTTCGAGCATTATTATAAAGAACATCCTTTAGCTCCTTCCATCGAATTTGGACTTCGTCTGCATGTTTTCGGCAAGTAACAATTCCTCGTTTTGCTTTTTTAAAACATTTGGCTAACACGACGAATGCCTGCTACAAGAACATCAATCTCCTCTTTTGTATTATACAATGCAAAGGAAGCACGAACAGTGCCTGAGATGCCCAAACGGTCCATCAAGGGTTGGGCGCAATGGTGGCCTGTGCGAACGGCAATACCTAAGCGATCAAGCAAGGTGCCCATATCAAGATGGTGGATATTTCCTACGTTAAAACTCACAACAGCATCTCGTCCCTCTGCTGGGCCATAGATCTTCATGCCTTCAATGGTCTGCAGCTGTTCCATACAATAGCGTGTCAGCTCTTGTTCGTGCTGCTGAATGGCATCAAAACCGATGCTGTTGATATAGTCGATGGCTGTGGCCAATCCGTGAGTAGCAACGTAGTCGGGCGTACCTGCCTCGAACTTAAAGGGCAGACGTTCAAAGGTCGTCTTCTCCCATGTCACCTTGTCAATCATCTCACCCCCACCCTGATAAGGCGGCAGCTTCTCTAACCACTCTTCCTTGCCGTAGAGCACTCCGATGCCTGTTGGCCCATACATCTTATGACCACTGAAGGCAAAGAAGTCGCAGTCCATTGCCTGCACATCCACCTTGAAGTGAGGCGCACTCTGGGCTCCGTCCACCAAGACGGGAATGCCGTGCTCGTGAGCTATATGGATAATGTCCTCAACAGGGTTCACCGTTCCCAAAACGTTGCTGACGTGAGCAATGCTGACTAACTTCGTGCGCTCGGTAATGTATGTTGCGATGGTATCGTATTGCGTGCCACACTTCGACCCTTGGGTCGAAGAACAAACTAAACGACCGTCGTCCGTAATGGGCAGATGCTTGACAACAATACCCTGCTTCTGAGCCTGCAACTGCCATGAGACGATGTTAGAGTGGTGTTCCATCTCCGTTACCAACACCTCGTCGCCAGGCTGCATCTGCGATTCACAGAACGAGGACGCCACCAGATTGATGGCTTCCGTCGTACCACGCGTAAACACGACTTCCTCTATCTTGCGGGCATTGATAAACTGGCGCACCTTTTCACGAGCAGCCTCGTGCAGGTCTGTGGCTTGCTGCGACAGATAGTGAACACCACGATGCACGTTGGCATTGACGTTCAGGTATTCGTCACGCATGGCATCCAGCACACAGAGCGGTTTCTGCGTAGTAGCAGCATTATCGAGGTAAATCAGTGGTTTACCGTAAACTTCTCGTGAAAGAATGGGAAAATCCTGTCGTATCTTTTCTACGTTGAACATATCAACTATAAACTGTAAACAATAAACTATAAAGTGTTATTCGACCTTCAGTGTCATCATCGTCAAGTCGTCGTTGGGCGCAGCACCATTACGATGCTTCTCCACCTCGTCACGCAGGTATTCTATCACCTGTTGTGCGCTGTCGAAATGATTGGTCTGTAATATCTCAAGCAGACGATCGTCACCAAACTGCTCTTGCTGATGGTCTTCTGCCTCGTTCAGTCCGTCGCTATAAATGAATAACGGACGGCCCTTGATGTTTTCTACTGATTCGCCAACGAACTCCAAACCTGGCCATAAGCCAATAGGCGCATTACTCTCCATTTCCATAAACGCGCCATCAAGGACGGGTGGATTGTGTCCTGCATTGCAGAAGTCCATGCGACCAGAATTCAAATCGATATAGGCGATGAACATAGTGACAAACATACCATTATCATTATGCTCAGTAAACTCGTCATTCAGTCGGGTGGCAATCTCCTGAGGCACACACTTCTCGCGGGCCAGCGCACGGAACATACGCGTCGCCTGACCCATAAAGAGGGCTGCCGGCACACCCTTGCCACTGACGTCACCCAGACAGATATAGAGATGGTCGTCCTCCAACAGATAGTCGTACAGGTCGCCTCCAACCTCCTTGGCAGGCATCATGTATGCATAAAGGTCGAGTCCCTGATGATGTGGGAACTCATTGGGAACAATAGAACGCTGGATATCACGGGCAATACGCAGTTCACTCTCGATACGCTCTTTGGCTGTTGTGGTCTCCTCCAGTTTGTCGTAAGCCGTCTGCAACTTATTATGTGCCTCCTCCAACTTCTGGTGGGCAGCAGCCAGACGATGCGTTGCGTTACGTTTATGCAGCGTATAAACGATAAAGAAGATGATGATCAGCACTAAGGCAACACCTGTGCTTACCAGACGCTGATGGGTCAGCTTAGCCTGATGCTGTGCTATTTCAGCCTCTTTGCCCTGTGTATCGTAAATCGTTGCCAACTCAGCTGTCGCACTATTCTTCTGTGCCGTAATGGCAGAGTCAAGCTGGGTCAGGATGTTGGCAGCAATGATGCGTGCAGAGTCACGACGGCCTGCCTCTAGATTGGCGCGGAACTTAGGCAACATATAGAGCTGGATATTATCGAGCGAACGTTCCATTCCCGTCTGGTCGAACATCTGATCCAGATAACGGTAATTGTCGGCAGCCTCACTATAACGCTTAGCAGCTACCAAATAGTCGTTAGCATTAATTCGACCTGTACCCGTCTTCGAATAGTCTGTCTTCAGGAACTCTTGATAAGCCTTTGCTGCTTCCTTGGGTTTATTCAGTCCCTGCATAGCCACAGCACGCATGATTTCAATGCGTCCCTGATATTCGTCGAAGTATTCGACTCGTGCATCATCACGCTGACGATATTTGTCCAGCAGCATCTCCGTGCGGTCAATCCAATAGATGGATTCTGCATAACGACGGGTATTGATATACGCCATACTGGTATATACCGTTCCCAATACAGCCTCCTGGAAACCACGACTGGTCTTGTCTGTCTGCCAACGGTTGGCATAATGACCACGGGCAGTATAGAAACTCTTCTGAGCCTCAGCATCCTGACCAAGGTTCAGCTGACAGCAGCCGATATTGTTCAAGAGGATGGCATAGTCGATGTCCGAACCGATACCCGTCTTGTCCATACGGGCTACAGCAGGTATCGCCACACGCAACGAACCTTCATAATCGCCTTTTACCAGCAACAACTCAGACAGACGACGAGCCACCTTGTTGTAACATAGCTGATCATGATCGTCCTTGACCTCACACTCAAGGGCTTTCTTATAGCATATCTCTGCCATACGATACTGCCCCTGATGATAATAGCCCACACCGCGCCAACGGTTTGCATTCAACTCCGTCAAGTCGCCAAACAGCTCAAAACTATCGGCCATCGCTATCATGTGCGTATAGCGTTTATACACGCCCTCATTAAACAGCACGCTGTCGACATGCGATGAAACAGGACCAGCCTTTTTATTCCTGGTGCACGCCGGCAGCATAGCGATTACCATGATAAGCAATAGGGCAATATGAAATAGTTTTGTTCTGTGCATATATTTACTTACATAGTTGGCATCCTTTGCATTTGTTCAGTTCACCCCTGAAACGCTTCTCCACCAGATAGTGCAGACGGTCGCGCAGCGGTTCGAGCTGCATCTTATCGATGACTTCGTTGATAAAGGCATTCTGCAACAGCACTTTGGCCTCTTCCAGAGAGATACCACGCTGGCGCATATAGAAAAGGGCTGCATCGTTCAACTGTCCTACGGTAGAACCATGAGCACACTTCACGTCGTCGGCATAGATTTCCAGCATAGGCTGAGTATACATGCGTGCCTCCTTGTTGGCTGTCAGGTTCTGATTGGTCATCTGCGAGGTCGTCTTCTGAGCACCGTGCTCCACTAAGACCCTACCCGCGAAAGCACCAACGGCCTGATTGTCGAGAACGTATTTGTATAGCTCGTTCGACGTGCAATGAGGTACCTGATGGGTAATCAGCGTGTTGTTGTCCACATGCTGATGCTTGTCGGCTATCACGCAACCATAACACTGACACTCAGCACCCTCACCAGAGAAAGTCAGGTCGAGCTTGTTACGCGTCACACCGTTGTGTAACGTAATGACATTGTGGTTGACACGACTGTCGCGCTGCTGGTCGATATAAACATTGCTGACACGCACATTCTTATGGTGCGTCTCTTCCAAACAGTAGAGGTCGAGGGATGCGTTGGCACCCACATAGGCTTCAATAACCTGTGTGGCCAGGAAGTTACGGTCGTCGGCAGCATGGTCGCAGAACAGCATCTTCAGTTCGGCACCCTCTTCGAGAACTATCAGTACACGACGATTCACCATCAAGTCGACGTCGCTACGAAGAATGTTGATGACCTGAATGGCACGATCGACCTTGACATTCTTGGGCACATAGACGTAGAGGCCGTCCTGAGCCAGCATCGTATTCAAATCGGTGGTAGCATCATTGGCCTTACCTGCCAACTGGTTGTAATATTTTTCGAGGAACGAGGAGTGTTCTTTCAGTGAGCCAATGATGACGCCGTTCGGTAACTTTGGCGTGCTTTGAGGTATTCTCGTTCCTCCTTCCTCCTTACTCGTTACTCGATAGAAAGCATCGTTGACCACAAAATAGAGACTCGTTGACAGGTTGGGCACATCGCAACGGAAAGCGTTATAGGGATCAACAGGTATCGTCAGACGATTCAGGTTCAGACCATAGTCGGGAGCAAAAAGCTTCTGGATGTCGGTATATTTATAGCGCTCTACCTTTTGAGTGGGAAAACCACTTGATGCAAAGCGCTCGAAGGCCTCATCGCGCACGCTGTTCATCACGTCACTGCTATGCTCGTGAATCATCGTACGACACTGCTTGTAAAGTTCTATGTATTGCTGCTCGCTACCCATTATTCCTCTCCTATCTCTTCCTTAATCCAGTCGTAACCATGCTCCTGAATCTGCACAGCCAACTCAGGACCACCCGTCTTGACGATGCGACCTTTATAGAGCACATGTACAAACTGAGGTTTAATCATTTCGAGCAAGCGATCATAGTGGGTGATGACGATACACGACGTTTCAGGGGTCTGTAGTTTGTTGACACCTTCTGCCACAATACGCATGGCATCAACGTCAAGACCAGAGTCCGTCTCATCCAAGATACTCAGCTTCGGCTCTAACATGGCCATCTGGAAAATCTCGTTGCGCTTCTTCTCACCACCGCTAAAGCCCTCGTTGACAGAACGGTTGGCCAGCTTCGAGTCGAGTTCCACCACCTTGCGCTTCTCGCGCATCAGTTTCAGGAACTCGGCAGCATTCATGGGATCCAAGCCTTGATATTTACGCTTTTCGTTGATAGCTGCCTTCATAAAGTTTGTCATCGAGACGCCAGGAATCTCCACTGGATATTGGAACGACAGGAACAAACCTTCGTGTGCTCTGTCCTCTGGTTTCATCTCCAACAGATTCTTGCCATTGAAATATGCTTCACCCTCTGTCACCTCATAAAGCGGATTTCCCACCAATACGGCACTCAGCGTCGATTTGCCCGAACCGTTTGGACCCATAATGGCGTGCGTCTCACCATCGTTGATGACGAGGTCGATGCCTTTTAATATTTCTTTCTCGCCAATGCGAGCATGTAAGTTCTTAACTTCTAACATATCTCATTTTACGTTTATCACTCATCGCTTCTCACTTATCACTTCTTCACTGCACGCCGCTGCCACACTACCTGCTTCTAACAATCGTTGCTGAGCCTCATCATAACTCAAGCCCAACATCTCCTGTAGCATACGTGTGCCACGATCTACCAACTTGGCATTCTTGAGCTGCATCTTAATCATGCGATTGCCCTTAACACGACCCATACGAATCATGAGGGCAGTGGAAATCATGTTAAGCACCATCTTCTGAGCTGTACCGCTCTTCATACGACTGGAACCTGTGACGAATTCAGGACCCACAATGGTCTCAATAGGAAAGTCGGAGGCTTCAGCCAGAGGCGTGTTGGGGTTACTGGTAATACAGCCCGTCAACAAACCATTTTGCTTGGCCAGTTTAATGGCACCAACAACGTAAGGTGTATAACCTGATGCAGCAATACCCAGTACCGTATCCTTAGAGGTCGGCTCGTGAGCCTGCAAATCTTTCCAACCCTGTTCCGTAATGTCTTCGGCCTTTTCAACAGCATGACGCAACGCTCTGTCACCACCAGCAATAATGCCTATCACCTTGGTATCAGATACGCCAAACGTCGGAGGTAACTCACTGGCATCCAACACACCTAAACGGCCACTGGTACCTGCGCCGATATAGAACAGACGGCCTCCTTTCTTCATACGCTTTTCAAGCGCCTCGACGAAAGGTTCTATCTGAGGAATCGCCTTTTTGACAGCCTCAGCAACACGATAGTCTTCTTCGTTGATGTGCTGCAACAATTCCGACACCGACATCTCTTCGAGATGGTCGAAATGTGAGGGCTGTTCTGTGATCTTAACCGATTTCATGCTGCAAAGGTACGAAAAACATTAAAGATTAAACATTAAACATTAAAAAAAATTGCTTCCGCTAACAAAATTTCTCATTTTCTCATTTTCACATTTTCTCAATTTTTTTGTATCTTTGCAGGCAAAATATGTAACAAAATAAGAAACGCTTATGAAAAAATCACTATTCACCGCGCTCTTTGCGCTCTTCGTATTAGGTATCAACGCACAAACCTATCCTCCCAAGAACACACCCCAACTGGAGTTTGCCTTACAATTGAGAGTGACGCTGGGCGAAACCTTTGGTATTAACAACACCCAACACGGACGCCGTACGGTGATTCCCATTACTGGTGGCACCTTCGAGGGACCTGGTATCAAGGGCACGATTATCAATGGTGGAGCAGACTACCAGTTAAACGGTGCTGACGGACGAACGGAATTAGAAGCCATTTATTGCATTAAGACGGACGACGATATCTATATTCACGTACGCAATCGCGGTATCATTGCTAATGGCAAGGACGCTGATGGCAAGCCTACTTTCTACTTCAAAGCAGCTCCACAATTTGAGGCTCCTGCCGACAGCAAATACGGTTGGCTGAACAATGCCCTCTTCGTCTGCGAACCAGAGTGGACACAGGCGTTCAAGGGTATCGTCCTTAATGTCTGGAAAGTGAAATAAGCTATTTCTCTATGATGCGATAGTTGCCGCTCAAGTGCATGAAGGCAAAGAGACGGAGCAATCCATCGTAATAGGCATCGAAATAGCCATCCTCAAAGGGTTCGTGGCGTGCCTTCCAAAGGGCATCTACGAACGCTTTCTTTTTGTCGTGCTGACAAAGGATTGAAGCTGCTGCCAACGTACTGACAAGACCGATGCTATGGCGCAACTTACGAAAACCGCCTGCCTGCAGAATTTCGTCGCCCTCAGGCAATGAGCCGTCAACACGATACTGGTCGACAAACGTGTCAATGCCCTGACTATAGAAGAAATTCTGGATTATTTCACCATATTGTCGCTGCCATTGGGCATCCTTACCGCTCCACTCGTAGTCGAGCGTAATGTTCATGGGCACACGCCAAGAGTCGTAGCGGAAATTAGAACTGCCATTACGGCGTGGAGCTGCCTGTGGCTGCTGCGGTCTACCTGGGAATCGAGGCATCTGCATTTCAGAGCCATCATAGTTGCACATATCTGGATTCAGACCCGTCTTCTCGTTGATGCACTTATGCAGGAAATCACGGCTCTTTTCCGCACAGTCGAGCCAATAGTCTGAGCGTCCGTCGTCAGCATATTTAGCCCACACCTCATAGAAAGCAGGAATGTGATACGAGGGATCTGTAAAACGCTGTCCGAAACCGTCAGGAGTAAAAGTAATGAGTCGTGTTTCTGGGTCGATGAGATACATCTTTTGTGGTCCCTGTTGTTGAGGTCCGAAACCAGGGAAACCACCAGGTCGAGGAGCAGGGGTATACTCCTTAGGCTGGATGCAGTTCAAGATGTGCTGAGCCTCGGCCTTGTAGTTGATGCCCGTATCGTTGCCCCAACGATTGCTGGCAAACAACAAGGCTGTGATGAAATACAGTTCACCATCGCTGGCTGCACCATCGGCATTACGTGTACCATCGATCTTACAACTCCAAGCAAAATAGCCCTCACGCGGTCCGTCCTGATGCTGCATATACTTCTTTGCCCAGCGCCACAGACGATCGAAGATGTCCTTCTCGCCAAACTGTACGGCAATCATCATGCCGTACGACATGCCTTCAGTACGAGCATCGTGGTTCTTGATATCAGAAACATAGCCCATCGTGTCGCCAACCTCAAAATAGACTTTGTTGGGACCACGAAACACGTCGTTGAACACCTCTTTCACCTTGGCATCGACCTCTGCGGGCTGATAACCCATCTCTACGAACACATTTCGATAATTTCCTGCTGCGGCAGGCATACTTACTGAACAGACAGCAAGCAATAAGACCAGTATAGTTTTCATATCTTAAATATAAATTATTCCCAACACTCTATTTCGTCTTCCAATTCTGGTAACTGACTGCGATGGAACGTGGGTTCCTTAATACCCTGCTTCTTTTGTTTCCGATAGTCGTCAAGCAAACGGAAGGCAAAGCGTCCCAACAGCACTATGGCAATGAGGTTAGTAGCCGTGAGGAAAGCCATGAAAAAGTCGACGATATTCCAAACCAGTTGGAAACTGGCTATTGCACCGAAGATAACCATTACACCTGCTGAACAAATGCGATAAACGGTCATTACTTTCGTATTGGAAGTAATAAAACGGATGTTAGCCTCGCCATAATAGTAATTACCAATGATACTGGAAAAAGCAAACAAAAAGATAGCAATAGCTATAAAAATAGGGCCAAAAGAACCAATTTCCGACTGCAAAGCCGACTGCGTCAAGGCAATACCATTGAGCTCAGGTACGCTGAAAAGACCACTAATCAGGATAATGAAGGCAGTACACGAACACACCAACAGCGTATCTGTAAACACACCCAACGCTTGAATCAATCCTTGTTTTACTGGGTGAGTGACAGAGGCCGTAGCAGCTACGTTAGGCGCACTACCCTCGCCCGCCTCGTTAGAGAAGAGGCCACGCTTCACGCCATTCATGATGGTTGCACCAATGCCACCACCTGCTATCTGTTCAATGCCAAACGCATCAAGAGCTATCAGTTTGAAGACGTGAGGTATCAGACCAATATTCATCACGATAATCACAATAGCCAAAAGGAGGTAGCCTACAGCCATTACTGGTACCAACACTGCGCTGACTTGAGCAATGCGCTGGATACCACCAAAAACAATATACAAGCCAAGAGCAGCCAACACGCCGCCAACCCATATGGGCTCCCAGCCAAAGGCTTCCTGCATAGCACCACAAATGGTGTTGGCCTGAATGGAATTATTAGATAAGCCAAACTGACAAGTGATGAGTATGGCAAACGTAATGGCCATCCAACGCTTGTGCAGTCCTTGTTGGATATAGTAGGCAGGACCACCAATAAATGAGTCCTTGTGTTTTTTCTTGAACAACTGAGCCAGCGTAGACTCCACAAAAGCCGTTGCCGAGCCTATCAGCGCAATAACCCACATCCAGAACACTGCACCAGGACCTCCAATGGCAATTGCCGAGGCCACGCCAGCCAGATTGCCTGTTCCCACACGGGTCGCTACAGAGACGGCAAAAGCCTGAAACGACGAAATATGCTTCTGCCTGACAATTGCCTTGGCTTCGCGTGTTTCCTTCACCTGCGATTCTACCGTATCCACTGCCGAATCCGTCAGCAGTCGCAACATCTCGCCAACCATGCGAAACTGAACGAAGCGCGTCTTAATAGTAAACCACACGCCACAACCCACCAATGCGAAAATGAGCACATAGCCCCATACCGCATCGTTGACAGATGTTATTAGTTCATTCAATTCCATTGCTTGTTTAGTTAATTGATGGTGCAAAGATACTATTTTTTATTGAGATACGTCAACATAGAAAAGAAAAAAAATTATTTTGTTTTTAAACCTTCTGCAACTATCCTCGTCAAAGAACCAGAAATCAGGATAACGGAAACGTTTTGAAACAGGATAACAAAAGCAGGATAACAAACAATTAAAAAAAGAAAGGAATTAATTATGAAAAAGATTGTATTGACAATGGTTGCCTTGATGGCAGTGACTTTTAGCTTTGCAGAGACAAAGACTAATGACGTTGACAAAAGATTTGACATGACGTGTAACATGCACCGCCTTTCGGTCGTTCTGGATTTGGACGAGTGGCAGATGGAAGCAGTAGAGGCAATCTACAATGGCTTCAACAATGAAATGCAGTCGTTAGCCTCAGTGAAGGGCCCCATGCAACGATTCTTGGTCCGTCAGGCTTTCAGAAAGGATGCTCACGAGATGAAGCGTGTACTCAACGACAAGCAGTTTAACACCTACATGCAAATCATGGCATCGACTTATCGCAACAGACGTTTTTAGGTAAAAGATTGTATCAAACAGCAACGGGAGGACATTGATCCTCCCGTTGTTGTATCTTATAACCTGTATCGTTATTTCATCTCGCTCATCAACTTGGTCATTTCCGTCATGTATTTCTCGATGTACTTGTTGAGGGCTTTCTGAGTCTTCTGGGCTGACTTGGGCAGTTGGAAGCCAGAACTCATCATTTCCGTCAGACCCTTATTCTGCTCAGTGTAGAACTCCATCAGCGCCTTATATCCACCACCAAAGATTTCTGCTTTCTTGTCAGCAGGAAGATCAAGACCATTGATGAATTTCAGCAAATCATGGAACGATTTGTCGACATCCTTGTTCTGCTTGGTAATCTGGTCAAAGATGAGGTCTTTCCGCATCCACGAAGCATTGTTTTTGGGGTCAAGCGACTGGTACAGGGCTTTTACAGACTTCATTTTTGCCTCCATAGCAGCCCCCTTTGCCTCAATCTGCATCCTCAGCGCAGGCGATGGCCTCCACTGTGCAGGTTGGTCATCATCTTCTATTGCTACCGTGTCTACTATCATCACATCGGCATCATCAACTATTGAAACATCGTCAATACCGCGCACCTGCCGCTTATTCAGCAGGCTCTTGCCCGAATAGCGTCCCACACGACGCTCGTAGTCGCGGTCTTCGTCGTAGTAGCCGTTGTGGGTGGTGATGTGGTACGTCTCGCCCGGCACGA
>JAEEGG010020747.1_pt1 | contig 13103 bp, 14 predicted proteins | sample 9134161 | NCBI WGS metagenome assembly JAEEGG01 (sample SAMN16246543, study PRJNA631951) | gut metagenome | biome: gut microbiome; feature: rumen; material: CR-attached | host: Bos | place: Iran: Karaj | collected 2018-10
TTGCCGCTTCAAAAAGCTAACATTTTAATTTAATTAACTGAATCATAATTGTTTGAGTTATGAAAAACGAGAAATTGAAGCAACAGATTATTGCCTATGCCTTGTTGGTGTTAGGTTCGGCTCTTTTTGCCGTCGGCGATGTGATGTTCGTGAATCCCTACCACTTGGCGCCTGGCGGTGTGTATGGTCTCGCCAACGTGTTCAATGCCTTGTGGGGATGGAAAATCTCTGTGTCAGGCATCGCTATGGACATCCCCTTGCTTATCATCGGTACCATCATCCTTGGTCCCAAATTCGGCATCAAGACCATCATTTCGGTCATCCTGATACCCGTGTTTACCTATATCCTTGAAACATGGTGGGGTTATGCGCCTCTCATCCATGACGGCGCTTTCTTCGATACAGAGATGCAGTCATCGTTGTTCTTCTTGGAAGGTGACGTTCAACGCTACTTTATGCCCGATTTCTTCCTGAATACCATCGTTTCTGGTCTCATCTATGGCGTGGCCATCGGTGTCATATTCCGTGCCGGCGCCACTTCGGGCGGCTCTGACATCATTTCCATGATTATCCATAAATACACCAAGATCAGCCTCGGTACGCTTGTGATGGTTGTGGACAGCATCATTTCACTTACCACCTTGATTGCATTCGAGGACATCCGCCTGCCTATTTATTCCATTCTTCTGATTTATATCGAAGGCAAAGTCATCGACCTCGTTGTGGAAGGCGTAAAGAGCTACAAAACAGCTTTTATCGTTACGGATAAGATTGAAGAAGTGCGCAACTTCATCCTCAAGGACTTGGACCGCAGCGGTACCGTGTTTGCTGGCAGCGGCCTTTACCAAGGTGCCGAGCGCAAGATGATTTATGTGACCCTCAACCGCAGCGACTTGGTGAAACTGAAGGCCAATCTCCGTTTCCTCGACCCGAACGCTTTCGTCAACGTGATTGAAAGCTCCGAGATTATGGGTAATGGCTTTAAGGCTTTGCCTACGGAGTAAAAATATTGAAATACAAATTGATATGGGAAAGGAGTGCCATTTGGCGCTCCTTTTTTGTGTTTATGTCGCGATTGATTTGGATTTTCAGGTTATGTGTATGGAGTTTCTGCAAAAATATGTATCTTTGCAGTCGAATCATAAAAAACTAATACAATGACTGCCGTTGAATTAAAGACTTCAATCAATGAAGACTTGAACTTATTAGGGGTTGAAATGCTCGAATATGTTTCGAAGTATGTGCGTCGATTGGCTATGCGTGCGCGAAATCATCAAGAGTTGTTGTCGGCCAGTCCAAGAAAGGTGAAAATATCTAATCGAATTCGCCAAATGTCAGGGCAGTTTTCGGTGCCCTCCGACATTGACATCAAGGCATTGAAAGCTGAAATGTTAGAGGAGAAATACAACTTCTGATATTTATGATTCACTTGACTATAGCAGGCCATTATTGACGATTACTTCGATGGGAGCAACTGTTGTTGACCGTTGTTTACAACATCGCAGTGACGATTTTGAAGATGAGATGCAGTATTTTTCAGCTGTTGATGCCAATGCTGATTACATCATAACTCGAAACAAAAAAGACTTCGACTTTGGTGATAGCGCAGTTATGACTCCACAGGAGTTTTTCAAAGAGCAAAACATTGAGTTTGAATAGTTTGTTCAATACTTCCCCAGCATTTCTTGTAGCAACCTCTTCATTTTCTCCCTTAGCAAAATCGGTTCCAGAACCTCAATATGCGCGTTCATCGTAAGCAGTTGCTGGATGAAGTCATAGGAAGGCTTCAGTCGCCATGAGAAGATGGTATAGTCGTCGGTTTCTTCGATGATGCGTTGGCTATGATGTAAAGGCAAGCCTTTCAGGAAGTTGCTTTGGTCTTTATCGGCCTTGACGAGGATTTCTTCTGTCTTCAAGTCTGGTTCAACATAGATGCCGAAAGCGTCTTGGAAATGCTCCTGCAAGTCAAAATCTTCTGGAGCCTTGAAGGTGGTTTCAGTGAGGTTGAGCGTGTCAATGCGGTCTAAGGCATAGCAACGAATCTCTTCCTTCTCGTTGAGGGCAATGAGATACCACCTTTGCTTGAAAAGCTTCAGCGCAAGCGGTTTGCAGTGGTAATGCTTGATGTCGTCAGTGCCATAGTACCGTCTATATTGCATCTCGATTTTAAGGTTTTTCTCCAAGGCCTCCATCAGCGGTTCCAAATGTTCAATGCCGCCTGGGACGCGCTCAAATTGCACCCGCTTGCGCAGGCTAAGGTCTGACGAAAGCCTGTTATTGATGGCAAAACTGTGCAGCAACCACATTTTCAAGTCGTTGCCGAGCATTTCCTCGCGTTCACCTTGAGGAATATAGTAGGCGTTACGGCTTTTGTCGCACTCGATGTCAATGCCAAACACGTCCGCAATGTATTGGCGGTAGTTATGGAACGACCTTTCGGGAATAGGGTCGTTGTCGTCGTCCCGCGTCCAGCGGTCGTTGAGTTCCTTAAGCGTGATGCCCGCGTCGCGCCGGTCGGCGATAGTGTTGGCAATCCAAATGCATTTGATGAGTTTGTCCATAAACGGTTTGCTTTTCGAGGGCAAAGGTAAAGGTTTTTACGGACATACTAAAACCCAATCCTCGGTCTGTTTTCAACGATGTTTTCTTCTTCGCAAAGGCCGATGAGCGTTTCAAGGCTTGGCATTTGGCCTGTCAGGATATGCTCGACGGTTGCTTTTCTTGTGATGTTTTCCATTTGGCCGCCGCTGAAGTCGTAGCGTTCGGCAAGGATGGCCACATCGCTTTCAGTAAGGTTGGGCATCATGCTTTGCCAGATGTGGAGGCGTGTGGCAAGGTCTGGTTTGTGGAAGTTGATTTTGTAGAGGAAACGCCGCTCGAAGGCAGAGTCCATGTTTTCAGTGAGGTTGGTCGTGGCCATCATGATGCCGTCCAGTGTTTCCATCTCTTGCAGGATGATGTTTTGCATCGTGTTTTCCATTTGGTCAACGGCATGGATGGCATTGGTGGAACGTTTCGCAATGATACCGTCTGCCTCATTGAAAAGCAGGATGGGTTCCTTGTCGCAATACTCCACGAAATTGCGGTAAAGGTCGAAGACGGCCTTCACCCTTTTCTCGCTTTCGCCCACCCACTTGCTGCGCATCTCCGAAAGGTTGACTTGCATGATGTTTCGACCCGTGGCGCGGGCAATTTGCAGCACGGTCTCAGTCTTTCCCGTGCCAGGTGCGCCATATAGGAGGCAAGCAAAACCGCTGCGCATTCCTTGTTGCTTCATCCTGAGCCTGATGTCGCTGAATGATGTCGGCTGCAGCAGGCTTTTCAGCCGTTCAATTTTGTCTTGGTCAATCGGATTGTAAAACAGCCTTTTCTCGGCAATGCTTGCAGCCAGTGTGAGTTCATCAAGGTCAATAGGTGCCTGTTTGAGGCAATTCTTGGGTAACAAAGTTTCCTTGGCGTGTTCGGTCAGACGGAAAGTGTCACCGCCAAAAAGCTCATGGCCTGCTGGCTCCACCAACTTGTCTTTGATGAGCCGATGCTGTCCGTTGCGTAGCAGATTAAACTCCGCCTTTGCTTGTCGCTCGTTGTCGAAAAGGTCTTCAAAATCACGGAATTCAAGTTTTTCTTCCCTATCGACGAGTGTGCTGAGGCAGAATTTCAGAAGAAAGACAAGTTCTTTGTCGTTATAGTTCAGTCTGTCAAGTTTTGTGGCAAAATCCAGTTGTTGGTTGGCCGTTATGAGTTCGCGGACATCATAGATGAAACACTCAAACGAGGTTTCCTTCTCGTCTTTTTCCTTGAATATCGAGTCTAATTGCAGAATGAATGTGTCGAAGTTGAGGTTGCCGATTTCTTGTTTCTCAATCTCCGTATCGTTCAACAAGCAATTTAGGATGTATTCTGGCACGTAGTAACTTTCTTCGCTATACAATCCTCTTTTTCCATTGCTCCTTATGAGCCTTGCCTGAAGAAGTGCTTTGAGGTCGGGAGCAAGCCGGAGCATGTCGAGGTCTTTGCAGTCAAGGTGGCGTTTGATGTCAGAAAGGGAACAGGTGGAGCAATATGACGAGTAGGCGATGATGGCGAACAAAGTGGCCTGTTCCTTGCTGATTCCCAATTTGTTGGCAAGCCTTTCAAGCGGTTGTGCGTTTTTTGCCAAGAATTGGCCTTTCATTTGGGAGTCTTCTGATGCTTCGACAATCTTTTCAATGTCGAGCAATGCGGTTGATTTTTCTTTCATGATGCTTTTGTTTTGTTGATTTCATCGGCAAAACAAAAACAAAACTCTGCCAATTTTAGGCAGAGTTGTATGGCGATTTAGTAATATAGACCAAATCTGTTTAATTTGGCCATAATGTTCGGGAAAGACTGTGTTTTTTAGGCCAAATAATGTTGAATTTTTCAATAATCTTGTCAATTACCTTGTTGAACTCTCCTATACCATAATGAGTATTGATGAAGTATGGTTTGATTTCAGTATAGTATCCTTTTCCTTTTTTATCATCTTGACTTTTTGTAATCGCGGGTATTGCTGAATTCTCATAGAATAGTCTACCATTATTGTCAAGTAGTTTTTCCATAAGTCCTTCTTCTACTATTTGTTCTATCAATTTAATGAATACCTCTTTATAATCATTTCCAGTTATAGTTTTTCCTTCAAAATCAATTTGATAAGCCAATTTGAAATATGGTTTGTTGAATTGAGGTGTTTTGTGTTCTAAATAGAAAAGGATGCCTGATATGTATGAAAACAATGCTTCATCATCATCATTGTCAAAGAATGCCGTCCGTTGCTCTCTGGGCTTACAAATGATTTCGTTTTCATAGATTTCTTGCAATTCATTCAGCTGTTGCTTTCGTTTATTAAAAAATGAATCAGCTTTTTCTTGTTCTTCTTGAGTATAAGCTATACGTATTCCACCCCGATTACATCTCAAATTTTTCATATAATCAGAGATTAACACCATTTTTGAGTTGTCATAAGGACAACAGTCGTTTTTATGCTTGTCAAACAAAGGACATAATATATTTTCATACAAGTCCTGAAAGGTAAGGCAGTGCCATTTTTTATAATTATCTTCTAATTCATTATATGTTTTCAGTAAGACTTCTTTTTGCGTTATAGGTACAACATAGATAAATATGCAGTCTTTATCGCTTTCCATCACATCTATATAGCGTTTTATTTGCTCCTTCTCAATCTGAGCCTTTATCTTATACTCAATAATAACTGTTCGTTTATAATTTATGTTGATAAAGGTGTCAAATTCGCACTTTTTATAACCTTTTTTCTGACAGATTTTTTCTGAAAGACCTTTTTCGTTAGGTTGAGTGAAAATCAGTGTTGAATCAGGAAAACAGGCATCTTCGTTTATTGTCTTGAATAGTAAAGAAAGAGGTTCTGTCTTAAAACCATGGCTCCCTTGTGGGTCGAATAGCCAAGACCAGAAAGATGAATGCCAAGTCTCAGTAAAACACATATTTGTAACCTTAAATATATTAGGCTCATCAAACATGTTTTTAAGTTCTCCAAAATCGGAATCTTCTTTGATGATTTTTATGATTTCCTGTTTATCCATGAGTTAAAAGAATATGCCTTGAATAAATCACAGGCAAATATAAAGGTTTTTCTAACACGCCCTCACTGCAATGCTTTTTTTATTCCGACATAACAAGCCCCCCATCCATCCGAATACAAATCTCAAACTCAAATTCGCTCACATACACGAGGTCATAGAGGCTGAAATGTCGGTTGTCATAGAGGTTGTGGAAAGGATAAACAAGGTGCATGTCCTTCGACCATTCGTAATCCAAGCCCTCGTTCCAGTTGTCGTTTTCGTCGGCCATGCCGAGCCATGTTTCAAGATTTTCGTGCGCCGACATGATTCCGTTCTGGTCCCATCTCAGGCTCCATGAGCAGCCGTCTGTGGAATATATGCGGTCGTAGCCGCCTTGGGTCATCACTTCCCACATTGTTTCCGCTCGCTCGGTCTGGACGGGATGCATTTTGGGGTAGGTATAACCTAACTTCAGCTTCCCTTCAACTTCAAGGTCGCCGATGCCGTCGTAGAGTTTCATCATGCCCTCGTGGATGGCTCTCGTCTTGTTGAAGAGGGCAGTGGCTGCTGCCTTTATCCTGTCGTTGAAATCCGTCAGCAGCCTTTTGCTTTCCTCGTCATACTGCATCAGTTCGCGCAGTATCATCCACCGATGGTGCAGCGCATTCTTGATGATGGCTTCTGCTTCAACTTGTTTTCCATGCTCGTACTCATCCAAGATGATTTCTTCCAGCATCACGATGCGCGGATCTTCAAATGCTTCGTTGGTGTTCATCTTGCATGTCAGTTAAACCCGTTTGCTGCTGCTTCCAGCATTTTCTTGTTAATCCTCGTGTATCTGTTCACTTGCTTCGTCGTCATGCTGCCTGAAGCGTTTTCCAGCTGTTCACCCAATTCCTCTGCTTTTTCCAACAGCTTTGCATATTGCGTCATTGCATCCATATCGCCTGAAGCAATTCTTTTCAAACAAGCGATGTATCTGTCAACATAGTTCTCATAAGCATCGAGCATTTTGTCCCAATCGTTTGTGGCTGTTACTTGGCCTCTGCCTTCTATGATTTCACAAGCCGAGGTGATTTTGAAGGTAAGCTTACCTTTTGCTTTGTCTTCAGCAGGGTCAGTGTCCCAACGGATGATACCGATTTCGTCAGGTTGGAGTTTCATAAGGTCGAGTATGTCATTGCTACTGTATGGCCCCAGAAGCCCCGTGGCTGTCGCTGAACGTTTGTCTACTAAGTTGCCGTCCTTGTCAAAGGTTTCCAATCCGAATCCTACTTTACAGTAGGCTCTTCCATCGGAGTAGGTGTCGTTGAATCTTGCCACTGTCATACTTTCATCCCATGGAAAAGGCATGTCAGTACGCTTTAACTCCACATTCCAAAGCGACCATCTTCCTTCTGTGGCAATGATTTCTTTTTCGACCACTTCGAAATACCCGTTCAGGTCACCTGAGATTTCTGTGGTCTGCGGCGACATGATAGGGCGTTTGTTTGCACTGCAACTGAAAAAGACGAAAGTGAGAACAAAGAGAAGACAAACGAAAGCTTTCTTTCTCCTCAACCATAATAAAGGTTTTCGTGGGCAAGTGAGATGCAACGCTGTGTTTTCAATATCAAGCGTGTACTTGATGGTGTCTCCCGGTCTCAGTTCATAACGGTCATAAAGATTGCTCAATCCTAAAACACGGTTGAATTTGGTTGCACAAAGCTGATGTGTGTGGGTGCGGTCGTCCACAATGACGACTTGCGGCGGGACATGTGGGTATTCTGCCCAAAATTCAGGTGGCATGGTAAAAGTCCCGTAGTGGATTTCCCATTTGTCTAATGTCTTTTGTTTATTGTTTCTACGTTCCATTTCTGTGGTTTTTTAATAGTTGTTGGTTTTATTGAAGGCATTGATATATAGCTTGTGTGTCTTTGGCTAAATTTTCCTCAACAAAGCCATCCCAATCGAAAGGCGTGGGCAAAACAAATTGGAAGCCAAGGTTGAGGTCGGTCATGTCGCAAAGCGTTTCGTTCTCAATGGGAAGATGGTGGCGTTCATAGTAGGCGTGTTCTTTGATGAGATTGCCGCCCATCAAGGCAAGCTGTTCGTCAAGCCGATGTTGTTCTTCTTTCGGCCTGTACCAAATGCCGTGAATCAGCCTTTTCTCCATTCCATGCACCCAATAGACTGCGATTTCATTGAAAAGGTTGTCGTCAAAGGTCATTTTTCCAATATGGGTCTTTGCTTTGCTACAGCCTGCGTGAAGAAAGTCTTGAAGATCGATGCGGGCTTGAAAGTCAGTCGTGTAACTTCCGCCTAAAGTCTCGTAAAGCACATCAATCAGGCTTTGATAATAGGCAAAGGCTTCCTTGCGTGCCTTTCTGAGGTCGGCATCCTCAAAGTTTTTGTTGATACTGCAAAGATTGTCTTTCTTTGTTTCGTGATAGTTCGCGTTGTGCATTTGTTCTTTCCAGAACAACCCATGCACGAGGTAATGTGATTTCTTTTTGTCCATAGCGGTGTTGTTTTGATTTCGGTGCAAAACAACGCCCTTACTCTGCCAAAAACAAGCAAAGTGGAAGTTTTTTATGGAAAATTTCCCATGAAACAAAATGGTTTCAAATCAATCAATTTCAAATCAATTGGTTTCAAACTAAGCGATTTCAAATTATTTTATTTCAAATCAAATGATTTCAAATCAAAATATTTGAAATTATTTCATTTCAAATCGTTCTATTTCAAATCAAATGATTATATTTGTGGCGTGAAACTAATGATTTGCGCTATGGAAAGTCCGTTTGTATATGGTAAAATGGCTGAAAGTGAGTTCTTTATCGATAGAGAGAAAGAAACAACCCAGCTTCTTGGCAACTTCAAAAGTCTGGTGAACACGGCCATCATCTCGCCGCGCCGCTGGGGAAAAACCTCGCTTGTGAACAAGACTTTGGAGATGCTTGAGAAGGACAAAGGCTATTATGCAGCCCGAATCGACATCTTCAACTGCCGCACCGAGGAGCAGTTCTACAAGACTTACGTCAATGCCGTGCTGCAAGCCTCGGCCTCGAAGCTGGACGAATGGGTCGCGCTGATGAAGAAACACATCGGTTCGGTTGGGCCGAAAATATCACTCGGCGAGGGGAGTTCGGCCTATGAGGTGACTTTTGGCCTCGATTTCAAGGAAGTGCAGTATTCCGAGGACGAAATCCTCGACCTGCCGCAGCGCATCGCGGAAGAAAAAGGCAAGAAATTCGTCATCTGCATCGACGAGTTCCAAAACGTGGGCAATTACGCCGATTCGCTGGCTTTTCAGCGTAAGTTGCGCTCCCACTGGCAGTTGCACAATTCGGTGTGCTATTGCCTATACGGAAGCAAACGCCACATGCTGCTCGACATTTTCGGCAACTACGAAATGCCCTTCTACAAATTCGGCGACCTCATGTTTCTCGACAAAATCGCCGAGGCGGACTGGATACCTTATATAACAAGGCAGTTCAAGAAAACGGGAAAGTTGATTTCCAAGGAGTTGGCCGCTGAAATCGTCCGCAAGGTGGACGCGCATCCCTATTATGTGCAGCAACTGTCGCATCAGGTGTGGTTACGTACGGAAGGCACTTGCACGGCTGAAATCGTTGAGATGGCTCACGCCAACATTATCGACCAGATGAGGCTGTTGTTCAGCAACTTGCTCGATTCGCTGACGCCCAAGCAAATCAATTTTCTTCATGCCGTGGTGGACGGCGTGGAGAATTTCTCCTCGAAAACCATCCTCGACAAGTACGAATTGGGCACTTCGGCCAACATCAAGAACCTGCGCAAGGCCATGTTGCAGCGCGACTTGATTGACGTGTTGCCTGGCAAAACCGAGATCCAAGACCCGATTTTCGCGGCTTGGCTGAAGCAACAGGTGGTTGTTTAATCACAAAACCAGCAAAACATTCAAAACCTTTTATGTCTGGTAAGGAAAACCGCCAACTGGCGTTTTCCTGCGACCGCCCGGTTGGGCAGGTCGCTGTAGCAATATATTGTTTTGTGGGTTTTGTCAGTTTTGTGATCTTAAGACATAATCAATCGTTACTGGAAAATACGCCTGCTCCAGTTGGTGGATCTTAGCCGCTAAGGAGTCAGGCGTTTCGTTTTCGTCCAAGCTGACACGGGCTTGCAGGATGATCTCGCCGCTGTCGTACAACTCGTTGACATAGTGAACGGTGATGCCAGATTGGGCTTCCTTGGCCGCCACTACGGCTTCATGCACATGCTCGCCATAGAAGCCTTTGCCCCCATATTTGGGCAGCAGGGCAGGGTGGATGTTGACAATCTTTTTCGGAAATGCCTTGACTAAGTTCTCAGGCAACTTCCAAAGGAAACCAGCCAACACAATCAAGTCAATGCCAAGGCTTTGCATTTCTTTTACGAAAGCCTCGCTGTTGAAGTCTTGCTTGGTAATCATCCTCAACGGGATGCCCAATTTTTTCGCCCGTTCAATGGAATAGGCTTTGGGATTGTTGCAAACCACGTTGACGATTTCAACGTCTTTGTTGTCGGCAAAGTATTCGGCAATGCGCTGTAGGTTGGTGCCGTTGCCGCTGACGAATATGGATAGTCTTTTCATTCTCTGTATCTTATGGTTACGGTTTCGTTTTTGTCCAAATCAAACCACACCAAATAGCCTTCGTCCACCTTGCGGAAATCGATGGGTTTGCCTTCAACTACGATAGGTTTGGTGCAAAGCAAGGTCAGACCTTTGATGGCTTCATAGGGGTTGGTTAATTGTATAGTCTTGTTGTCGATAATCAGGTATTCGATGCTATTGAGTTTCTCGTAATAGCTGAGGTATTGTTCAATCGTGGTGGGCAGGATTTTCTTCTCGTCGCGGAAGTGCGCGAGTTGGCTCAGCGCGAAGTTAAAGCCTGGCATGGCTACGGCGGTGCCGTTTTCATTGTATTGCCAGAATGCGCGATATGGATTGCTCCAAGCGGGATAGACATGGGTGATAAACACATTGTGTTGGTCAACAAGACGTTGAAGGCGGATGCTGTCGAAATAGTAGTACCATTCGCGGTCTTCGTTCACCTCCAAGGTTGAGGGCGTCGACCAAAGCAGGAAGTCCTTGTCGCCATTGGGCAAAGTGGTGATTTGTCGGTTGGGCAGGGCATCGCCGAAGCCGTCGAAAGGTTGCACAAAATGACCGTCGAAGTTATGGCTTTCCATGCGGTTTTCCTCGTAATAAGCATTCCAGAGGTAGCGCACACCGTTCTTTTTCCATAGCTCGGCGGCATATTGGGGCGAATCGGGCAGCAAGCCATCGCAAACCAGGTCCTCGCGGTTTTTGTCGGGACCGTTGTTGTAGCCGTGATCAATCCAACTCTTGGTGTCGAATTGCCTTCTCATGAAGCGTATGGCCTTGGGGAATTCGCTTGGTATGGTGGTGTAAACCTCGGGAGAGTGCAGGCAGATTTCAAAGCCTTCTTTCTTAATGGTTTTCAGTAGTTTATAAAACTCCTTATCGGTCTTAATGGAAGCCACCAAATCTTTGAAAAGTCCGTTGCTGGTCTTTTCATTGGTCACATTGTCGGGGTTCCAATAGAACACGCTCTTCGTGACGGGTATGTTGAAGTAGCAGAAACCACCGATGGCATCTTCCGGTTTGGTGATGTTCTCATTCCCAAAGAGTACGGCGCGATGCGTTCTGATATCCGTCCAGTCGGCATGTTCGGTGAAGATGAAAGCCGATTGGTAGCCGTCCCAAACGGGCATGAGGCGGGGAAGGTCGTCGGGGACGTAAGTGTAGAGTGTAAATGCTCCTTTTAGGACATCGCCCTTTTTGATGTTACGGTAAGAGATGTCCTCGAAGACATCTGAGGTGTCGCTACGTAGGGGGTAATGAATAAGCGGATGGTCTCTCCAATAGTCAATGTTGAAGCAGGCTGTACGGTGCTCGGTGTCTATTTGAAGAGATGAAATGCCTGTGTTATGGTAAGTACACAGATTGATGTGGTAAGTGTCTAAATCGACAGTATCGGTCTTTATGGCGAAACCTTCGCGGTCAAGGTAATAGAATGGCTGAAGGTTCGTGGAGTCGATTTGCCGGTTTCTTCGGTAAACGTATAACTCACCTTCGGGTAGGGGCCAGACGTAGGCTAATCTAAGCAGTCTGACATCTTCCTTGAAGTGCGTTTCGGTTGTGATTTGAAGTTTCAAATTCTCATCAATTTCCCACAAATCAGGGTCTGAAACGTATACATTGATTTCAGAGACTGTTTCAATCACAGACGGATTTGTGAGTGTATCACCATTGGAATCAATGTATTCCACAATAGGGATGAGATTTTTTGGGTTTGAGACGTATGTTGGAAAGGGTAAAGAATCAACTACATTCTGATAGCTCGGCATTGTCATTGTCCTGAATTCCAATCGCGCGTCATCAAAATAGATCACTTCAGAGGCTTTGTTCCACAAATAAACCTTTATCTCGCTGCCTTGAGTATAACAGGCAGGGAAGTTGAGGTCGAGCTGCACTTGCGACCATTCAGCCGTGTCGTTCATGTAATCTGAGAGAGGATAGGCTGCCCAATAGCGGTTGCGGATGGTATCATCGATGCTCGCTACAATTTCGGCTTGGGTGTTGGCATCGGCCTTAAACAAGAAATCGAACCTGCAGTTGACATTTTGGTTAGGGAGATCCTTACCTGCATTAATGCTGAAGCCTAAACCAAATTCATGGACGCTGTCGCAGATGCAGACGTAATTCTCTTCCGCTGCGCTACTGTCGGCCACGATATGAAGGTTGAACCAAGGTGTCATCCATTCATGGCGGTTCTCAAAGTCGTTGGAAAAGACCTGAGCCTTGGCCGTGAATGCAATAAACATGGCCGCACAAAGCAGTATGATTCTGGTGCAAAACCTCATTGGCATTATATTTTCGGCAAAAATAGTGTTTTTGTGCTGAATGCAAGTTCGCTTTCGGCAAAAAAATCCGCCCCTATATTTATATTAATAAGGTGTGCTCCTTGAACGTGCTTTGTTGCCAGCGCAATGAACCGCTTTTTCCCCTAATAATTATGTCTTTTTTGCAGTGAACCTTGTCGAAAAATACTCATTTTTGGATAAAAACACCCATAATTAATCCAAAAGACATTAATAATTTGAAAAAGTTGATGTTTGTAATATATTGATAAACAATGCAATGTAAAAAAGTTTCAAAATAATTGAAAAAAATGTTGCGCGTATTGGAAAAAGCTGTACTTTTGCACCCGCTTTCGGAAGGAACGAGGGGGAGTAACGAGGGGAGAAAGCGAGAAGTTCTTTGAAAGTCTGAGGCCAGCACAAGACCAGCGCCACTGTGAAGCGGCGCGAGGCAAGGAACCTTTTAACAAAGGAACACCAAAGAGAACATCAAGGCGGAACCCGAGATTCAGAAGAAAGAATTTGAGTAAAACAATAGTACAACGAAGAGTTTGATCCTGGCTCAGGATGAACGCTAGCGGCAGGCCTAATACATGCAAGTCGGACGGTAAAACCCCCTTCGGGGGGTTGAGAGTGGCGCACGGGTGCGTAACGCGT
>JAEEGG010020752.1_pt1 | contig 13102 bp, 7 predicted proteins | sample 9134161 | NCBI WGS metagenome assembly JAEEGG01 (sample SAMN16246543, study PRJNA631951) | gut metagenome | biome: gut microbiome; feature: rumen; material: CR-attached | host: Bos | place: Iran: Karaj | collected 2018-10
CCTGTTCTCTTGTTATCTTGTCGCCTACGCCGAATTTGCCGTTATCGTAACCGCCGATGATTTTCTGATCGACCGCCCATGCAACAGCCTTGCCGTAATAAGCATTCATATCAACGTCTTTAAGCTTGCAACTTTTGTAGCTGTCAATATCAGCACCTGCAATTCTTGCAAGAATTACAACGAAATCCTGACGCTGAAGCGCGTCTGCGGGGCCGAAATAGCCGTTCTTGTAGCCCGTGATAAAGCCATTGCCTGCGCAATACTGAACCGCCTCATAATACCAGTCGCCTTCCGCAACGTCGGGGAAGTCAACCTTTTCGGTCAGCGCTTCAAACGGGATTTCGTTGTCGTTTGCATATTTTTCGGCAGCCGAACCGCTGTATCCGTAAATCACCTTAAGCTGAGAACATCTTATAAAAGCATCGTCGGCGATTGATGTGACGCTTTTCGCAATAGTGACGCTCTGAAGCGTGTAGCAATCGCTGAACGCTCCGCTTTCCAGTGTTTCCGTACCCTCGGGTATTACTACCTCTTTAAGCGACCTGCAAAGATAAAATGCGTTACTGCCTATAGTTTTAATCGAGGCGGGAATCTCTATTGCGGTGATGTTGGAAGCGGCAAAAGCCCGTTGAGGTATTTCGGTCACCTGCGAAGGAATATTAACGCTTTTTACCGTTGACCTTGCAAAGGCGTTATCGCCTATATACTTGACCGTCTCGGGCAGAACCACTCCCTCATAGGCCTGATTCTGGCAGTAATCAAAAGCGTATGCCGCAAGCGTCACCGTACCGTTTCTGACGTAATACGTTCCGGAAATATCTCTATTTGCCTTTACAAGCACGTTACCGATATACAAAACGTTGCCTATCCAGTTGCTTTCGTTATTATAATAAGCAGTGGAGTCAAACGCATAGCTGCCGACGTACGGGATTTCATCCAGAAACGTGATTGTCGAAAGAGAGGTGCAGCCTAAAAACGCCTGAATAAGTATCCTCGCCTTACCTGCGATCGTGACGCCCGTAAGAGACGAGCATCCGCTGAAGGCTCTGCAGGCGATTACCGTTGCATCCGCTTTTACAAGCGCCGTTCCCGTAATTTCGGGTTTAACGTCTAAAAGAGCGTTGCCGAGATAAAGCATCTGAGCAGTCCAGTTTGCGGCATTGTCATAAAACGCAGTGTTTTCCAAAATGTTTTCGCCGACGGATTCGAGTTTGTTCGGGGCTTTGATTGACGAAAGTGAGGCGCAGCCCCTGAAAGCGTCATCGCTGATAACTCTGATGCTGTCGGGCAGGTCTACCGACGTGAGGGAAACGCATTTCTCGAAAGCGTTAAAGCCGATCTGCCTGACGCTTTTTCCGAAGATGACCGTCTGAAGCGCTTCATCGTTGATGAAAGCCCCTTCGCCGATTTTCGTTACACTGTCCGGAATAACTATTTCCGTAAGATGTTTATTGTCACGGAACGAATAGTTTCCGACGGTTTTAATTCCTTCGGGAATAACCACCGAAGTAATATCCTTCTCGGCAAACGCATAATATCCTATCGAAACAACAGTATGTCCGTCAATTTCCGAGGGAACGGTAACGTTTTTTTCGTCTCCGAGATATGCAGGACGGGAAGAGTCCGCTGTGATGTCTGCGGTTCCGTCTTCGTTAAGCTTATAAAGCCACAGACCGTCTTCGCTTGTCATAGCCGACGAAGAAACGGCAAACATGGGAATAAAAGTAAGCAATAATGCCAATGTCAGAAAAACGCTGACAGATTTACCGACTGTTTTCTTCATAATTAAACCCCCGTAGAATTATTATATTATTTGTTTTCAGTATATCATTAAAACGGTAATTAAGTCAAATACACATAAAAACGGCGCAGGAAATCCTGCGCCGTTAATTATTGCTTGATATTACTTTCTGTCGCCCTTGTGGAAGTTTCTTCTTCCGCCCTGGGGCTTTCTCGGAGCGCGCTCGGTGATATCGTTTTCGGGAACAAGTCCTTCAACCTCGATAAGAGCCTCACGTCTTGAGAAATTAAGTCTGCCCTGCTCGTCAACGGGAAGAACCTTAACCATAATCTGGTCGCCTACGTTTACAACGTCCTCAACCTTTTCGGTTCTCTTGACGTCAAGGTGGCTGATGTGTACCATACCCTCAACGCCGGGAGCGATTTCAACGAATGCGCCGAAGCTCATAAGGCGTGTAACAACGCCTCTGTAAATCGCGCCGACCTCGGGACCGTTTGCGATAACATTGACGATAAACAGAGCGTTCTGTCCCTTCTCGGTGTCGAGGCAGGAAATGAATACCTGACCGTCGTCGGAAATGTCAATCTTGCAGTCGCACTCAGCCTGAATCTTCTGAATAACCTTACCCTGCTTGCCGATAACGTCGCCGATCTTCTCGGGATCAATCTTGGTTGTAAGCATCTTGGGAGCCCACTTGGAGAGCTCTTTTCTCGGCTCGGAAATAACGGGAAGCATAATCTCGTCAAGGATGTAGTTTCTCGCCTTGTGAGTCTTTGCAAAGGCTTCCTTGATGATTTCGGGAGTAAGACCGTGAACCTTAAGGTCCATCTGAATAGCGGTGATGCCTTCCTTGGTACCTGCTACCTTGAAGTCCATATCGCCGTAGAAGTCCTCAAGTCCCTGAATGTCAACCATGGTCATAAAATCGCCGTAAACGCCTTTGTCGCCGGTGATAAGACCGCAGGAAATACCTGCAACGGGAGCCTTGATCGGAACGCCTGCCGCCATAAGAGCGAGGGTTGAGCCGCATACGGAGCCCTGTGAGGTTGAACCGTTGGAGGAAAGAACCTCGGAAACAACTCTGATAGTATAGGGGAACTCCTCGATTGACGGAAGTACGGGAACAAGTGCCTTCTCGGCAAGTGCGCCGTGACCGATTTCACGTCTGCCGGGGCCTCTCGAGGGCTTGGTCTCGCCTACGGAGTAGGACGGGAAGTTGTAGTGGTGAATATATCTCTTCTCGGTCTGCTCGTCAAGGCCGTCAAGCTGCTGAGCGTCGCCGATAGTGCCGAGCGTCGCAACTGAAAGCACCTGAGTCTGACCTCTGGTGAACATACCCGAGCCGTGAGCTCTTGCAAGAAGGTCGATTTCGGCGTTGAGCGGACGGATGTCGTCGATGCCTCTGCCGTCAACTCTCTTATGCTCATCCTTGAGCCATGAGCGTACAACGTGCTTCTGAACGAGATACATAATCTCGTCAATCTTGGCGGTGTTCTCCTCAAACTGCTCGTCGAACTTCTCGTGAACCGCCTGATAAACGGGAAGCAGTCTTTCGTCACGAACGTTCTTGTCGTCGGTGTCGAGAGCCTTCTTAACATCCTCGATGCAGAAGTCCTCAATTTCCTTGAAGATAACGGGATCGGGATCGGATGACTCGTAAGCAAACTTGGGCTTGCCTACCTCGTCAACGATGCCCTGAATGAATTTAACGATTTTCTTGTTTTCCTCGTGACCTGCCATAATGCAGTCGAACATGAGGTCGTCGGGGATTTCGTTGCCGCCCGCCTCGATCATTGCAACGAGGTCGGCCGTTGAAGCAACGGTAAGGTTAAGGTCGGTCTTGGCTCTCTGCTCGAGAGTGGGATTGATGACGATTTCGCCGTCAACAAGTCCGACGTTAACGCCCGAAATCGGGCCGTCCCACGGGATATCGGAAATTGCGATAGCGCAGGAAACGCCGATCATTGCGGCGATTTCGGGGCTGCAGTCGGGATCAACCGACATAACGGTTGCAACAACCGTGCAGTCATTTCTTAAATCCTTCGGGAACAAAGGACGGATAGGTCTGTCGATGCAGCGTGAAGTAAGCACTGCCTTTTCGGAAGCCTTACCCTCTCTTCTCTGGAAGGAGCCGGGAATTCTGCCGACTGAATACATCTTCTCCTCGTAGTCAACTGAAAGCGGGAAGAAGTCAACGCCCTCTCTGGGCGTTGCGGATGCGGTGACGGTGCAAAGCACGTTTGTATCGCCGTAGCGTACCATAACGGCTGCGTTTGCAAGGCCTGCCATTTTACCGGTTTCGAGCGAAAGCTTTCTGCCGGCGAGTTCGGTTTCCCAAACCTTGAAGTTCTTGAAAAACATAGTTTTTACCTCTCTTTTTTTATTTCACGAGGCAAAACACACGCTTTAGCAATAAACGCAATCATCAAGTTTTTGATAACTCCGTTTACCGCTAAAAGCAAGGCTGTCCTGCCCCGATTTTTACGTCCTGAAAATTACTTGTAAAAGCAATTCAAGGCAAGCAGTAATAAAACTGCTTGCCCCAAATAAGTCTTACTTACGAAGTCCGAGTCTTGCAACGATGGCACGGTATCTCTCGATATCGACCTTCTGAAGATATGCAAGAAGGTTTCTTCTGTGACCGACCATCTTGTGAAGGCCGCGTCTTGAGTGATGGTCCTTCTGATTAACCTTGAGATGCTCGGTAAGGTCCGAAATTCTCTTGGTAAGAACAGCGATCTGAACCTCGGGTGAACCTGTGTCGCCCTCGTGAACAGCGTATTCCTTCATAATGGCCTGCTTCTCTTCTTTTGTCATATTCTTTCACCTCTTTGATAATATTTGCCGTCGTGTACCGCAGCGTAAGGTCAGGTGAATACTCAAGATAAATGAGTTTACGCCATACTCCGCGCATACCGATTAAGCGAAAGTTATTATATAACAAAGATTTTTCGTTGTCAAGCACAAATTGTTTATAATATAATACAGTAATATAAAAACGAAAACATACAAACAATTTTTATTTTAGTGAACTTTTTAGGGAAAACGCCGAAATTTTGTCGGCTGCCCTGTTTTTGGTTGAAATTTGAACTTTTTTAGTATAATATATACGAGCGTTAAAAGAAAAGTATTTTATTGGAGGCTTAACATATATGAATTATTCACTTTCAAAGAAAAAGGCAAAGGAGCTCGTTGAGGCTAAGCTTTCGCATTTTATGGGTGTAAGTCCCGAAGAAGCGACCAACGAGCAGTTCTATAAGGCTATCGCTCTTATTCTCAGAGAGATGATGGGAGAGGGCAGAGCAGAGTTCAACAAGCTTGCCGCCAACGAAGGCACGAAGAATGTTTACTATCTCTGTATGGAATTCCTTATGGGCCGTTCGCTTAAAAACAATCTTTACAATCTTAATCTTACAAAGACCTTTGAGAGCGTGCTTGCGGACTACGGCATAAAGCTCGACAGCATTTACGAGTGCGAGCCCGACGCGGGCTTAGGCAACGGCGGTCTGGGCAGACTTGCCGCCTGCTACCTCGACGGTCTTGCAACCCAGGGCTATCCCGCAAGAGGCTACTCGATACTCTACGAGGCGGGTATCTTCAAGCAGAAGCTTGTTGACGGCTGGCAGACCGAGCTTCCCGACTTCTGGCTTCCCGGCGGCGAGGTATGGCTCGTTCCCCACGACGAGAGCGCAATCGAGGTCCGCTTCGAGGGCGACGTTGTTGACTACTGGGAAAATCAGTTCCACCACGTTGAACTTGAAAACTATCTGCCCGTAAAGGCGGTTCCCTATGATATGTTCGTTGCGGGCAAGGACGGCAAGGGCATTTCAGTTCTCAGACTCTGGAAGGCCGAGGCTCCCGCGCTCGACATGACGCTCTTCAATCAGGGCGACTATATGAGAGCTATGGAGAGAACGGCGATGGCTGAGGTTATTTCAAAGGTTCTCTACCCTGCGGACAATCATCCTGAGGGCAAGTCGCTGAGACTGCGTCAGCAGTACTTCCTCGTTTCCGCTTCGATTCAGGATATCGTTCACAAGCATCTTCGCACCTACGGCACAATGGACAATTTTGCCGAAAAGGTTGCAATCCATATTAACGACACACATCCCACGCTTGCAATTCCCGAGCTTATGAGAATTATGCTCGACGAGTGCGGCTACGGCTGGGACGACGCGTGGAATATTATCACAAAGACGGTTGCCTACACAAACCACACCGTTATGAAGGAAGCTCTCGAGTGCTGGCCCGAGGACCTTTACAAGAGACTTATGCCGAGAATCTGGCAGATTACCAAGGAAATCGACAACCGCTTCCGCTCCTTCGTATGGCAGGCGACGAACAACGCCGACGTCGTTGAGAGAATGGCAATTATGTCAAACGGCGTTGTCAGAATGGCAAACCTTTGCGTTGTCGGCTCGCATTCCGTAAACGGCGTTTCTGCGCTTCACTCGGAAATCGTAAAGCAGACCGTTTTCAACGATTTTTACAAGCTGACTCCCGCAAAGTTCAAGAACGTTACCAACGGTATCGCTCACAGACGCTGGCTGTGCCAGTCGAATCCGCTTCTCACCGAATACGCCGAGAGCCTTATCGGCGACGGCTTCGTTTACCATGCGGACGAGCTGCTCAAGCTTCGTAAATTCAAGAACAAGGCGGGCGTACTCAACGAAATCGGCAGAATAAAGACCGAGAACAAGAAGACTTTTGCCGCATACGTCAAGAAGACTATGGGTATCGAGCTTGATCCGAATTCAATGTTCGACGTTCAGGTCAAGAGACTTCACGAGTACAAGCGTCAGCACCTCAACGCGCTGAACATTCTTGCCGACTACCTCGAATTAAAGGACAACCCCGATATGCCCTACACGCCCAGAACCTACATCTTCGGCGCAAAGGCGGCTTCGGGCTACTATATGGCGAAGAAGATTATCTCGTTCATCTGCGCGCTTGCGGATATGATTAATAACGACCCCGACGTAAACGGCAAAATCAAGGTCGTTTATCTTGAGGAATACAACGTAACCATGGCGGAGCGCCTTATGCCTGCCGCCGACGTTTCCGAGCAGATTTCGCTCGCCGGCACCGAGGCTTCGGGCACGAGCAATATGAAGCTTATGATTAACGGCGCAATCACCCTCGGCACAATGGACGGCGCAAATGTTGAAATCTTCGACGCCGTCGGCGAGGACAATATCGTTATCTTCGGTATGAGCACTCCCGAGGTTGAGGATCTCAAGCGCAGCGGCTACAGCCCGAACAGCTACTACGCGAACAACAGCGAATTAAAGCGCGTAATTGATTATATTGCGGTAAACGAAATCGACAGAAAGCGCTTCCCCGAAATCGCAAACATCATAAATAACGACCCGTATATGGTTCTTGCCGATTTTGCCGATTACAGACGCGCAAAGAAGCACCTTGCCGAGCTTTACAACGACAAGAAGACCTGGAACAGAATGTCGCTTATGAACATTTCGGGCGCAGGCATCTTCGCCGCCGACAGAGCTATCAACGACTACGCCAGAGACATCTGGCACACAAAGAGCGCATTTGCACAGCCGGCCAAATCCGCCGTCAAGAAGCCTGCTTCAAAGAAGGCGGAGCCCGCAAAGGCAGAGGCTAAGAAGCCTGCCGACAAGAAAGCTGCGGCAAAAAAGACCGCGACGATAAAAGCGCCCGAAAAGAAGGCTCCCGCAAAGAAAACAGCGGCAAAAAAGACAGAAGCCAAAAAAGCTCCTGCCAAAAAGACCGCTAAGAAATAATAATAGTATAACAATCAAGGACAGGAGAAGCCCGACATTCAGCTGAATGTCGGGCAACGATATATATTCCTTGCGGAATATGCGATATAATATTACATATTGCGATATATTTGATTTGCAATCAAATGCGAAATGTGCCTGCGGCACAAGAGGAATATATGTCATATCGCACACGAACGAAGTGAGTGTATATCGCATTCGTTTTTGAATATATCGCGTTGCGTAGCAACATATCGCCTTACAGAAAACGAGGACAGGAGAGCTTCTCCTGTCCTTTCTTTTATTCGCTCTGTTTAAGTTCCTTCTTATGCTTTGAAACAAGCAGATTGGAAGCAAACATTGATGCGCCGAAAAGTATCAGCAGTATGCCGACGGTTATCATATTGAAATCGAACATTGAGGAAATGAGTATCACAAACGCGGCAAACACGGTGATTATTCCGACGTTGAGTTCAAACAGCTTAAGTCTGCTTATACCCTTTAATATGAACGACAGCCCGATAAGCGCCGCCGCCGTAAGAATAAGCAGTCCGAGCTTTTCCCGTGCGTCGTAAAAACGCTCCCAGTCGAAACTGTCTGCATAGTAGTCCCTTTTTATCGATGCGGCAATTATACCGACAACAACCGCAGCAACAGCCGCGGGATAGCGAAGTGCGTCCGAAACCTCAAAGGCGAAATCGGCAAATACGTAATATATGCAAAGACCGAGGAATATAAGCGTCGTTACGGGCGCGAACACCTGACCGATACTTACAAATTCAAGCCCGATATATGCATCCGTGGTTGTAAATACCGACACTGTAACCGATACGCATAAGCCGAGCGTGCCGACAATGCGAAACGGAAGGCCGTAAACCGTCTGCTTTTCGCTTAACAGACAGTACGCGGCAAAAACCAGAATCATTGCCTGAACCGTAAGCTCGCTGCCCACACAGAGATACATCGCAATATTCGTGACGGCGAACGCCAAAACGCTTATCCAGACGCAGAATCTGTATCTCAGCTCGTTGTCCTTTTTCATCAGATGCGTGAACAGAGCGCCGACCGCAAACAACGGCAGTATAAAGAATGCAAGTACATTTTCATCCGTTGTACCGACCGTCACCCCGCTGTCTGCCGCACAGAACAGAAGGTTTGCGAAATATATCGGCAAAACCGCAACGCTCTTGAGTATAAACATCGCGGGTATGCACAGAACGAGCGAAACGAGTTCCAGTATAAGCCCCGCAGTTTCCCAATTCTCATAGGAAATCATATCGTACAGCGTGTCGCCGAAAAGCGACAGCGAGGTAATAACTCCGACGCACCACACTACGCCCGCAACCTCGCGCCAGACGTAGCTTTGACGTTTTTTAAGATAAACGAACGCGGCAAACGCAAGACCGATAACGAACGGCCCAAACGCGAACGCCGACTTGATAAAATCGGGAAAATCCTCCCAGAACGAGACGAAGATAATTATCGCACCCGCCGCTACGAACAGTCCGCCGAAAACAGACAGCACTACTTTCATAACGTTTCTTTTGTTCTCGTCGTTTTCGTCAACGCCGACCTTTTTAAGGCTGCCGTAAATCATTTCCTCGACCGTGATACCGAAGATTTCCGCAAGCCTTGCTATACTGTCAATGTCGGGCTGGGATTTGTCGTTCTCCCAGTTTGAGATTGCCTGCCGCGTTAAATTCATCCTTTCGGCAAGCTGCTCCTGAGTAAGATTTGAAAGCTTTCTGAATTTTTTGAGGTTCTTCGAAATTTTAATCATTTCATTACCTCCCCTCGCTCATATAAAAGCATTATTCAAGCAAAAAGTAAAGCAACAATACGTTGCTTTACTCGTTTTTCGCTTATTTTAATTTATCAAGCGGCAGCTCATACGCACCGATAAAATCGTTAAGGAAAATATTGGCCTCGGGACATTTGAGCGCCGAAACGCAGAGGCGCGACGAATGCTCCGCTTCGATAAACTCGGCGTTGCCCGCCTTTCTCTCCTCAACGCACTTGATATAGGCGCTTATCTTGTCGGCCGCCTTGACGAGCTTCCAGAGCTCGGCGTCCTCTTCCTTTTTGAAAAACAGCGGCTCAAACGACGGCTTCAGATCGTCGGGAAGCATGCCCAGAAGCGTGTTGCTGGCGTTGTCCTCAACCTTCTGAAACGTGTCGCGCATTTCGTCGTTATAGTACTTGACGGGAGTCGGCATATCGCCCGTAATAATTTCGGGTACGTCGTGATAAAGCCCGAGAAGCGCCGCGCGCTCGGAATTATAATTCTTCTCCAGCCGTCTGTTTCCGATTTCCGCGAGGGCGTGTGCGATAACCGCGACCTCCTGCGAATGCTGGGAAAGAGTTTCGTAATTCGTATTTCTCATCAGCGCCCAGCGGTTGATGTATTTAATTCTGCTTGTAAATGCAAAAAAACCGTTTTTCATTTTTATCTTCCTTTATTGATTTATAAAGCCCAACCGAAGTTGGGCTTGATTTTTTAATTACCTGTTCTCTGCTGATAGTTAAGCTCGCCGAGGTCGCGCCACGCAATGTAAAAATGAGTTCCCAGTTTTTTGAAGGAATCAACCTCAAGATTGCTGCCCGCATCTTTACGGAGAAAACTTCCGCTTCCCAGATTTGTAAATCCGCTTTTAAGCAAGGCTTCTTCAAACTGGTTTGCCATCTGTGCACTTCTCATACGGACGTGAAGGAACATTACTATTTCCTCGGGATTGACTACGCCCGACTTGAAGCCCGTCAGCCACCAGTGACTCTGCCATTCGCGGTAGAACCATGCGTTGTTCGCCTTGAAATCAGCCTCGTTTAAGTAAAGAGCCGATTCCCACTGAAGCATGTGTGCGTCATCAACTCCCGTGTAGAGCATATTGTTCGTATCGGGATTCTGCGTATAAATACCTGCCTCGCAGCCGCCGAACACGCCGTATTCGCCCTTCCACAGCTGCATTCTCCAGTTGTAACCCTCCGTCGGTCCGAAGTCGATACGGATGGTCTTGTAGTTCATATTGATATAGTGAGCGGCTGTGTCGTAGTGCGCTACGAAGTTGCCCTGCCTCTGCCAGTTGTCAAGCGAGGTGTAGAAAATGCCCTGATTGGGATCGTAGTCGTAACCCATAATGCTTACAAATTCAGCAACGTCTCTCGCGCTTGTGCCGCCGGAGTTTGCAGCCTGACTGATAGCCTCGTTTTCAAGCGGATTTTCGAACGTAACCGCAGGTCTGTTGTCTGCCGTAGTTGCGGGAGCGGTCGTGCCGTCCTTCTTAGTCGCAGCGGTGGTAGCCGCGTTCTTAGTCGCGTCGGGATCGGTAGTCGCCTCACCGCGGTAATTATCCTCGGTATGAATGGGCGCGATAATCGTAACCGCGCTTCTCGTGATTTCGGGTTCCTCCTCTTTGGGACCGCAGGAAGACAACACGCATATCACAAGTACAAGCGCCGCAAGCGCAGCCGCTATTCTCATTGTCAAACGTCTTTCATCTTTCATTGTCAAAAGCCTTTCAAATGAAATTATAAAATCCTATACATCATTAATTATTACACAATTCTTTTTCTCTGTCAATAAATATATGTTGCTTTTTAAGGGTAATTATGGTATTTTTAGATTGTATTTTTTTACGGAAACAGGTGTCAAAATGAGCGATATAAAAGACCTCTCCCTCTGGGAATCGGGCGAAAGAAAAATCACGTGGGTTAAGGCAAATATGCCGCTTCTGTCCTCTCTTGAGGAGGAATTTTCCCTCGAAAAGCCCTTCGCGGGACTTAAGGTTGCGCTGTCGGTGCACCTTGAAGCGAAAACGGCGTATCTCTGCCGCGTGCTCTCTGCGGGCGGCGCCGAAATGTACGTCACGGGCAGCAATCCCCTCTCGACTCAGGACGACGTTGCCGCCGCACTTGTAAAGGGCGGACTTAACGTTTTCGCCGTTCACGGTGCAACCGCAGAGCAGTACAACGCTCATCTCAGGGAAGTTATTAAAATCGGTCCCAACGTCATTATCGATGACGGCGGCGACCTTGTAAATCTCATTCATAACGAATACCCCGAGCTCATAGACGGCGTTATCGGCGGCTGTGAGGAAACCACGACGGGTATCATCCGTCTTAAGGCGATGGAGCGCGACGGTCAGCTGAAATTCCCGATGATGGCGGTCAACAACGCACAGTGCAAATATCTTTTCGACAACCGCTACGGCACCGGTCAGAGCGTATGGGACGGCATCAACCGCACGACCAACCTCGTTGTTGCGGGCAAGAACGTCGTCGTAGCCGGCTACGGCTGGTGCGGCAAGGGCGTCGCGATGAGAGCGAAGGGCTTCGGCGCCAACGTAATAGTCACCGAAATAGACCCGATCAAGGCTATGGAAGCCAAAATGGAAGGCTTCGACGTTATGCCGATGACCGAAGCTGCAAAGGTCGGCGACTTCTTTATTACAGTCACGGGCTGCAAGGACGTCATAACCGAAGCTGCCATGCTCAATATGAAGGACGGCGCAATACTCTGCAACGCCGGACATTTCAATGTCGAAATCAATATCGGCGACCTTGAGAAAAATGCCGTTGAAATCGCTGAAAAGCGCAATAATATCATGGGCTACAGAATGCCCAACGGTCACTGGCTCAATCTCATAGCCGAGGGCAGGCTCGTCAATCTTGCCGCGGGCGACGGCCACCCCGCCGAGATTATGGATATGAGCTTCGCAATTCAGGCTCTGTCGGCGAGATATATGGTCAGAAACCGTGACGCGCTTAAGGTCGGCGTGAACTATGTTCCCGACGAAATCGACCGCAACGTCGCCAACCGAAAGCTGAAGGCCTGGGGCATCTCGATAGACACCCTCTCGGCTGAGCAGGACGCCTATATCAACAGCTGGAATGTTTAATTAATAAATATAAGTTTTTACGGCGGATTTATTCCGCCGTATTTTTTTGCGATAAATCAACACTTTGCCCCCGGATTGTTCATTGTTTTGCAGTTTTTTGTTTGTTTAAAGTCAGATTTTAACACGTTAAACAGATAAAACAAAACGCGTTATTCCTATATATAGCGCGGTTTTGAACATTTTGCACAAAAATCGTTTTTTCGCAAAAATTGAATTTTTACAAATTAAAACTTGCAAAAATCAATAAACAGGTGTAAAATTCTTACCATATTGAAAATTGAAAGGATTTGAATATTTATGAGTTATGTTGATGAAGTCCTGCAGACGACTACCGAGCGCTGGCACTATCAGCCCGAGTTCTGTCAGGCAGTGACCGAGGTTCTTAAGTCCATTGAGCCTGCTGTTGAGGCAAATCCCCACTACGAGAAGGGCGCCCTGCTCGAGAGACTTGTCGCCCCCGAAAAGGCTACGCTGTTCAGAGTTCCGTGGATTGACGACAACGGCAAGGTCCACGTAAACCGCGGCTACCGCGTTCAGTTCAACTCGGCAATAGGACCGTACAAGGGCGGACTTCGTTTCCACCCGTCGGTTAATATGAGCATTATCAAGTTCCTCGGCTTCGAGCAGATTTTCAAGAACTCTCTTACAGGCCTTCCCATCGGCGGCGGTAAGGGTGGTTCCGACTTCGACCCCAAGGGCAAGTCAGACCGCGAAGTTATGGC
>JAEEGG010020757.1_pt1 | contig 13098 bp, 13 predicted proteins | sample 9134161 | NCBI WGS metagenome assembly JAEEGG01 (sample SAMN16246543, study PRJNA631951) | gut metagenome | biome: gut microbiome; feature: rumen; material: CR-attached | host: Bos | place: Iran: Karaj | collected 2018-10
TTCATGTCTGAAAAGAACCCGAAGAAGCTCTCTGTCAAGGACTACCTCCAGGAAGTCGTTGCAAAGCAGCTCGGCCTTACCAGCTTGAAGGTCGTGAACTTCATCCGCTTCGAACGCGGTAACTAATTAGTAGACAGTAAGAAGTAGGCAGTAGACAGTGATGCCACTGCTGAAAACGCTGTTCTCTAGTTAAAGTTTAAATTGGTCGTCCCTCGCGGGGCGGCCAGTTTTTATTCGCGCTGTTCTAGGTTGACCTTGTAGCCGCTTTCAATGGTTGTTCCGAGCTGCAACAGGATTAACTTCATTGCGTGTTCGCGGGCTCTGCGTTTTAGCTCGGCGCCGTTTTCTTGCTCGTACTTTTTTTGTTCAGAAATAAAGAACTGCTTGAAGTCTTCAAAGCGGATGTTGTTGAACCATCCCTGCTTTTCCCATATAATCTGGATGCTTTCGAAATCAATGCTGTGGCTCAGAATCTTGGGCTCCGGCAGGTAAATGAAAATGCTCTGCGTGTTCGGCTCCACGAGAATCTTGATGTCCTTCAAGTCGTAACCCAGCTTGACATCGCCCTGATAAACGAGCGAAAATTCCTTGATGGACTTGTTGATTCTCCAGTTGGGCATGTATTCAAGGAGCTTTTTCGCATCCTGGTAGTTCGCGTTTTTGCGGTAGTGGTGGTGGAGTGTCGCAAGTTCCGCAATCTCGCTGATTTGCTGCTCCACGAAATCGCTTGTGATACTCGTCCGTTTTGTGTCAGGGTACAGCTTTTTCATGACAAGCGCAGTCGTTACGCTTGTAACGCAAATGATGAGCAAAATCGCAACTATTTTCAGAGCTGTTTTCATGCTATAAATCTACGCTAAAAAATGCAAAAACGGAAAATGTCTATAAAAAAACGCTGCCCCGCAGGGCAGCGCTGATGCGTGAGCTCAGTTCTCTCCATTTCGTCTTTCTGTTTGCTCACGATCGATTGTGTATGTCAGGTATTCTTTGAAATCGCGGTCCATTTTCACCTCTTCATCATCAATATCGGGGTGTTCAAAAACGATTATGGCACTCGGATTATCGTTCCAGTCTACGAGAACCTGTTCATCCAAAGTAATGCTTTTGTCTCCTGGTCTTTTCACCACATACACGACCTTATCTTTATCAACCCAACCTTGCCCGCATTGACCTTTGACGAGAACTTTTGTTTCTGCTTCTTTGACAATCGTCAGTTCGTCATAGAATTCTGCGGTGCAGACAACTTCGCTAGCGTCTTGTGTTTTAGTGATTTCGATATCGCCTAGTTTTGATTGTACAATTCGTGCTGCGAATGATGTTGTCACCATCAACGCTAGCATGGCTATCGCCATAATTTTTACGCTTTTCATGATTGCCCCCTAGATCTTATTCAGAGACGTTTAACCGCCTCAATTGTAAACTACAAAGTCGTATATACGTGGAGTAGCGAGATGTAGTCTAAATTGGAGTAAAAAATCCCCGCAGAGGCGGGGAACCGTTAGTGCAAAATATTGTTGAATTTATTGTTTGTTCTTGCGTGGAGAAATTGCAATGAATATGAGGACGCTGACAAGTAACAGGAATGGATAGAACATGTAGGGAATGAGGTCAAACGCGCTGATGTTTGCGTTCGGGATAGCCGTTGAAATGGCTGCAAGTGCCACGAGCATCTGTGCGCCATAAGGCAGAATGCCTTGCACGACGCAGCTGAATATGTCCAGAAGCGAAGCTGTCTTTTTCGGCGAGATTCTGTATTCGTCGCCCATCTGCTTTGCAATCGGGCCTGCCATCACGATGGCGACCGTGTTGTTTGCCGTTGCAATGTCGAGTGCGCTCACCAAGAGGCCAACGCCCACTTGACCGCTGCGGTGTCCCTTGAACACTTTATGGATAAAGTCTAACAGAGCTGCGAAACCGCCGTGAATGCGAATGAGCCCGCACAAGGCGCTCACCAGAACTGCGACGAGAATTGTCTCGTACATTCCCGAAATGCCGTTTCCGATGTTCTGCAAAAGGCCAATCATATTAAGCGTGCCGGAACCCACCATAATGATGGATGCCGCAACAATGCCGATGAGCAAAACCGCAAAAACATTGATGCCCGTGAGCGCAAGTACCAATACGAGAACATACGGAATAAGTTGTACGAGATTGTAGGAGTTTTCGGCAACCGTATTTGCCTTGGTCACAAACGAAATTGCCGTGATGATGATAATTGCGAGAAGTGCCGCCGGGGCTGCCACTAGAAAGTTCACACGGAACTTGTCCTTCATCTTGCAGCCCTGCGTAGACGTTGCCGCAATCGTCGTATCCGAAATAAAGCTCAAGTTGTCGCCAAACATCGCGCCGCCAATCACCGTCGCTACGCAGAATGGAACGCCAAAGCCCGCCATCTGTGCGACTTCAACCGCAATCGGGGAGACCACTGCAATTGTGCCAACAGACGTACCCATCGCCGTAGAGACAAACGCCGCGACAACGAACAGCACTACCACTGCGAACTGCGCCGGAATGAAATCCAAGAGTAAGTATGCTGCCGCTGAGGCGCTTGAACGCCCGAGAATCCCTGCGAAAATGCCCGCGCAAAGGAAAATCAGGATCATCAAGAAAATATTGCGGTCGCCAAGTGCGCCTGCCATCACATTCATCTTGTGGTCAAAATTCAGCTTGCGGTTCTGTACGCAAGCCACGAAAATCGCCACCAGGAACGCCGCGACAATCGGGATGTTGTAAAATCCCATCGGGATTTTGAGGACATATTCAAACGTGATGCCGAGACCCAGATAAAGTACCAGGAACACGGCGATAGGCAAAAGGGCAATCGGGTTGCCCTTGATTTTTTCTTGAGAGTTCTCGTTTTGCATGACGTGAAAGATAGAAAAAGCTTGCCATATCATGCCTCCAATTGTTTTCACAATTCTTCAAACATCGCACGATACCTTTCTATATCATCTAATTGTACTATAGTTGTAATCTTTTTTAATTGAAAGCGAAAATCCCCATCAAAACGTTCTATATTGCACTTTACCTGTTCATTAAATCGCTTGGTTGTATATCCATATATTTCCGCCAAGTCTGCATCCAACATCACCTTTATGCCTCGAATCGTATAAATCCGGGATTTTAGCATTTTTTTCGTCAATGAGGGAAAATCGGCAACTGTTGATTTTTCCAGATTCTTTTCCGCCTTCTTAAATTGGGCGTTCCCCGGCCCAAGTTCCCTGAGCCTGCCGATATATGATACTTGGCAACTTGTTGCCTTAGTAGAGTTAGGTTCGAAGGAGCAGGCCGGGTCGGGCTATATTGCAAGGCGCCCCGTGCGCACCCAGTGCGCCCGCGCCACTCTTGCAACGGCGCCACAGCGCCGCCCCAAGGGGTCACTATCCCTAACGCGAATGCGGTATAAAACTCACAAATTCGAAAGCTCTTAACATTTTATTTGATTTTAACATTCTGAAATGTTAAGTCTTAATAAGAATGTTAACTTTTCTCGCAAGTTCCTTTTTCAGTAAATCCCATTGCTTCATTTACAAGCATCTGCATGGCCCAAATAGGCCCAGGAACAACATCTTCGGCTTTATACTCTTTTCCGTCATAATCGAGATTACAAGGAATATCGACATTTAAAACCCAATAGGTTTCTATTTTCTTTAGGAGCTCCAACATAACACCAAAACGCTTGCTTATAGTTTCGAGGCTTTCACTTAAATCCACATTTATCAAATCAAGTAATTCATGGGCGATTTTATTTCGAGTCTCACGAACATCATCATACGCTTTCACATCAGCCTCAGTAATTGCTTTCATATTGATAAGCCAGTCTAAACTAGCATATGTCTTCTTGTCCTTTTTATCCTTATGTTTTTCCCTGTATGGTTTCATCTCATTATCATATTCTTTCTTATGATTGTAATTTTTACAAACAATTCCAACCATAAAGAATTCTTCTATTCTTTTGTTAATAGACTTCTTAAGCAATTCAAATGCGGTAATATAAAGAGAAGTCGTAATGAGGAATGGACGTAAATTGGCTTTTGAAGGTTGACCGTCTTGCATTAAAAACTAATCCATGTAATCTAACGTATCTGGATATTTCAGCACATTTTGAAAAACATCTTCTAAACGAATTCGTTTCATCGCTTCAATTAACGTCAATTTCTGAATAGAGCCATTAAGATAATTCATCCATACAAATGACGGCTTTAAGAAAACAAGGTATATCGGGACAAGTTGTTCAACCCCCCATTTCAACATAGTCACAAAGCCACGTATAAGGATTTCTTTTTCAGGAGAAACTTTTTCATCGGAATACGGGAACAAGAATGCATTAAAAACGCATTCGCAATCCTGAGCACAAAGATAATCATGAAATGATTCATGGTACGCGAACTGTTTTACAACATCTTGAACGCCTGGATTTCCAGAAATATTCCCTTCTGTTTTTATCAGATAATATTTTCCATCTAGTATGCAAAATACATCTCTATTGTCGATTTCACATTTTGTTACAATATCCGGAATCAAAGATCTTGTCTCATAACAGCCACCATTTAAGTACCATTGAGGTTTCTTTATTTCTGACTCAACTTGATCATGAATGTTTCCAAATATCTGTCCGCAAGCTTTTTCCCAAATCAAGTTCATGCAATTCGTGCCATAAAGGCTATAGGAATTTTCTTGCGAACTCGTTCCAGATGTGGCGACAAACGTGTATAACGTTTTGAGAAGATTCTGCTTTCTTGTAACAAACTGATTGGCAATCTCTCGTTCTAAACGGTAAAGAATATAATCCGTATCGCCAAAGTCCTTCAAACCTAATTCACTTAGAAGAACCTCAGACAAATCAAAGAAATCTAATATCGTTAATTCTTTGAGGTATTTGGAACACAGCGTAACAATACATTCATGCAGGCGCTTGAAATAATCAAAATCATCATTTTGCGAAGATCGCGTATTCAATTCCAGATAGTAGGGGCGGTTATCCTTGATATAGGCATAGGTCTCGTTAATCGTTCGATCCCAATCGATTTCGCCTTCACCATTAGTCTCGATAATTTCTTGGATATTCGTATAGACGCCATTCTCAATATAATCCTGCAAAATATGCAATGATAGGGCCAACTTGTTATACTCGCCTTTATCATCCCTATTATGCAAATGAACCAATTCGCCCTTAGAGTCATATTTGCGAATAGCTTTAATCGCGAGCTTCAACTCATCACGAATTTTTCTCTCGTCGGCACCTACTGTATATTTGGGATAGCAGAAGACCACTTTATCCTTTACAGCAACTATGCCTACAAAGTCAAACTTATAACAAGCCCCCGAAACCTCATCTGCAGAATCCGCTATGACAAGGTCATCGTTGGTCAAGTCGGCAAAATCAAGACTTTCTTTTTTGACAATCTTTACAATTCCGTACTTGCGGAGCGTATTTATGTAGGCTTTGACATTTTCAGAAGTACATCCCAAACGGTCCCTAATTTCATTTAGGGTATACCGTTTCAATTCTTTAAATAGTGATGTTTTTACTTCTGTCATTTGGTAAAATCAAAAATATCAAGACCAATATCTGCAAATTTATTACAAATGCATGAAAATCTCATCTGACCAATCTTTTCTGTGTTAAAGAGTTTTGTCTTCCGCATTTTAGCAGCATCTTCAAAGAGATACATCAGAACTTTCCCACAAAATGCTGTTCGGAATGCCTCAATAGCATTCTTTTGACCTTCAGAAATAGAATTGACAGCAACAGAAAAAACTTTTGTTTTTTTTCCGTCATCCACATCTTCGGCATAATCTTCATTTTTGACAGTTAAGGATTCAATACCGTTCAACATTTCCTTTAGTTTTTCTAATTTTGATAAATTTAAGAAGAATGGTCCCATCAATTTATCTTCATTTATTTCAAGATTCGTTAACTTTGCATTAATCTTTCTTCTCAATGCATTCCAACGCACAAACTTTATTTCAGTTTTGTCGCTAGAGTCATTAATTGGAATTAAGTAATTTTGGATTTTCTTTTCATCATGATCAACATCAATATATTCGAATTCCCAACGACGTTTAAACGCTGTATCCATTGGAAATACACCTTGGTCAGCACTATTCATTGTCGCCCAGATATACATATTAGAAGGAATTTTGAGTTCTTTACAATCATCAATTCCATTATCTTTCAAATATTTTCTAATATCTTCACTTGCCGCAATCGGATATTCACTTACACCATTTTTACGATCAAGGAGTTGGAAAACATCACCAAAAACGGTAGCGACATTCGCGCGATTAATTTCTTCTATAATTAACAAAATCTTATGTTTGGGATATTTTACAGCACGCTTATAAGCCCTCATGAAAGGACCAGGAATATACTCATATCTAATTTGATTCTTGTCGACAGTGTCCTGAATCGGCTTGTATGTCCCAACAAATTGTGCAAAACTATAATTAGGATGAAATGTTACGCGTTCAACGTGCTGAATAAACAAAGGCTCATCTGATGCAAATTCCAAATACCGTTTTACAATCCAAAATGCCGTCTTACTTTGTTTTTTTTCATCGTCAGATCCCTTTTTCGCATCATCAAGTTCTTTTTTTCTAACATTTAATTCTTTTTTTATTTCATTGATTTTATTACAAGAAAAAAGTTTACTAGCAAAATCCGAATGATTACTCAAATATTGAATATAATCATCTTTTCGATTTTGGACAATCATTTTGTTATTGACCAATTCAATTAATTTGTTTTCAAATTTTTCTCGTCGTTCATCTGGTTTGAATCTAATTACATCTTGCATCAAAAAAACTTTTGCATCATCATTTGTTAAAAAGGATTTTCCGGTCCCGGGAGCTCCAAATACAATTTTTTGCTTAGTCAACTTGTCATCAGAATCAACGTTGTCTGCAGAAGCATCGTTTGAATCACTAAAATTCAAATTCAGAAGTCTTAGATAATTGTTCCCAAAAGATGTGATTTTATACGTAGGCCACTGTTCTGGAGTTTTTTCTCCTTCATGAATAAATCCTAAATTAATAAGTTGCTTCAACGACCGTTGTGTTAAATTTGGAGTATACGGAACAGAACTTCCCACACGTCCCGCATATCCATATACATCTTTTATTCTTGATAAATATCTTTCTTTATTGGATTGGACAACTTCTTTTTCAAATTTACTAGCGTCGTCGGGAAAATCAATTATTGCCCCATATAGGTAACCTTCACGTAAAGTACAAATAATAAGATTAAGCCACGAAGAAATCGTATCTAAAGACTTTACACCACAAAGTAAATTAAAGATATAAGATATGGGCTTTGCCTCCGATTCCACAAAGTCAACAAAAACGTTTGTGAAGGAAGCATTCCTATCGGACTTATTATAATCAACCAAATTTAGCACCTGCATTGTGTCAAGTGTTTCATTAACAACGTTGCTTCCTTGAGTAACACCGAGTGCAATAGCAACATCATTTTCCGCAAAAGGCCCTACGCTTTTTTTCTTTTTATAAAAATCCTTCAATTTCTCTATATAGTTTTCGGGTTCTTTTGAGTAACTTTTGGTTGGTCTCAAGGAACCCTCAATTAGAGAAGACCTGTTCTGGGCATAAAAGCGTTCTATATATTCGTACATAGTCTATTATCCTTTTGTTAAAAACCTTTTTATGCTTTCAGCGATTATCTCCGCCAAAATTGGGGGTACGGCATTACCGACAAGCCTTTGCTGATCATTTCTAGGGCCTATAAATTCAAAACTATCAGGAAAACTTTGTAGTCGCGCAACTTCACGAGTTGAAGGAATTCGAGTTTCTTCATAATGAAAATATGTTCTATGTCCAGTATCTATACACAACGAAGGTTTTGACCTATCCATTTTTCTCAATAATGCGTGATAATTTCGTCCTTCCCGCTCTGATTCAGGAAGGCTCATAATACTACCGCCTTCAGGAATTTTTGCAATGATCCGTTTTGTTTTGCTAGTATGAATAGAAAGATTATGATTGGTCAGTATTTGTGAACCATCACGCATTTTTTTCTGGTACTCTGTCTTTGGAGCAAAGCGATATTTCGTCGTGTCTTCGCCATTTTCCAAAAAAGGTAAATCGCCAATAGCATCAATTATACTGATGGGTTTACTGTTTCCTTCAGGAAAAATAAAATCCATTTTGCAAAGTTCTTTTTTTATTCCAACAAACAAGACTCTAAGTCGAATTTGGGGGATCCCAAACTTAGATGTATCAAGTGTTTTATAAAAAATTTTATAGCCTAATGCATCAGCTCTTTTTATAATATCATTTTTTACAATACCTTTCCCGAAATTGAGTATTCCTGTAACATTCTCAATTACAAAAAATTTAGGACGAACCTGTTTTAGAATTCTAAAATATTCACGATAAAGCTTATTGCGATCATCATCAATAATTCGTTGTCCAGCTGTACTAAAACCTTGGCAAGGAGGCCCCCCAATCATACCATCAATTAACCCAAGATCCTTTATAAATTTGTCGTCGATGTCTACAATATTCTTTTCTTCAGCGATAATGCGTCCACGATTATGATTGTAAGTCTGTACTGCATAGCGATCAAAATCTATTGCTTTTACAATATCGAAGTTAGCTCTTTCAAAGCCAAGGCTCAAGCCACCGGCCCCGCAAAACAAATCTAATAGTTTCATTTTTTTCATTTTCTATCCAAAATCTCAAAAATAGCCTTGGCAATTGCTTCTGCTAATAGTGGAGGAACGGCATTACCGACCTGCTTAAACATTTGTCCTTTATTTCCTGTAAAAATAAAATCATCCGGGAAACTTTGAATTCGAGCAGATTCTCTTATTGTAGGTACTCTATTGAAACAATGATGAAAGTAAACATTATGCCCAGTATCTATAGTTATTGATGGCTCATCACTTTTTAATCGACGTAGATAATTCGTATACCGATTGGAACGCTCTGATTTGAACAGTTCCTTTGGAACATTTCGCCAATTACCGCCTTCAGGAACATAAGTCATCATCATCTGTACATTTGCTGCAGGATAATATATCATATGATTTAGAAGTTTGCGATCTTTCGCCTGCATTTTTCTCTGGTAAGCTGATTTTGGGAGACCTAATTGATATACGGTCCCTTGCTCGCATTCCTTAGCTTTTTTTTCTATGGCAACAATATCAGACAGGGCCTCATCAACAGTTACTATCGGAAGTTTATATTTGTTTAAAGAATCAAAGTCAAAAGCACCATAATCTTTTCTTAGGGCTATAAAAAATGCTCTATAACGCATCTGAGGGACACCAAAATCTGCTGCGCAGAGAATTTTGTAACTGAGTTCATACCCACACTTCTTCATAAAATTTTCAATATGCATGGGTACATAGCCATTCTTTGCCGCCAAAATATTCTTCACGTTTTCAATTACAATCGCTTTAGGCTTAAGTTCTTTAACAAAACGCAAATATTGCAAGAATAATTCATTTCTAGGATCGTTATCTCGATCCTTATCCCAATAGTTCAAACGAGAGAATCCTTGACACGGTGGACCGCCAACAATAACATCAACATCCTTAAATCCGGTTGATTCAACAGATATTTGGCTTATATCACCGCAAATCACATTTGCTGAGGGGAAGTTCTTCTTGTACGTATCACAAGCAAATTGGTTGAAATCTATAGCTCCAACAATCTTAGCTCGTCGCGTGTTAAGAAAACCTTTTGATATTCCGCCACAGCCAGAAAATAAATCAATAACACTATACTTCTTTTGACTTTTCACTATGTTTCCATTCATCAAAATAATCCGAGTCAATTCGCTTGACATCGTAGTTTTTTATACTTCCACATACGCAAAAGATTGCGGAGCGGATTGAACATTAAAATCGGCCAACGACTTCTGCTTGCGGTACTTCTTCGTCGAGGCAACCTTTATCGCAAAGGCTTTGTCGCGACCTTCAAAATACTTATTGTAAAACTCTTGAGTAATTCCAGAACTAAAGTTTGTCTGAATCCAGATATTGTTCGGAGTCCCGCTTAAAATCGTTTCTATTTCAAATTCACCGATAACCTTCTGTTCCGGCGAAGAAGAATACACAATCACCTTCTTTACAGAAGTATCTTTGAAGACCTGTTTACGAAACTCGAACTTTTTCGAGCCTTCGAAAATCTTGTGTGCAAATTCAGGCTTAATCGACAACAAAACGGCCTTCACTAGTAGTCTCCTTCAAGATGGATTCGAACTGGGCCTTAGAAATCTTGAAAAATCCTCTCGGGGCATCATTAACACCCTTAAAGATTCCCATATCAATAAGCCGCTTCATGTTGATTCTCTTCGGGAAAGAATACACATAGAGAAATTTAACAACAAATGGCTTCTGTGGCTTATAATCCCACATTTTCTCCAACTCTTTTTCAGGGAAAACGCTACCCCTCAAGCAATACTCGATGAATTCGTCCTTGTTCGCAAAAGAATCCCTCGTGTCAGTTACCATCCCAATAGTCGTAATAACGCCTTTATAGAGTCCTCCAGTCCTATAGAAAACCAAAATATCGCCCTTTGTAGGGTGCGGAACCAAAGCCCTGGACACATAGACCTTTGAAATTCCATTACGATGCGGAGAATCTTCGACAAAATCTTCGGGAGACTCCGTATTCAGGATGGAATCAGGAAGCAATTCGGTATGATACTCAGGGTAAATAGGAACAATGTACGTATTGCGATTTTTCGAGATGTAGGGATATGTTTTATGCACGTTTTCACTATCGAAAACTGGAGAAAAATCACGTACATATACGTTTTCTTCTCCCTTCTTACCCCAATAGGTAAAACCCCATTTTTCCATGAGACCAATCAGACGTTTCTGTTCATTGCTCCGGTCGAAAATCGTTACGTATATTTCGCCAACTTTGTGTTTCAAAGCGTTATCGAAGATAATTTTCAGGAATCTCTCACCAAGCCTAAAACCGTTGGAGATTACCTTGAACGTACCAACCTTCAGTCTCTTTTTAGGCGGCAACGGAGGAATAACGTCTGCATATTTTTCGTCCTCCCCTTCAATCTTCAAATAAAGGAACGAAAGGAGTTTTCCCTTATTGGAATTGATTGTTATATAAGCAGTCTCGTTATATTTTTTCTGAAACCATTCAGCAAAGCCCGAATAGTCGTCTTTCAGAGATTGGAAAAATGGATCGTTAAGATCTATCATTCCGAACGGTATTTTCTGGACATTCAAGACCTTATAATCGATCATCTTCGGATTTTCAGCAAAAATCTTTTCAAGAAAACGGTCTATATCAAAAACTTTGTCCGAAATATTGAGCGTTTTAGCTTTTTCATGGATTTTTTCGTTTTCAGAAACGAACACATCCACTTTGCCCGATACAATTTCATTCAATAGGGCCGTATTAACTGATTCATCATCAACCAAATTCATTAGCATTGAATTTGTGAGAATCTCGTATTCTGCCAAATTCAAAGTTTGAGTATTTAAAAAGCCCTTTGCTTGCAATTCTTCAATAGTTTTGCTATGAATGACTTTTTGGCATCGAGAACGATTAAGCCATTTAAAAAGAATCTGAACATCCTGATTCAATTTGTCCCCTAAAATTTTATCAAGTACTATACTTGAATCTAGTAAAACCTTCATATAACCTCCGTAATATAGAATATGAATGTACAAGCTTAAATTAGCGTATATAATATACAAATCTACAATGTCATATTATGACATTGTAGATTGTTTTCAAACTTATAAATAAAATTTTTTGAGTTTTATTGTAGTCTATCGACAATTAGGCACATATTCTTGAAATAGAGTAACGCAACGTTTATAAACCGCTAAAAATTTCCTTAAATCATTTTCAAGTTGTTCTTCAGATGGTATTTGAATTTCCGAATCATATTTGATACTAAAAATATTCGCTATTTCATAGGCTCTAGCCAAGTTTGACGAACCACCAAAAGAAACCTGACCAAAGTTAAACGGTTGTAAATCTAATCCATCCACTCCCATTGCGTCATTTCTTAAAGCATTAAGAACCTGATCTTTAGCAGATTGCAACTCTAAGGCCTTTCTTTCCAATTCCGCTTGAGAAAAGACAATTTCCGTACCCAATATTAATGATAAATAAAGACGTTTACCATCATTTGAAAGTAAGTAAACGATATAAAATCCTTCCTGCCACGACGGAGCCAATTTTGGATGTCTAAAACCAAACCAAAATATATCAGCAAGTTTTCCCGCACCAATACTGCCCTCGTAAATATACCTATCTCTCAACGGCTTGCTTTCTTCTAACCTGTTGATAAGTCGTTTAAGAACAGACGGTAAATCCTTCGTAAAAGGAACAAACCAAGGATGCGTCTTAGAATAATCAATACTTCTAGCAAGTTGATAATTACGTTCATTAAAGATATTTCTTACATAATCCTCAAGTTCCATACATACTCCTTATGGCGGTTGTTGACTCAACCGCAAGTATAGTTTATTTTGTCTTTATAAATCATCTATTTCGAATCATATACTACTTTTTTCGCCATTTTTTTTCTCCAAAATCACAATCACTTCATTCCCGTCATACTCCTTGCCAAATGCCTCCTTATAACATGCTTGCAATGCAGTTTTTGCATCGGCACATTCCTTAAACAACACCATTCAGCCATCTAAACATTCCATATCGAGTTCGCCATCGATGTCGATGCATTCAGGCTTGAATGTTGACCATAAGCAATAATCAACAAATCCTTTTTGGATGTCTTCTTCGAGCAGGTTGTCTCCCGTGCCCGCCTGAATTTTCAGGAAGACTTGTTTGCTCTTGATCCATGAAAGTGACGCGTTGAACATGTTATTTTTTCCCTGTAGAAGAATTTAGATTCTTTATGCTTGAGATACAATGGCTCCGAGTTATGGGACGAATTTCGAAGAAGTTGAGTTTTGGTGTATAGAACCTCTTGACAGCGGTCTTTTGGTAACTTATATTGTTGGTGTACAAATGTGCAGGGCTACTTCTGCGCTTTTTGTCTGAGATTACGACAATCCCTGCGACAGTCGGCATAGGCCTTGCGGCCCGTACGTGCATCCGCGATGGGGTGCATCCACCATCTTGCGGGTG
>JAEEGG010020758.1_pt1 | contig 13098 bp, 5 predicted proteins | sample 9134161 | NCBI WGS metagenome assembly JAEEGG01 (sample SAMN16246543, study PRJNA631951) | gut metagenome | biome: gut microbiome; feature: rumen; material: CR-attached | host: Bos | place: Iran: Karaj | collected 2018-10
CTCTCCGTCAAGAAGGCTTATCCCAACGAGGCCGAGGAACTCTTCGCCGAGGCTCAGAAGATGGCTCAGCTGCGCTACAAGACCTACGTCCGCAAGACGCAGGAGAATTGGAGCAACGAGTAAAAAACGTGTGGTCAGCGGTTCCCCCGCTGACACACCCTTCCATACCAAAAGGAGCACCCGACCAATCGGATGCTCCTTTTTCAATGCTTTCTGTCAGTGCGCAGCCACTCCCCGCCCCTCTGAGGGGAGGGGTTGGGGTTGGGGTCTGTAACTTACTCTGCCACCACCGGCGTGACTTCCGGCTCCACGGGCGTGACGGGCGTCGAGCCGTCCATGTAAAGGAGGTCGTACTCCTTCTTCGCGTCCACGGCGTCGGTGGGACAGACGGCGGCGCCGGCGAGGGCCAAGAACAGGCCGCCGACCTTCTTGGCTTTCGGGGCGAGGGAGATGATGTAGTCGGTGGAAGGGTCGAGCAGGCGGAGGGCGCCCTTTTTTGTGTTGAGACATTCCTTTCATATCCCGATGCGATTTGGTTTATCTCGCATCATCGTCGTAGTCTGCGTCGCTGCCACGGTAGTTGAGGCCGGCGTTGCCGTCGGCGCCACGCATACTGGATTTTAATAGTTGAGTCCTCTGCTGTAGCTGCACAACCTTCATGGCGGGTTTCTGATATAATTTCTTTTTCATACTTATCTAAATTTGAATCCCTGCATTATAGCCGCCCCTTATCAAGGGGCTCTAAACCTGTTATTTGATTACGACTTTACGTCCGTTATTGATGTAGATGCCGCGCATGGTGGGCTTCCCCTGCAGCTTCACGCCATTGATGGTGTACCAGCCGCTTCTCCCCTCGTCCTTTGGAGAGGTGTCGGGGGTAAGGCTCTTGATGCCGGTCACGCTATCCTCGCCGAAGTTCAGCACATAGGCGCGGACACCATTGGTTGGGTCGCCGGCAGTGATGCCGTTCTTCAGCGTGAAGTAGGCGCGGCAGGCGTTGATAGTGGTGGCAGAGGTGCCATCAGGATAGTAGAGGGAACTGCCACCGCCGAGGAAGAGCACATCCTTATGTGCCGTTCCTGCGTCAAAGACTATGGAACTGTAGGTGCCCACGAAGTCCACATAGTCGGTCTCGATGTTTAAGACATCGTTCTTGATGGACACACCCTCGAATACGGGATTCTCCACATAGTCGGGAGTCTGTGCTTCCCACTTCACGAGGTATGGAAGACCGGCTATGACGACTGGGGCATCAATAAAGTTCATCGTCAGGGTGCCGTCCTCGAAACTCGTGCTTTTAAGTGTCATCACCGTGGCGCCTTCCAGCAGCGTGCCGTCGAAGTAATGGCCTTCTCCGGCTTCGGGGTTGCCGAGGCTGAACGGCAGGCAGAGGGTGTTCCAGTCGCCGTCCTTCCAGAGCGTACGGCCAGCAAGGGTCACGTCGCAAGGTATGGGAGATTTGGCTGCCGAGCTGATGATGTCGGTGTTCTTCTCGTTCTCTGTGGCCTGTGCGTCATCGTTGTTGAGCGTCAGCGTCCACTCAGGGTAGAGCGTCACACTGCCTGTCGTGGCGTTGAAGGGGATAGTGCCGGCTACAGGTGTGGTATGCTCGGCATTGGAGTAGCAGTTGACGTCGTAGTTGCCGGCATTGAGCGAGGAGAGATTCAGTGCGGCGTGGAAGGCCTTACCGCCATCATTATGTGCATCGAGCATCTGACTGTCGGTGCTGGCCAGCGTGCTGTAGCTGCCTTCGAAGAAGATGTTGTCTGATGCTACAGTCTGGCTCTTGATGGTGACACCCGCGAACACGGGATTCACGATGTCGGTATTGGGACGTGCGGTGAAGAACTGCAACTCGGCCATCTTGAAAATACCAGACTCATGAGGTTCGAATAAGAAATACTGGTATGCCTTGCTGTTGTTGAGCTCAAAGAGGGTGCAGGTGCTGTTTGCCATAGGCAGTTGGTCGCCATTCTCATTATTGACCAGCACAGTTGGACTTTCATCCCCTTCGTTCCAGGCATAGATAGTCCAAGATGCGGGGTTGTATGCACCATCCCCATCATTCGCAGTCCATAGGGCATAGCCCGTCGGCGTGATGGGCTCTTCATAGTGGAACCTAATCGAAGGATACATATTTAAGTCAGCATACCATGTCGAACTGGTATTGCCATCTACGAGATACCCACCCGCATGATTATAACTATCGTCATCGACGACAGGCATTTCGGTAATGAAGCCCAGTTTGTTCAAGAGGTTTTCAGACGGGTTAACGGCAGGGAAGTCAACATGCTCCCACTTCACGATGTAGGGCTTGCCGGCCTCGATGCTGGTGAGGTCGTCTTCGCTGAAGTCCAACGTCAGCGCACCGTCGTTGTAGCTGGATGTTTCGAGGGCCTTGACGGTGGCACCACTCAGCGGTGAGTGATTGATGTCGGCAATGTCGAATGGCAGGCTGATGGTGTTCCATGCGCCATCCTTGTAGAGTGTGCGTCCATCCAGGGTGACGATGGCAAGCTCACCATCCTTCGCTGCAATCTGGTCGGCGTTACTCACTGGCTCGCCGGAGTCATCATCGTGCAACGTGAGTGCAAGGTCACTCTGCGTGTAGTAGAACTTCACGGAGCCATCGGCAGCGAAAGGAATAGCAGCGCTGGTGACGGGTGCCGTATGCTCGGCATCAGTATATAAGGTGACATCGGGCATACTGAGTGTGGCATGGAAAGCGTTGCCGCCAGCATTATGCGCATCAAGCAGCAGACCGTCGATGCTGGCCAACTTGCTGTAGTTGCCTCCGAAGGTGACTCCACCCGATTCCACAGGATGAAGCTCGTCCTTGACGGTCACGCCTCTGAACGTCGGGTTGACGATATTTAGCATCGATTCATCGGGCAGCCCGGTACAGAACTGCAACTCGGCAAGTTGGAACTCGTCATTGCTTGCCGGAGAAGCCTCGAAGCGGAAGTACTGGTAAGCCTTGTCGTTGTCAAGCGGGAATATTGTGCAAGTATTGTTTGCCATAGGCAGCTTATCGCCGTTAGAGTTGTCAACGGTGACCAATTCTGTCCAATCGGTATCTCCTTCGTTCTTGGCCGAAATAGTCCATGAGCTTGGGTTGCGAGCTCCTTCTTTGTCGTTGGCCGTCCAGAGAGCATAGCCCTTCGGAGTGATGGCACTGTTATAGTGGAAATCCACGTATGGGTCATCGTCTCCTATACCGTATATACCGTATTTCGTATCGGTATTGCCATCCACCAGCTTGTCGTAGTTCTCTTCATCATACCAGTTGTTTTCTTGGCCAGCATCAACTTCAGGCACCTCGCTGATGAAATTTAATGCCGTTATCACCTCGTATTCCGGGTCTATGATGGAAAAGTCTGCTCCGTGCTCCCACTTCACGATATAGGGCTTGCCGGCCTCCAAGCTGGTGAGGTTACGGCTGAAGTCCAATGTCAGGGTGCCGTCGGAGTAGCTGGTAGAGCTAAGGGCCTTGACTTTCGCTCCCCTCAATGGCGTGTAGGCTATGTTGGGTATGTCGAACGGCAGGCAGAGGGTGTTCCAACTGCCGTCCTTGTAAAGCGTGCGTCCATCGAGGGTGACGCTGATTTGCTCACCATTATTTGCCGCAATCACGCTGGTGTTCTTCTCGCTTTCCTCCAACGGCGAGTCGTCGTAGGCCAAAGTAGTTGGTGGCACTTGTGGGATGACCTGAGCTGTCAGGTCGAAGCCCTCAATGTCATTACCCCAATTTTCGGATGCATCCAAATAGAAGGTGATGCTATTGCCGGAGGTGACAAACGGACTGATGTTTCGCTGCCCGGTAGCATGGTCGAGGAGTACGCCGCCATTGCCTACGGCATTGCCGTCGTAGATGGTGAAAGGATGACTGGAGGGCGTTTTCATAGAGCCCTGCACGCTGAAGCAATAGTCTTCAGGACAGGTCAGGGTGAGCGTCTTTGGGTCGCCACCAAAATAGTACTCGCCCAACTCCTGTTCATATCCATATCCGTTTTCTCCCCTTCTTTGCTTTCCGCCGTCGTCATAAACTTTGAACTTGCGGGTGATTCCAGCGGGGATGTTGACGATTCTTGGATTGTCTTCAGCATCATGCCAAGTAAGGGTCGGATCTTCATCGTAGGGCCATTCTGCCGCCGGTCTTGGCATACGCACATAGAAGTATCCGTCTTCGTAGGACTCGAAATCGTCGTCTGTCTGCAAGGGGAAGGGGTTGCCGTCAGATTCGTACACGTAGAAGTAGATGCTCTTGGAACCCACATAGTCGCCCGTGCCGTTGACGGTCAGGATGTACTCGCCGAGCTCTGTGACCTCTGTGAGTTCTGTGCTGGTAGCATCCTTGATGGTAACCGTGTAGTCAGTGCCCTCTGCCAATACATCATTATACATATTCTTCATGGTGGAGCCAACGGTGATGGCCGAACCTGTGCGGGGATAGGCAGGAGCCGACAAGGTTAGTTTGCCGTTGCCCAGATCCCAAGGGTTAATGAAGGGCACTACGTCGTCTGCGGCTGTAACCGACCAACTTTCGCCCAAGCACGTTTTCAGATCCTGGCCCGTGTCATCGGTCTGTGTGCCTTGTTCTGCACCGTATGCCGTGTGGTAGTAGCTGTTGTTGACGTTATAGACGGTGTAGGTGTTGTTGTCCCTGTCAGGCTGATAGAATGTGCCGCAGCCGTTAAGGTCGCAGTTCATCTCGCCATCCATGAGGCAGTTGGCGAATGTCACCTCTCCCGACTTGAGTTCTCCGAGGAAGCCGCCGCAGTACGACGTGTTCTCGGCATTGATGGTGCCGTCGAAGAGGCAGTCGGTGAGGCTGAGCGTGCCAGAGCTCTGGCCTACGATGCCACCCAGCATCGGTGATTCTTCCTCTCCTTCAGCCACAGATGCCGTACTGGTGATGGCTACGCTGCTATGGCACGACTGCAACGTGGTGTTACCACTGGCCTTGCCCACGATGCCGCCGGCATAGTAGCTGCTATCGCCACTGATGGTGCCCGTGGTGCGCAGGTTCTTGATGGTGGCACCATCGACGTAGGCAAAGGGAGCCAGGGCTTGCAGTGTCCTCTCCGAGGCTTCTTCCACTTCATCTACACCCGTCAGGTCGAGTGTCAGCGTGCATTGTCTGCCCTCGATGGTGCCCCGGAACGGGTTTGTCTCGGTGCCCATCATGCTGCTGACGGTGAAGTTATTGCCCAGGCGGTAGTGACAGGAGGCGAGGTCGCCCTTGCCAGAGCTGATGTAATAGCACAGCAGGTTCCACTCCTTGGCGGTGCTGATGATGTAGGGATGCTCGGCGGTGCCGTCGGGCGTGTAGCTGTCGGTCGTGCCGAAGCCCTCGGCAATCCACGGTTCCCATTGGGCATAGAGGGTGATGGTGGTTCCGCTGACGGTAGTCAGGTTCTCCACCGTCTGGCCGCCGGTGTAAGCCGTGCCGCTACCGTCAGCCTCGGTGTTCCATGCTGCGAAGCTGTTGGCGGTGCGGGTATAGGTATTGGCGGTCAACTCCACGGGGTCGTCGCCGTAAGTGAAGTTCATATTGGCCATCGCGTCGCCCGTACCGCCGTTGGCATCGAAGCGAATGGTGTAGGTGCTGAGGGCGATGGGCGTGCTGGTGGTGAACACCACGTTCTCGGCAGGCATGGTCAGCGTGCCGTTGGCGTAGGTGCCGGTGGTAGCCACGATGGTGGCATCCTGCGGGCTGTAGCCCGTCATGAGTTCAAGCTTCTCGATAGGAACGTTTGCTCCTTCGGGGGCATAGAATACGCCATCCAGCAGCACGCAGTCGCCCTTCATGGTGATGCCGTTGGCGTACTCCTTCAGCACGCCGTCGCCGCCTATGCTCATGTCGATGCCTTCTGCGGCGGTGACGCTATACATGGCCGTACCTTGACCGGTTTGGACAGGCTTTGTGTAGAAGCTGTTGGTGATATTACAGTTGCCCACGCAGAAGGTGGTACCGATGATGTTGCCGTCAAATACGCAGCCCTCAATGTTGGTAATGCCTGTGCTATTGGCTACAAGACCGGCATAGCTGCCTTCCCCGCTATAGCTGCTGGCGATGGTGAGCTTGCTTCGGCAACCGGTGATGTTGACCGTGCCGGATGCATTAACGATGAGGCCGGCGGCATGCTGGCTGCTGGTAGTAATGGTGCCATCGACGGTCAAATCCTTGATGGTGCAGTCCTGGCCGTAGAGGAACGGGGCGCAGTCGCCGTTTGTCGTCATGTTAAGGGTCAGCGTATGTCCGTTGCCGTTGAAGGTGCCACGGAAGGTGCGATGCTCTGTGTATGCTCCACCGGTATAGGCATACTGGACGGTAGTACCTACCAGATGGTTTTGGTCGATGGTGATGTCGTCGGTCAGCAGGTAGAAGGCATCGGTCCCTACATTATTATTATTTATACTGGCTGCAAAGACGTTCCAGTCCTGAGTCGAGCTGATGAGGTACGGGTCGGCAGCGGTGCCGTTACCCTGCAAGCCCTCGATTTGGCCTGCCACAGCGGTGTGGTAGTCATAGCGGGGAAGAACCAAAGGCCACTCTTGTCCCTCTGGATAGGATGACTGCCACTGAGGATAGCCGAAGGCGATGTACCAGCCTTCATAGCCGAGGGCAGCCATCTGAGGGCTCGCCTCATCGTTGGCAGCCACATACGTTCCCTGCTTGTTAACCCAGTTCTGCTCCGTATGGCAGCAGTTCTGCAAGGATACGGACGAGGCATCAGCGGGGAGGTAGAAGGTGGCGTTGTCGGTAGACGGCACGCTCATCTCATGACGGTTGGCAAAGTAGAGGCAGCTGTTGATGGATACTGCTGCGTCGCCTTTATATCCCACGAAGCCTGCCCAGTGAGTGGCATTCACATGATTGGCATCTTCGCTGGTGAAGCAGCCGTCGAACAGGCAGTTATTGAGGGCAAGTTTGCCGCTGCGTGCAAAGCCAACGAATCCGCCATTGTAACATTGACCATTGTAAGTTGTCTTGATGCGGATGCTGGAGCGGCAGTTGTTGATGCGCACATTGTGCTGGGCCGACCCCTCTGAGCCCACCGATCCCACCAAGCCGGCTGCAAATCGGCCTGTGCTGGTAACGATGGTGCCATCGACGTGCAGATTCTCAACGACGGCATTGCCGCGCAGGTTGTAAATCGGTGCGGCGTAGTCGCGGTCAAAGGGATTTTGGACGGTGCCGAGGTTGAAGGTCAGCGTGTGTCCATTGCCGGCCAGCGTACCGCAGAAGACGGGAAGCTGTTGGTTGACAGCAATGTCGGCGGTAAGTTCCACGACACGGCCTTCAAAATACTGATATTCCGTTTGATGGGCATCGCTCGAAAGTACGCAGAGCGTATTCCAGTCGTCGGCAGAGTTGATGAGGAAGTGTCCCTGGTCGTTCATGGCGAGCGACGATGCCGTGACGTAGAACGGCTGTTCTACGGTGCCATAATAGCCGGAGCCTTCATTGGCGGTGATGGAGAGGGTGTAGCTGCCCATCTCGGTGACCTCTGTGACCTCCGTCGCCTCAGTGCCGTCTGTGATTTTCCTGATGATGGCGGTATAATTTGGCTTACTCAGCCACTGATAGCCTTTGCCGCAAAAGAAGATGTAGCCGATGTTTATGCGATTGCCGTCATTGTAGTTGTAGGTGTGTTGCAGACCGCTGATATAGGTGGGAACGGGCATGTAGTAGTTCACATTGTCAGGTCCCTTCCACAGGCTGCAGAACACGTTGTCGGGGGCGGTGGCGACGGGATAGACCCGCGTACCCTGAAGGTCGCCAAGCTCCTGTGTATAATACGTGTCCGTGATGACGGAAGGCTTATTGATGTCGCGACTGATGGTGCAGCTATTGTCTGTGCCTACGGTACACGCTGTGGGTGCAAAGAGACAGTTGTCGAAGCTGGTGCCGCTACCCATGTTGACGGCCACCAGACCACCGCAGCCGGAGCTGTTGGCATCGCACAGGAGTTCGCCCTTGAACGTGCAGTTTTGGAATGTCACGCGACCATCATTGATCTGTGCCACCAAGCCGGCATGGTGGAAGGAAGAGGCCTGACTGCGGATGGTGGAGTTGACAGTGATGTCGGTCAGCGCATTCTTGCCGGAGGTGTAGGCAGCGACTCCTGCCAGACGGGTCTTGGCACCTACACTATGTGCGAGGGTGCCGCCAATCGTGAGGTCTTTGATTTCGGCATTCTTGATATAGCGGAAGGGGGCGCAGCCCGACTCGTTCGTCTCCAGGTTGAAGGTCAGCGTGTTGTTCTGGCCCTCGAAGGTGCCGTCGAAGGGATGTGCCTCTGTGCCGAGCATCGTGCTGACGGTGATGTCGCGCTTCAGTCTCACGACGCGCCCCTTGAACGATACGCCTTCCGCAATGCGCGCCGCAAGGTTGTCCCAGTCAGTAGCACTATTAATATTGACGATGTCGAAGGGTAGGATGGATCCGTCGACATCGAGGCACCAGTAAAGTCGCTTGCCATTCGTCGGGTCGAGGCTATACCCCAGTGTTCTGATCAGGGCTTCGGGGTCGTAGGGCTTATAGGTGCCCTGCAGACCAGAGTCGAAGGTCTTGTAGGTGCTTCCTACGCTGCAATTGTGCCCCATCTCGATGTTGGCACCACTCACAGTACCCGTGGCAAGACAGTCATTGACTTGTCCCTCTCTCCCTTTACGACAATCGCCGATGAATACACCCGTGGCCTGCTTGGCACCGCTAATGGTGCCGGAGAAGTGTGAGTCATTAACCCTACAATAGTTCCTTAAAGTATATGCATCGGCATAGCCCATGACACCGCCACAGACGGTGCTGTTGGTGATGATGTCGGCCTGAACGACGCAATGATTGACAATGGCTCCGTGGGCGATGCCTACCACGCCGGCACAATACTTGCCGCCCTGCACCGTGCCCTTAACAGTCAGTTTCCCTACATTCCAGCTTCCGTTAGCACCCCAGATGGGGTCGTTCGATACGGCCATCACACGGAAGGGAGCCGTGCCCTCGTTCTTGGTGTCATTGAGGTTGACGTAGATGGAGTTGAAGTCGCCATCGAAATTACTGTCGAACGGATACTGTGGCGTACCTATGGTTCGGGTGATGGGGTTTTGGGCATCGCCGATGTCGTTAGCGAGCTTGATGGTTTGCCCACGCATGTTACGCCCATTGTTGACCAACGTGGCGAGGTCGTTCCAGTCTTCAACCGTGCGGATGGTCTCGTAAGAATCATAGAAGCTGTTGCGCACCCACTGGGCATAGAGGGTGGCGGCATGTGCGGAATACTTGTCACCGGGATTGTAGTGTGTACCCTGGCTCCCACTATCAGTGTTCCACCCCATGAACGTATAGCCCTCACGTGTCGGTATCGTGGTACCCAGTGTAATCTGGTCAATGTATGTCTTCCTCTGTGTTGCGGGCACAGGACCGTTGCCGCCATTCGCATCGTAGGTGATGTACTCCCACTGGGGGATGGATATGTTTCTGTTACCATTGGTGAGTTGCGCATTGCCCTGGTTACCATGAGTATTTGTTCCGTAAACCACCACCGTGTAATTACCGGGGTCAGGAATCTTAATCCAATAATCGAAGCCGAAATTAACATCTTTGACAAGTTCTTCAGCTACAGATCGGTTATTTGTGTATAAAGCACTATTAGTATATTCACCATAATTATTCTGACTAAGTATAGACGCTTGCGCATCTTCTCTTTTCTTATTCATGTCGTAGGTAAAGACATATTTGTCCTCACCGTTTTGCTGCAAATGTATCTCTACCTTGTTTTGTTGAGCCGAGTGAGAAGGGTTTTGCAACAAAGTAGCCAACCACCATCCTATTTTTCCTGCTGTGTCATCATTAGCAACAGTATGCTCGTCAGGATAACTGTCATAATACCCATAACGATCTAATAGCCACTCATATTCGTTTTTACCTTCCCAATACTTCCATACATACATATAAGGGTCGCACGTCCATCCAGCGACATGGATGCAGCATGCATACGTTTCGACTACATCTAAATAGCCGATGGGGGCCTGAGATTTTTCATAAAACTCCAGACGAACCTTCCCCAACGCCCACGTCGAGGTGGAAGTCATCAGCGCGAGCAGCAGCGTTATGGCTACCCTCGCTCCTGCGGCACGGGCTAAAGTCACTGTCCGCGCAAGGAAAGAAAAGTTTGTTTTGGTCTTCATTGTTGTCTATTGTTTTTAATTTATAATATTCTGTCTGTTGTTCCTGTTCTCGGGGGTCGTGATGCCATGCGAAGTTAGTGGTTACACATTATTATATATATTATGGTTTAGGTTCCTTATCAAGCTTTTCACTTAGCACTTCGTTCTCTTCCTCAAGTCTGTCAATTTCGTCCTTCAGCTTCAGGTTCTCGCGGATGAAGGCGGAGAAGTTGACCAGCAGCTCCTGGTTGCGCCAGTGGTAGTAGAACAGCAGGATGACCAGCGCCAGGATGGCCAGCGCCACGACGGTGGAAATGATGATTGCAATGATGACAGTTATATCCATGATTGTTGTCCTCGTTTTGTTACGGGGACAAAATTACAAAGAGTTGCGAAATACCTTGTCAGCATTCCGCAACTCTTTGTCAGGATTCCGCAAAACTTTGTAAATGGGATGTCAGGAATCCGCAAAAAACGCAGAAATCCTCGAATTCATCGGAGATTCCTGCGTTATGTATCTATGAATGTTTTTTACGCCTTGGCTGCCCGGCGGTACTCCGAGGGCGTCATCTTGTAGCGCTCACGGAACCGTTCGTTGAAGGAGGTGCGATTGGCGAAGCCGCTCATCTCGGCGATGAGGGCGATGGGCTCGTCGGTGTCGGTGAGCAGAAGGGTGGCATGATCGACACGGTAGCCGTCGATGAAGGCTTTGGTGCTCGGACTGTCAGAGCACTCGCGGATGGCCTCATCGATGTAGCGGTGGTTGGTGGCGAGCATCGAGGCGAGGGTGTCGCGGTTCAGTTCGCTGTCGGTATAGGGCTGCTCCTTCTTCATCAGTTCAACAAGACGGAGGAAGAGTTGCTCGCCCTGTGTGCGCTCCTGTTCAGGCTGCCGGGCTATGCGCTCGATGTCGCGTACCTCGCGGCGTTGTTCACGCTGAATAATCTCAAAGAGTTCGCGGTTCTTGATGAGCATGCGCTGGTGGGCGATGGCCAGCCGCCAGAGGGCAACGAGGATGACGAGCATGATGGCGAGGAGCGAGAAGGCGAGGATGCGATAGACGGTGGTCTTCGCCTCTTCGTCCTTCAACTGCAGTTCCTTCTCCTGCGTCTTCATCTGCTGGCCCAGTTCAAGCGTCTCGGCCTGACGCTCGCGCTGCACCAGACTGTCGTTGATAATCTGATAGCGGAACTGTGTCTGATAGGCCTCACGGTAGCGACCGATATTGTTCAGCCCCATTGCATACATGTAGAGCAAGTCGGCATAACGCCAGGAAATAGTGTCCTCCTTCTCACGCAAAAACGGCTCCAAGCGGTCGTATATCTGCTGGATGCGCCCTGCGTTGCCCGCCAAGGCGTAGTAGTTCAGCATATCCTTCTGGTTAATAGGTTCCCGGGCGGCCTGCGTCTGCTCGAAGGCCTCGGCGGAACGGCGCGCGCCCGCCTTGTCGCCCGCCATCTGCTGACAGTAGGCCAGGACGGGATAGGTGTAGGCCCGCTGCTGGTCGGCCCATCCGGCAGGGGCGTTGGGATTCTCCTTCTCGATGCGGCTGATGACCTGCAGTTTCTCTTGCAGCAGAGGGATGGCCGCGGCATAGTTTTCCTGACCGGCCAGGATGCGGGCCGTGTTGCCAAGGTCGGAGGAGAGTATGGGCAGGGGCTGGATGCTGTCACGGGAGGCCTCGCGCAGGATGTTCATCGAACGGTTCATGTAGTCCATGCCGCTGCCCTGCTGCAGGCGCTCCATCACCTTGCCCGCCTCGAAATAGAAGTTGGCCTCTTGCAGGATGTCACCGGCATGATGAGCCATTCCGGCACCCTGTTTGGCATAGCGCACGGCATCCTGATAAGTGTTCGGGATATAGGCGCAGATGTTCACCAGCAGCGAGAGCGTCTTCAACTTCTGCACGCTGTCGGCTGCGGGATTCTGGCGCTCAAGCACCTGCAGGCAATAGTCGCGGGCCTTGCCCATGTCCTCGACTGCCGGCGCGTTGTAGTAAACCTGCGCCCGCATCCAGTCGGCCAGGTTCACGTCGGCCAGTCCCCGCATCTCGGCGGTGTCAATCAGCCCAAGGGCATGCTCCGGCTGTTCCATCATCGACTGTTTGATGTTCTCCCACGCATAGATACTGTCGGCCTCGGAGCCACGCTCCGACGTGCCGCCACCCGTGCAGCCCGTCAAGGTCAGCACGGCAAGGAGCAATAATACAATAATGTTTCTGGGGGTTCTCGGTAACATGATGGTGTAGGCGTTCTCCTTATTATAATTATAATGCCTCGATTTCCTCTGCCGTCAGGCCGGTGTACTTCGCAACTAATTCTGACGCTCCTTTTCAACCATCGGCCTGTTCTCCATAATCTCACCGAACTTCTTTACGTCGGCATAGTTGAGGACAAAGTTGTTGAGCTTCTCGATAATGATTTCTCTGGCTCTCTCAGGACTGACTTCGTGACTCATAAGGTTTCGATTTGTTCGATGGTGAGACCTGTTATTTCTGCAATATCTTCAAAGGCATAGCCCTTAGCCCTCATCTTGCGGGCGGCATCAAGCATTTTCTCTTTTGCTTCTTCTTTGGCATCTGCTATGGCCTTGTCTGCTTCCCGTTTTACCGCGTTAATCTCTGACTTGCGAGAGGAAATGGCATCCCAGAACTTATCGTATGCCCGCATTTCGCCATAGTCGAAAGCGGCACGCTCAACGATTTCGAGGGCTTCGCTTACTTCGGCGTTCTCCAACAGTTCGGCTGGGGCTTCGCGTGTGTCGTCGTTGATTTCGGTGAGGAAACGGAGCCACAGCACCTGCATCTTTTTCTCGCTGAATGTCGTGGGCTTGAACTTCTTCAGCTCCACAAAGATAAGGTGCAGACCGTCAATCACCTGGTCGGTGTACTTGTCGTGGACAAGATGATAATAGTGGTAGTAGTCG
>JAEEGG010020762.1_pt1 | contig 13097 bp, 9 predicted proteins | sample 9134161 | NCBI WGS metagenome assembly JAEEGG01 (sample SAMN16246543, study PRJNA631951) | gut metagenome | biome: gut microbiome; feature: rumen; material: CR-attached | host: Bos | place: Iran: Karaj | collected 2018-10
AAATGAATACCTGAAGTTTCGGAAGTTATAAAATGAAGTTTAATAGGGGGTTAAGCCAGCAGTGCTGGCTGGTAGTTAAGCACTTTCGTGCTGGACAATACTACAGCAATTAAATGCTATCGTCCTGTGCAAAGCACATAACTCCCAAGAGCGTAGCGAGTTTAATTCCAATTTAACTTCCATTTTTACTTCCGAAAGATGAGTGAATACGATTATAGTGACTGAGAATAGAAGAATTCTTTCTCTATCACAATGATAACGCTTCCACCGTTTCTTTTATTTCCTACCCCTCCGCTAATTAGTCCCTAAAAAAGCCTAAAATACGTTAAATCAACGTATTAGACACTATTTAGAGGTCGTGAAACGGAAAGAAAGTCATGATGGCTTCGTTCTTTAACTGAAACCAATATCCTTATCTGACTGAAGTTTCGGAAGTTATAAAGAAGTTTCGGAAGTTATAAAAAGGAGTTAAATAGGGAGTTAAGCCAGCCGTGCTGGCTGGAAGTTAAGCACTTTCGTGCTGGACGATACTAAGGCAATTCAATGCTATTGTCCTGTGCATAGCACATAACTCCCAAGAGCGAAGCGAGTTTACTTCCATTTTTACTTCCATTTTTACTTCCGAAAGTTGAATTACTTGAGAAAAAATAAGATAGTTTCTTGGAAAAGATTGAAGAGCGTGATGAGCGTAATGAATACGGCAAGGATGATAAAGAGGATGTTGGCGCCGCGGGAGTCATTCTGTGCGAAGTAGCGCCCAACGAGAATAGCCGTGGTGATAATGGATAAGATGAAGACTGAATTGAAACACTGAGGTTGGAGCGCAATGAAGACAAAGGCAGCGATGTCTATGATAATGACGATATCGTATGTGATTCGTATGCGTGTCTTGTCAAGATAAGAGGTGCTGATGAAGTTGAACAAGCCTATCAAGAAAACCAGGAATGTGAATGCCAACATCAACCACTGTGGTAGGTTGAGAACTGAATAATCAGGCATCTTGAGGTCAGCGAGTTGCTGGAAAGGAAACAAAAACAACTGCAGCCCGTCCATCTGCACCAATGAATAGAAGAAAAGAAACCAATAAGGTGTTGACAGTCCCACGATGCTCGCCCACAATACACGGAAAGAAAAAGACCTGAGATGGATTTGGCACATCCAGAATACAGGTATCATGAACAAAAGTTTCGGAAAGATAAACGAACTAAGCGAGACAAGAAGATAGAAGATGAAGGTGGGTTGCACCGCATTGCTGAGTTGGTAGGTGCTGAAAAGAGAGAAGCAAGCGCTGATGAAGATGGGTGCAATGAGACTGCTTGGTTGGAGATTGTGGAGAAAGACGGACGCAGTGATGAGAACTGTGAACAACGAACTAATCATCCTCGACCGGACTCGAAGCAACACAAACGACGTATTGAGCTCAGCAAGCAAATAAATCGAGAGCGCCAACAATCCTAAACGAATGGCAAATTGTACCCAACGCTCGGCTATCAGTTGCAAAGGCAAGAGACTCCATAGTCCAGCCTCTTCCCCGACATAATTGTCGATAGGAAGAGTCTGGAATATCATGACCAACACAGCCACCACACAAACGGTAGGCAGTGTGAGTTTGCTTGTCGCTACTGATTTAAGGAAATAGCGCATGGACGAAATGAAGAAATCCCTAAATTACAATGAGGCTTGCCTGAGTATGCCGAGAGAAGCCAACGGTCAATGGTCAATGGTCAAAAATGCGATTAAGCGAGCGCAGAGCCGAACTTGTTCGAGCTATGCCGAGCGTGAGCATTTTAGGCGAAGCCAATGGTCAATGGTCAATAAACCTACTCCCAATAGAGTACCTGGCGGTTAATGTCCCACTTATGGTCCTTGGGGAAGTCATCGCCTTCCCATGCCTTCTTGCTGGTCCATTTCTCTGCGGGTGCCGTCCAGAAATCATGGGTGGCAGGAAGTCCGAGAGGCATGAAAGCCAGGGAAGTCATATAGAGCGAGCCATTGTTGGTGTACCAGTCAGCAACATTGGGATGGTTGCCCATGAAACCAATGGTGAGGTATCCGCCCTCATTGAAGTTGTTGACCTTGTAGAACATATTCTTTGCCACTGCGGTAATGGCCGCTCGCACCTGGCCGTTGTGAAGTTCCTGGGGCAGTTGCTGACGCCAAGCGAGTTGTGCCAAGGGTTGCAACACGGCCATACGATATGGAATGGAACGACCGAAGACAGGGTATGTGCCTTCAGGAGAAATGAAACGCTCGAGGATGACACTGAACTTCTGCATACGCTTCAGTACCTCGGCATAACGAGCCTTGGAACCGTTGCGGTTGCCGAGATTGCGCACCGTCCAAGTGTCGTTGCCCTTCTTGGCGTTAATCATCTCCAGACATTCCAAATACATAGGCTGGATGACATAGGCGTTATAGTAGTCGAAAGCGAAAGCAGGACCGTCAGAATACCATCCGTCGCCGATATACCATTCCTCCACCTTGTTCATCGCCATGTGGATGCGGTACTGGTCGTAGTCTGCACCCACATACATGAGAAAACACTCCTCCATCGCCACAAACAGATGCCAGTTCGTGTAAGGAGGGTCATAGCGGTGCAGGCCTTGCAGCTCCTTGATATAACGCTGTTTAGTCACATCGCTCAGCGGAACCCAGAGTGAGTCGTAGCCACGATAGAGGCTCTCCACCAAATAAGCGGCGTCGACAAGAGTTTGTCCACCCGACTTCCACCCCAAATAGTCAGGACTTTCGGGGTCTACAGCATTGGTGTAAGCCTGACGGGCCCATTTACGCAGTTGTTGCCGTTGCTTGCACTCAGGTGTGTCGTCGTCGGGAAGGTTGAGCCAAGGTGCCACACCCGCCATCAGCCGGGCGAAGGTCTCCATATAAGCCACCTTTTTGTCGCGGTTGTCCCAAGTGGGTGAGAGTTCCAACACCATGTTCTGCTGCAACTTGCCCTCGGCCATGTTGCGCAACACTGGCTCCGACATCTGCCAGCAGATATCAGCCCATATCTCGCGGTCTGTCATCTGCTCCACCTTATTGCCGCCTTTCTTCTTGTCTTTCTTCTTCTGTGCATCCGCTGTTGCCGGCATGAGGAAGATGAAGAGCAATGCACTGAGCACTACTGTCCATGTCTTGCTACGTCTTGTCATCATAACATACTTGTTTTGGTTTTCGAGTGTATGATGCAAAAATAAAGATAAAAACCGAAAAAAAGATACTTTCACTCGCAAATATTCAAAAAAACGTAAAAGTTATAGTTAAAAGCTCTTGCTACTCCGCAAATAAGTCATACACGAAAGACGCTCTGCATCATATTCTTATAACGACATCAGCTTTATATGCTGCAGAAAATAATCCTGATGTTTGGTGAATTCAATCAAATGCACTACATTTGCAATATCATTACGTTATTAACGTAACGGTACTAACGTAACGGTATCAACGAAATTTATATAATTATTTATAATTGAAAGTTATGAAAAATCCTTTCTACACATCAGGATATCTAGGAGCAGAGTACTTCTGCGACCGCATAGATGAAACCCAACGATTGACTCAATTGTTGGAAAACGGCAATCATGTTGTGTTGATGTCTCCAAGACGTATTGGAAAGACCGGCCTGATTCAACACATCTTCAATCAGAAGGAATTGAAAAAACAATACAACACCTTCCTCATTGACATCTACGCCACAAAGAATCTAGCCGAGTTCACACAGCAGTTTGGAGGTACCATCCTCAAGACCCTGACAGGACATGGAGAGAAAGCCTTGAAGCAGTTCTTGAGGATAGCTTCCTCTCTGCGTGCCACAATGTCATTCGATCAGTTAGGGGTTCCGACTTGGGGAGTGGAACTGGGACAAGCTGATGCAGTTCAGTACACATTGGACCAGATTTTCGAATACATAGAGAAATCCGACAAGCCGTGCATCATTGCCATTGACGAGTTTCAACAAATTACCCGCTATCCAGAGAAGAACGTGGAAGCGTTGCTCCGTACATATATACAACATTCCCGAAATTCTCATTTTATCTTCTCAGGCTCCGAACGCTCCTTACTTGGTCAGATATTCCACTCTCCGGCACGTCCTTTCTTCGCATCCACTAGTGCCTTTCCTTTGGATGTGATACCAGAGGACAAATACACGGAGTTCATCCTCCATCATTTCCGTCGCGGGAATAAAGGCATCTCCCTGGAAGCCATACACAGAACTTATTCCCTCTTCGGAGGAACGACATGGTACATCCAAAAAGTGATGAGCACCTTGTTCATGCTGGCTGAAAAGGGAACAACCATACAAGAAGAAGATGTAAACAAGGCTATTGACCAGATTATCACGGACGAGAGTATGAACTATGCCAACATATTATATTTTTTGACACCGCGTCAGAAACAACTGTTGACAGCCATCAGCAAAGAGGGACAAGCCAAAGAAATAAAGGGACATAAGTTCATCGCCAAATACAAACTTCCAAGTCCAAGCACTATTCAGACAAGCATCAAGACACTCATAGAAAAGCAGATTGTCACCGAAAACCTCGGAACATATCAAGTCTATGACAAATTCTTCTCCATCTGGTTGAACAGGACACTTTGAAGGTTGGTATATATATATAAAATCCGTGGGTGCACTCCACATCGTTTCGTGCACCCACGGTTATCAAATGAAATCCCTTCAGGGATAAATACGCTTACTCAGCCTCTTTCACTTCCTGACGGTAGTTGTCAAGCTGTGCTGCATCAATGCGGTTGATGTAGTTGTAGTGCTTCTCAACTTCCGATTCAGCGTAGTTAACGAATACGTTAAGACTCTTGGCGAAGAGTTCAGGAGCCTTCACAGCATCAGCCAGGATGAGGTGGCACATGATAGTGTAGGCGGTGATTTCGTAGAGCTTGCGAGAGCAGAAGTCAAGCATTTCCTGACTGGCAGCAGCCTTCACCGTATTGGTTGCCTCTTCAAGTTTGGCAGCCATATCCTTGATGCGAGTGAGATAAGCGGCATATACTGCATTGCCGGCAACGAGAGCTTCGTTCTCAGCCTCATACTCACGGATGATGCTCAGGTAAGTACCATTAGTGATGTAACGGAGAGCGGCAACTGTCTGGAGCTGTGTAGTACCCTCATAGATGGAGAAGATACGGGCATCACGGTAGAGACGCTGGCTCTTGTACTCCATAATGAAGCCAGAACCACCGTGAACCGAAATGGCATCGTATGCGTTCTGGTTAGCGAACTCAGAGTTCATACCCTTTGCCAATGGAGTGAAAGCGTCAGCAAAACGAGTGTAGCGCTTCAACTCGGCACGCTCCTCTGGAGTGAGTTTGCGGTCGCGCTGAATGTCCTCGAGAGCCTTGTAGATATCCACATAGCGAGCGGTCATGTAGAGCAATGAACGACCTGCGTCGAGCTTGGCCTTCATGGTGGCGAGCATGTCGTAAACAGCTGGGAACTCGATAATCTTCTGACCGAACTGTGCACGCTCCTTGGCATAGGCAAGAGCCTCATTGTATGCTTCCTGCTCAACACCCACTGACTGAGCGGCGATGCCCAGACGAGCACCGTTCATCAGAGCCATCACATACTTAATCAGACCGAGTTTGCGGTCACCACAAAGATAAGCCTTAGCATTCTTGTAGGTCAACTCACAAGTTGGACTGCCATGAATACCAAGTTTGTGCTCGATGTGACGCACGTTCACACCACCGTCACGCTTGTCGTAGATGAACATCGACAGACCACGTCCGTCCTTAGTGCCTTCCTCTGAACGAGCAAGCACAAGGTGAATGTCGGAGTCGCCATTGGTGATGAAACGCTTCACACCGTTCAGACGCCAGCAATCCTCCTTCTCGTCGTAAGTGGCCTTCAGCATCACGCGCTGCAGGTCAGAACCTGCATCAGGCTCTGTCAAGTCCATCGACATGCTTTCACCCTGGCATACGCGGGGAATATACTTCTGACGCTGCTCCTCACTGCCAAACTCATAAAGTGTGTCGATACAGCTCTGGAGGCTCCAGATGTTCTGGAAACCGGCATCAGCAGCCGAAATCACTTCGCTGAGCATGGAGAACACAGCATTGGGAATGTTGAGACCGCCGTAACGACGAGGCATGGAAATACCGTGCAATCCTGCCTTGCGAGTAGCATCGAGGTTCTCGAATGTCTTGCTCGCATAAATCATGCGGCCCTTCTCCAAATGTGGACCCTCAAGGTCAACATCCTCTGAGTTAGGTTCAATGATGTTGGCAGCAATATCGCCCGTAATCTCAAGAAGTTGCTTATAGTTCTCGATGGCATCGTTGTAGTCAACGGGGGCATCTTCAAACTTGTCCTTATCCTCGTAGTCCTTTTCCTTCAAATCTACGATGCGCTTCATCAGAGGATGATCCAAGTGAAACGCAATTTCTGGATGGTCGCTATAGTAATTTGCCATAATAATTCTTTTCTTCTTTTTTGACTCTATTTGCTATTCTGCTTGTAATACTTGATGAGCTTAGGTACAACTTCCTCAACTGTGCCAACAATCACGTAGTCTGCAATCTTGTTGATTGGAGCGTCTGGGTCGCTGTTCACTGAGATGATGATACCAGAGTCCTGCATACCGGCGATGTGCTGAATCTGACCAGAAATACCACAAGCGATATATACCTTTGGATGAACGGTCACACCTGTCTGGCCAATCTGACGGTCGTGGTCGCAGAAACCAGCGTCCACTGCGGCACGAGAACCACCCACCTCACCGTGGAGAACCTTTGCCAAATCAAACAGCATGTCGAAACCTTCCTTCGAACCCATGCCATAACCACCTGCCACAACGATAGGAGCACCCTTCAGGTTGTGCTTGGCGGCCTCAACATGGTGGTCAAGAACTTTCACAACGTATGCCTCTGCTGACACATACTTGCTCACTTCTGGATAAACCACCTCCTTGCGGCATTCACCTTCATATATCGACTTCTGCATCACACCCGAACGAACGGTTGCCATCTGGGGACGGTGCTCAGGGTTCACAATCGTAGCTACAATGTTGCCACCGAAAGCAGGACGAATCTGATAAAGAAGGTTGTCGAAGTGCTTGCCACTCTTTGCATCGTCGTACTCACCTATCTCAAGCTGAGTACAGTCGGCGGTCAAACCGCTGGTCAGAGAAGAAGACACGCGGGGACCCAGGTCACGGCCGATAACAGTAGCACCCATCAAGCATATCTGAGGCTCTTCTTCCTTGAAGAGATTGACGAGGATGTCGGTGTGAGGGGCGCTAGTGTAAGGGAAGAGGTCCTTGCCGTCGAACACGAAGAGTTTGTCAACGCCGTAAGGCAGAATCTGATCCTCAACCTTGCCCTTGATGTCTGTACCAACTACAACGGCATGAAGTTCCACACCCAACTGATTGGCCAACTTGCGGCCTTTGGTCAACAGTTCCTGAGAAACCTCCTGAACGGTTGTACCCTCAATTTCGCAATATACAAATACGTTATTCATATCTTAGCCAATGATTTTTTCGTCCAACAATTCCTTGATCAAACTCTCAACGTCCGCATCGCTTGGAGAAAGCGTCTTGCTCTCCTTTGCCTGGAACACGATGTTCTTCACTGCCTTTACCTTTGTAGGAGAACCGGCAAGACCGCACTGGCTGGCATCGCCATCCACGTCGGCCACACTCCATTGGTTCAGCGTCAGGTAAGGACGCTCCTCATAAAGATAGTCGTAAGGGGTGCCATCTGCGGGACGTTCCATCGGACAGGTTGCACGCTTATACTTCATCACGAGTTTTGCATTCTGAGGACGACAAGGAGCAGCACTGCCATTAACCGTAATCACAACTGGAAGTGGAGCCTCAACGACTTCAACACCACCATCAATATGACGACGGATAGTAGCAACACCATTCTCAATCTTCAGGATCTCCTCAGCGTATGTCACCTGGTTCAAACCCAGTTTCTGAGCCACCTGAGGACCCACTTGAGCTGTGTCACCATCAATAGCCTGACGACCTCCAATCACGATATCCACATCACCTATCTTCTTGATAGCTGTGGCAAGAGCATAACTTGTTGCGAGGGTGTCAGCACCAGCAAAAAGACGGTCGGTCAACAACCAACCTGTGTCAGCACCACGATAGAGTCCTTGACGGATAATTTCACCTGCACGTGGAGGTCCCATCGTCAGAACACCCACGCTCGAACCAGGGTTCTGCTCCTTCAAACGGAGAGCCTGTTCAAGTGCGTTCAAATCTTCAGGATTGAAGATGGCTGGCAAAGCCGCACGATTGACTGTGCCTTCGGCTGTCATAGCGTCCTTGCCCACATTTCTTGTGTCTGGTACCTGCTTAGCAAGTACAACGATTTTCAAACTCATATTAAAATATTAAATATGTATAAATGATGATTTTACAATAAAAATCAAAGAAAAATAAAAAAGCTTTTAAGCGAAAAATCACAATTGCGGTGCAAAGTTACATCTTTTTGAGCAAATAGCAAAATTATTCCGAAATAATGCATATCAGAACCCGTTTATGTGCAATTTTGAGGCAAAGCACAATAAAAAAACATTTTTTCAGTTAAATATATAATGTGAACGGAAATGATTTCCATGAGAAAGATGGGAAAGAAATGGAACGACATAGCAAGAATGGTGGCCTTAATATTGGCCACATGGCTGACGGCTGACAATGCCTTCGGCCAAATGGACGTGCAGTTCTCCGACTTCACATCACTGCGGTCGTACTACAACCCTGCTGCTGCCGGAACCGACGGACTGCTCAGTGTACACTTGGCATACTCCATGCAAATGGCAGGATTCGAGGATGCACCCAAAACCATGTATGCCGGTGCAGACTGCCCCATCTATTTCCTCAGTCCACGGCATGGAGGAGGCGCCAGTCTCATGAGCGACAATGCGGGCATCTTCCGCACACAGAAGATTGCCGTTCAGTATGCCTACAACTTGCCCATCGGCAAGAAAGGACGTCTGGCTATCGGCGTACAGCCCTCACTGCTCACCGAAACCATCGACCCTAAGGGCTTGGAACTCGACGACCCTAACGACCCTGCCTTCCCGAAGTCTGAAATCAGCGGCAACTCCTTCGACCTGGGCGCCGGAATCTTCTTCCATCATCCCAAATTCTGGGTAGGAGCGTCGATGCAACACATCATGTCGCCACAAATCGAACTTGGGGAAACCAACTTCTTTGATTTCGCTCCCTCATATTATTTTATGGGTGGATGCAATATTAAGTTGAAAAATCCGTTTTTATCTTTGCAACCCTCTTTCATGGTCATGTCCGACCTCGACTCATGGCGTGAAGACATCCAGTGCAAGGTGACATACAACAACGAGGGCAAACAGTTCTGGGGAGGTGTGGGATACAGTCCCGACATTTCAACCACATTCATGATTGGAGGTAACTTCCAGGGAATCAGTCTCGGATACTCCTATCAGATGTACACCAATGGCATAAACATGGCCAACGGCACACACGAAATCGTTCTCAGCTACCAAGCCGACCTCGACCTCTTCAAGAAAGGACGAAACAAACACAAAGCGGTGAGAATACTTTAACCAACATACGGCTGTGGGCCAAAACCTTTAAGGTTGATTGCCTGCGACGCCTTTATATAAAAGGTAAGAATTGAAAAAAGAATCAAGTAATATGAGAAAAGGAAATGTGGCAGTTGTGATACTGCTCGCTATGCTTGTGCTCACCTCTTGCCTCGGTTCCCGAAAGGGGTCTGAAGCTGCTGGCGGTGAGGTGACTGGTATCAGCGGCTCGTCGATATCCGAGCCTGTACCTTACGGCATGGTACTTGTGGAGCGCGGTTCTCTGAAAATGGGAAGCGAGAAGGTTGACAGTCTGTGGGGCAAGGATGTGCCTACGCGTGACATCTCAGTGGATGCTTTCTGGATGGACGAGACCGAGGTGACAAACGCCAAGTACCGCCAGTTCGTCTTTTGGGTGCGCGACTCCATCATCCGAGAGCGTCTAGCAGACCCAGCTTACGGCGGCGACGAGTCTTTCAAGATTGAGGAAGACAAAAACGGAGACCCCATCACACCACACCTCAACTGGGCTAAGTCCATCCCTTGGAAGAACCCTGACGAGGACCAGCAAAGGGCCATTGAGAGTGTTTACATCACTCATCCCTACGATGGTTCCAAGATGCTCGACGCCAGCCAGCTCAACTACCGATACGAGACTTTCGACTATGCCATGGCTGCCATGCGCAAGTACAGGCTCAATCCAGAGGAGCGCAACCTCAACACGGATGTCGCCGTCGACCCAAATGAGGTGGTGATGATTTCCAAAGACACAGCCTACATCGACGACGAGGGAGTGATACACCGCGAGACCATCACACGTCCGCTGTCAAGCATGTGGGACTTCGTCAACACCTACATCGTGAATATCTATCCCGACACCACCTGCTGGATCAACGACTTCCAGAACGCCGACAACGAACCCTACATGCGACTCTACTTCAGCCATCCCAACTACTCCGACTACCCCGTGGTGGGTGTCAGCTGGGAACAGGCCACTGCATACTGCAACTGGCGCACCGACTTCCTGATGCGAGGTATGGGGGGAAGCGCCAAGTTCATCCAGCGCTACCGACTCCCGACTGAAGCCGAATGGGAATATGCAGCTCGTGGAAAGGCCGGTAACGAACTGCCTTGGGAGAATCCCGAAGTGAAGAGCGACAAGGGATGCTACTACGCCAACTTCAAACCCGACCGAGGCAACTACACCAAGGACGGCAACCTCATCACCTCCAAGGTGGGCATCTATTCCGCCAACAGTAATGGACTTTTTGACATGGCCGGCAATGTGGCAGAATGGACCAGCACAGTCTATACCGAGTCTGGTGTACTCTCCATGAGCGACGTCAATCCCGAACTCTACTACCGCGCCGCTAAGGAAGACCCCTACGCACTGAAGAAGAAGAGTGTGCGAGGAGGTTCATGGAAAGACCCTGAGAGTTTCATCAAGTCGGCATGGAGAAGCTATGAGTACCAGAATGTGGGTCGCTCCTTCGTCGGATTCCGATGCGTACGTACACAGGTTGGCACCGCAGGCAGAAAGAGAAAATAACTAACCAACAGACATAACTAAGCAACTACGTATATGGCCAAGATAAAAGTGAAGAATCTCCTGAAGATTCAGAAATGGATGGATAGCGAGAATGGACAGATGTTCATGAACTATGCTTATAGCTGGGGTGCTTCCATCGTGATTCTCGGCGCCCTCTTCAAACTCACCCACATCGCGGGTGCCGACCTCATGCTTTTCATCGGTATGGGTACCGAGGTGATTGTGTTCTTCATCTCCGGTTTCGAACGTCCCTATGACGTGAGCGAAGACACAGAGCATGTAACCACTGAGATTGAAGGCGATGGCGAGCTCGACGAGAACGCAGCCGCCCTACAAGGCAACGGCGTACAAGGCGGTGGCGGCACCGTCATCATCGGTGGTGGAGTGCCTACAGGCGGCACCGTCATCATCGGAGGAGGTGGCGGCGGCACTGGCACCAGCACCGGCACAGGCGGTGGCAACATCATCATCGGCGGTGGCGGAGGAGGTACCAACGCAGGCAGCGAGGAAGGCCAAGGCGGCATGATCGACGCGGCCGCTCTTGCTGGCAGCATCTCTTCATCGCCCATCATCGGCGCTTCCACAGCAGGAATGACTCCAGAGATGGAAGAGGCTACCAAACTCTACGTAGAGGAACTCAACAACCTCACAGACCTACTCAAGAAAGTGGCGGAACAGTCGGCACGACTGACACGAGACTCAGAGGAGATGGAGAACATGAACAGAACGCTTACCTCCATCAACTCCATCTACGAGATACAACTCCGCAGCGTCAGCTCGCAGATTGGAACCATCGACCAAATCAATGCACAGACCAAACGCCTGGCAGAGCAGATCGAAGAACTCAACCAGGTCTATGCACGCATGCTCGAGGCACTCAAGGTGAACATGAAGCAGTAGTTTTTATCAAAATCACATTCCTTCAACCACAGTCCTATACCTTTGTGGCATGAACTTCAAAATCAATTGAAATGGCTATCAAGAAAAGAAAAGTCTCACCACGTCAGAAGATGATCAACTTGATGTACGTTGTGCTCATGGCTATGCTTGCGCTCAACGTCAGCTCCGACGTGCTCAACGGCTTTAAACTCATAGGTGAGCGACTCAAAAGCTCCACCGACAATTCTTCTCTGCAGAACAAGGCCATCTACAACACTCTCTCGGATGCCATGAAGCAGAACCCCGAGAAAACACGCCAATGGTATGAGAAGGCACAGGCTGTCAAGGCCATCTCCGACTCGCTCTATGACTATGCCGAGCAACTCAAGAAAAAAATAGCTGTGGAGGCTGATGGTAAGGACGCCAACGTTTATTATCTCAGAAACAAGGAGAACACTGAAGCCACCACACACGTGATGCTCGCACCTGGAATCGGGCAAGGGAGAAAACTATACAATGCCATCAACTCCTATAGAGAGAAAGTGCTCGCCATGGTCACCGATACTGTACAACGGCGAATCATCTCCAACAGCCTCTCCACCGAAGTGAACCGCACGGCTAAGCTTCAAGGCAAGAACTGGCAGGAATACATGTTCGAAAGCACTCCTACAATCGCTGCCATCACTTTGCTCACAAAACTGCAGGGCGATGTGCGCTACGCCGAGGGAGAGGTGCTGCACACCCTGGTATCGAACATCGACATCAAGGACGTGCGTGTGAACCAAATCAACGCCTATGTCATTCCCAGCGCTCGCACCGTGGTACGAGGCGGCCGTTTCTCTGCTCAGATTATCATGGCAGCCGTCGATACCACCCAGCGACCCGACATCTATGTGGGCAACACGCTGCTCAAGTCGAGCAACGGCACCTACGAGACCGTCTGCAACTCCACCGGCGACTTCACACTCAAAGGATACCTCATGATGCGCAACGGCGACGGAGAGGAGATAAGGCGCGAGTTCTCACAACCCTACACCGTGGTGGAACCCTCTGCCACCGTGTCGGCCACGATGATGAACATGCTCTATGCAGGTTACCAAAACCCCATCGCGGTGTCAGTGCCCG